>FUFK010751804.1_pt1 | contig 12254 bp, 4 predicted proteins | sample 1021851 | NCBI WGS metagenome assembly FUFK01 (sample SAMEA51879418, study PRJEB19060) | metagenome
AGACTAGGATTGTCACAGGAGAACTTGCTGTTGAAACAGGACAGTCCACCCATTCATTCGATGATTTCGGTTTTGTCGAAGAAGATGGATTTATTAATAACGAACTAGGAGGTTCAAATGAATAAAACTTTTACAACCGCAAAAGGGATTGCGTACTACCCTTACATAAGTGCGCCTGATACTAAGTTTGATGAGCAAGGACACTATAAAGTTAACCTTTGTTTATCAGAGGAAGATGCTCAACCAGTTATCGAACTCATAAAACAAAGTGTTGTTGAAGGTATCAAGGCTTTGAAAAAAGATAAGCCTAATGCAGAAATTAAACAAGCACCTTTGCCATTTAGTAAAGAGGTAGATGACGATGGTAATCCAACAGGTAATGTGATTATTAAATTCAAATCTAAAGCCGCATACAAACCTGCTGTCTTTGATAGTAAAGGTAATATGATGACCAACTCTAATATTTATGGTGGGTCAGAGATAAAGGTAAATGGTTCGTGTGCTTTCTTTCACACAGCTATGATTGGTGCAGGTGTATCAATCAGACTTAGAGCAGTACAAGTTATCCAATATGTAGAGGGTGCGAATGGTGCTACTAAGTTTGGGTTCGAAGAAGTAGAAGGATTCACCATAGAGGAAGATGTTTCTATGAGTGAAGCAACTCCTGCTGCAGCTGCAGAGGAGAAGGTTGTTCCTGCTAAACCAAAGGTAGTACAAGCTATTAAACCTGCACAGCAAGTAAAACCTACACCAGTACAGAAGCCTGTTGAAGAACCAAAAGCGGCAAAGACTGTTAGTGGTGCTGATGACTTGGCCGCAGAGATTGCTCAGTTAGTAGGAGATGTAGATGGCTAATACACCACCACTTGATTTTAAAAAAGTGGAAGCCTTACGAAAGCATATGCTTTTAACTACAAGTAATATGTCAGAACTTCTTGGTGTGTCTCGTATGACTTACTATGGATGGGTTAAAGGAAAACAAATCCGTAAGAATAATGATAAGAAAGTACGAAGCACACTCAAGAGTTTACTTGATATTATGACTGATGGGTGGCCTGCACCTGAAGTCATAGCTATGGAACAGAAGTATAGATTCGAAAGGCTTCTTGAAGTTATAAACAAAACAGGGTAATATAAATTAAGAGGGAGTTTTTATGGTCTCCCTCTTACAACATAGGTAGGAGAATATGGACACGCTAGAATTTTTAAAGCGAGTCCTACCGATAGAAGGTTTCTATGTGACCACTGTCATTAACAAAGACGGAAGACGACAGGGTTTCTTTGATTCGGTAGAAGAACTTGCACAAGTATGTGAGAGGTTAGATAGCACAGGTAATAACACTTACTTTGCTATATCTTCTTTCTTACAAAAAGGTAACAGAAAACAAGACAATGTAAAAGCTACTAAGGTAGTAGCAATAGATGTGGATTGTGGTGAAGGTAAGCCATATACATCTTGGAAAGAAGGACTGCAAGAACTAGGTAAATTTGTACATACAATGAGTTTACCTAAACCAATGATTGTATACTCAGGTAATGGACTACATGTCTACTGGGTGTTAACAGGAGAACTAGAACCACAAGATTGGAAACCGCTAGCCAATGCTATGAAGCAAGCGGCACTAGATAAAGGATTTAAAATAGATGCAGGACTTACAGCCAACAGTGCATTGGTGTTAAGACCAGTTGGTACACACAACCCAAAGAATGGTAATGAAGTAAAACTCTTAGTAGATGCAGAGCCAGTGGAAGTTTCTAGTCTGATAAAATCTCTATCATATTTTATTCAAGATGGCCCCATGGGCGATGAAGGTCATACTCGTGACAACACGTTGTTAGAAAATTTAGTATCTAAACAAGAGTTCCCACCTGCTGTTGGTTCTGTTGTAGCTTCTAAATGTAAACAGATTGAATGGGCAGTAGATAATCAAGACAAAGTAGATGAGCCATTATGGTATGACCTTATAGGTGTTGCCGCTTTCTGTAATGATGCAGAGAAGACAGCAGTACAATGGAGTCAACGACATCCTAAGTTTGATTACAATGCTACAGTAAGTAAATTAAAACACTGGAAAGAATCAGCTAGTGGCCCAACAACTTGTGGTAAGTTTGATATTGATAGGCCGGGCGGGTGTAAAGGATGTATATATAAAGGTAAGATAGGTTCACCTGCTAGGTTAGGTGTTCAATACCAAGAAGTAGCATTATCAGCAGAAGCACCTGATGCTCAAGCTAATCAGATTCCAATACCAAAACCATTTAAAAGGACACAAGATGGTATAAAGATAACCATAGATGATACAGATATAGACATCTGTAAGTTTGATATATACCCTGTTAGCTATGGATTAGACGAATCACTTGGGTATGAAACAGTTAGATACCATTGGAATAGACCACATATGGGGTGGCAAGACCTCATACTAAGACAAGCATATTTAACAGAAGGCAATCGTGAATTTGCTACAGCTATAGCAGACCAAGGGATTGTGTTATATAACAAAAAACAAACGGAGTATTTTCAGCTTATGTTAAGAACTTATATGGATGAGTTAAGACAAATCCGTACTATGACTAACCTCTACTCAACTATGGGTTGGAAAGAAAAGAACACGGCATTTGTTTTAGGTGATACACTCTTTAAGCGTACAGCAGAAGGAGTAACAGAAGAATCAATTAGTCTTGCATCAGGTATACAAAGGCAAGGTGCAGACTTATATAATAAAAAAGGTGACGCAGAACAGTGGGTAAATCTTACATCAGTATTACAGAAAGCTGATTTGAAATCACATATGTTTGCTTTAGGTGTTGGATTCTCAGCACCACTATATAATTTTACAGGTCTCAAAGGATTGACTGTATCTTTATATGGGCCAACTGGTGGAGGTAAAACACTAGCACAATACTGGGCGCAGTCTATCTATGGTAATCCTGACAAGCTACACTTTGCGGCTAAGTACACACAAAACAGCTTGTTCTCACGTCTTGGTACATACGCTAACCTACCGTTAACTATAGATGAAGTAACTATGATGAACGATAAAGAGGTTGGTGACTTCTGTTATTGGGTATCACAAGGTAGAGATAAAGCTAGACTNAATCGTAATGCTGAAGAAAGAGATGCAAAGACTTGGTCAACACCTGTCATAGTATCCACTAACAAATCTTTACAAAGTAAACTGATAGCCTCTGGTCTGGATACAGATGCACAAATGGCTCGTCTATTAGAACTTACTGTACCATCTGTGCCTTTGTTTACTCGTGGCTCTGAAGCAGGGCGTAAAATATATGAAGCCATACATACTCATTATGGGCATGCAGGCAGACAGTATATTATAAACTTATTGTCAATGGGTGAAGAAGGTATTCAGTCTGCTATAGCTGAAGCATCAGATAACTTTCATAAGAAATATAAATCTAAGTTTAGTGGTGAAGAAAGATATTGGGAGCAGTCTATTATACTTGCAGACTTAGGTATGAAACTAGCAGATGAATGGGGTCTAATTAAGTTTGATTATACAAAAGCAACAGAGTGGGTACTAGCACAGATAGGTGCTATCCGTAGAACAGTACAAGAGAATCAAGTTGATTGCTTTGACCTTGTTGCTGAGTATATGGCTGACTGTGCAGATACTTCTGTAACTGTAATGCACACAGTAGGACAGAAAGCACAGCCTGACTTTGCTAGAATACCAAGAGGTGATATAAGAATTAGATTAGATGTATTCCGAAAGTCTCCAGCCGAAGTCTTTGATAAAGGTACAATGATGATTGATAGGACTCACTTCCGCAAATGGTTGTCTGTACGCGGGGCCGATTATAAATCATTCAAACAGGAACTTGTTTTAGAAAATGCGTTGGCTACACCGAGATCAGAGAAAGCGTCATTAGGTAAAGATACACCAATTAAACTAGCACAAACTTATGTCATAGGTTTTAATCTGACACACCCAAGATTCCAAAGTCTTCTTGAAAATGCAGATGTAGTAGCAGACGACATGGCATACGGACAGTTGCAGGTAGTTAAAGATAGAGAAGTTTGAGAAGATAAGACTCAAGAGAGGTAGGTATTTATATCTCAGATTAGATACTGCTAGATATATATTTAGAACACCGCAAGAAATCAGACGTATCAATAGAAAACTAATGACTGGCGACAGAGTTTTATCTAAAAGAAAAGCCTATTTAAAACGACAACAGGAGATTCATGACTCTTTCATTAGAAAAAAAGAGGCTAGGAAGCCCGTAGAGAAACGTAAGCGTAGGTCTAGGAGGGATACTAACTCCTTAGTTTATTAATAAACTGGCGTATTATCCAAGTGAAAGGGTACTTTTGTTTTAACCAGTACAACCCCCAACCATTGATTGCATCTTTTGGTTTGTCTTTAATGTCATGTTTTCTCATTAGTCTAATTCAATACCCCATATCTCTGCCATCTCATCAATAGCATCACGGGATTGCTTTGGTGCAGTCTTTCTAAATCTTGCTGTTGCAGTTCGTTTTGCAGCTTTAAAAGATTTGTTTGCAGACTGTGTNAANTTTCTAAAATAAAATTCTGAATCTCTACCTACGTCTTTGTTATGCTCATCTACAAACTTTAGTATTCTACGCATCTCACTTCTATCATTATCTAGTTTAGCTTTTACATAAGCCTGAATGTAATGTGCTTTCATAGATTTTAGATACGCTTGATTCTGTCTGCTAGCTCTTATGATATCATTTTGTATTGATACAGAGTATGGATAAAAACCTAACATTCTCCAGAACACTGTCCACCCACCAACGTCTTTTGTTAAGACTGTACCATCTGCTTTAGTTATTCTTCCGTCTTCCATATATGAAAGACCATCAAATATTCCTCGTATAGCTGATGATGGGGCGTCTCTTAGTATAGACCTAAACTCTGTTGTATCATCTTTAAGCCCTATAGTTTCAGCTCCATAACGAGCAAGTTGCGTTCCTGTAGCAAACAGTCCTGCTATTCCTGAGTACACTGGCCCTAAGAAATTTTTTGCTTCTTGCCAGTATTCACCTGAATTATTCTTAGCTTGAAACACACCAGTTAGTGGAATTAAATCATTAAAACCAAGTCTTGTAGAAAAGGTAGCTCCAAGCACAGGGTCAAGTATTCCTCTCATAACTATTGGTGATGCACCAGGGATTAAAGCATCAATAAGTTTACCTGCTTCTTGTTCAACAGTTCCCATTTTAATACCAAACTTTTGCGCTAGTGTTTCAATTAAATCAGATAAGTCATCAGCAAATGGTAGACCTGATAGACCTGCAAGAACAAACAGTGTACCTAACATAGCAATCCTACCTTTAGGTGATAAGCCTTTCATTAACTGTACACTAACAATAACAAATTGTTTATACATGAAAATATATTGTGCTAAGTTTCCTCTAGCCATCTCAGGTCTGTTGTACATAGCATATTCACCCTGTGATGTGTTTACTGCCTTTGTTGCAAATGCCATTGCTCTTTGTTGCACAACCTCTTGTTCAGCTTCCGGAAGTTGAGCGAACCCTCCTTGGTTAGGATAATCAGTGGCTAGTATTCTTTCTCGTTCTAATCTATATGACGCAAGAAATGTAGCTCGTCTGTTAAGTTGTTCTGTATAAGAAAACATACTCATCCATGCTTTGATAGCACCATTGTAATTGTTACTAGCTCTACCACCTCTTGATGTTCCGACTAATGCATTAAACTGTGCAGCCTGTAACACACCCGCACCTGTGGCTTCTAGCATAGCATTAGCTTCATCTTGTTTAATATTGTATTTAGCTAGTTCATCTTTCTCATTAGCTATTTTAAATATAGTATCATAGTTAGCTAAGCCTCCTCTTTTTATATCAGATATAGCTCGTATCATTGCACCAGTAGAATTAGATAAACCAAATCCTCCACCGTACCCTCTGTTTTTATTATAAGTGCCTAAGTATGGAATAGTGTGGGTAACCATAGACATTAAGTTAATTCCAGCAGTAGCAAACGAACCACCAAGTTGTAACAACACAGCGGCTAGTTTTAATCTTGAACCTACATCACCAGACAGTTGGTCTTCTGTTGAATCTACAATGCTGGCAGAGTCAGAATAAAACTTAATTAATTTGTTAGCTTCTAATCTATAATCTTCACCTCTACCTTCATTGGGTATAAAATCTTTTTCAGTTAAAGGTTCATCTCTTTCTGCTTTTTCTAAACCTTCTCTAGTCTTTGCTCGATCTTGTGCATTTATATCAGCAGAATGACTATAAGCATATGCATATTGTTCATACTCTCTTTTAGCAGCTTCTCTTTGTTCCTCACTACCTTTTCTTGTAGCTGCTTCAAGTTGTTTTAGTTTTTCAGGATCACCTCTAAAAAGATTATCGTTATCTAATATATCATTAAGCTGCCATGTAAAAGTAACTTTTCCTGCAACATGCCCCATAGTTTCTAAATGTTCTGCAACGCTTCGTACAACATCCTGATCCCATCCTGGGTTACCTGTTCTTTGTAAACTTTTTCTAGCTCTTTCACTAATTCCTGCTAATGAAGTAACAATTCTTTGTCTTTCTTCTATAGTAAGTCCAATGTCTAATCTACTAACAATAGACATAAACTCTGTAAGATTTAATGTATTAGCAAGAGGTTGTGACTGTCTAGCTTTTGCTACCTGTGGTCTAATTGCTACTGTAACATCATTACCATCTGAGTCTTTCATTTGATACTGTATTGGATTACCATTTTTATCTCGTACAAACTGTTCATCTAACTCAGTCATTATATTTCTTGCATCTTGTTCTGCTTCAGTTTGAAAATATGGTAGTGACCCAGCATAATCTTCTTGTAGTTTAACAGCTGCACCAGTCTTTACATTGTATGCCTGCATACGAACTTGCCACTTGCCTCGTCTGGTAAACGGAACATAACCTGTCATCATAGTTCGTTTAGCTTGAAACTCTGCATTTACAATCTGTTGGTTATGTACAAATAAATTTTGGATAGCTCCTGTTATTTGAAAGGCTTGCTCTTTAGTATAACCTATTCTATTTAAATCTGGTAAAGAAGCAATGATATCAGAATATTGATCTGTTTGAAAATCAGCAGTGTTATCAAATGTTGGATTGCCATCTTTATCCACACTTCTACCTGCCCAGTCATCTAATTTTTTAGCTTCCCACAATGCTCTGTTTATAGCTGCTATAAATTTTTTACCTTGTTCTAATGATTCACTATTAAGGTTTCCTTCAAGGTCAGTATTTTCTCTTACTATTCTAGTATATTCTTCAATAATTCTATTAAAGGTTTGTATGTTTTCATCTGTAGGAAGACCGTTTTGTCCTGATATATTTTTGATATTGTTTAACGCTGCATCTTTTTGTCCTGTAGAAGAAAGTATATTTGCTTCAAGCACATCAATCGCAGCTTGGTTTACAGCATTTCTATTTTCTTCATATATTTTATAAGCATTATTAAATTCTTCTTCAGTTATAGGCACACCTTTTTCATCTACTGTAAATGATTTTGTTTGTNGGTCTTNATTAGGTAGTTNGTATAAGATACCTTGTTTAAATTGTTCTTTACTAACTTTACCCATTTCTTCTAATGCTATACGTCTTTCATCATCTATTACTGGTGCATCACCTTGTCTATTTAGTAAGGCTTCTTCTTGTTGTATACTGGCTGGAGTATTTTCATTAGCTTTAAACACAGCACCAAAAGCAAGCATCTCGCCTCCTATTTGCAGTTCTCTTGCTGTTGGCCCTCCAGCTAATCCAAACCAATTTGGAGTGTGGGTATACGATGTCATTCTTTCATACTCAGACATTACTCTTCTAGTCTTACCAGCTGAACGCTGAAATATATTAAATATTCTTTGTAGTCCTTCACTTCTTTGAGCTTTGTTGTCTAGAGTTTGCACAGTCTCAGCAACTCCTGCAAGTAATCTGCTAGTTGCTCTGCCTCTACCTTTAGGAAGATTTTTTAAATACTCTTGAAGTTTATCAAAACTACCAAAAGCGCCTGCTTTTTTATTAAGAGCATAAGCATGTGTCCAATTAGTAGCATGTCCACTTGATACATTCTCTATAGAAAATCTACCCTGCTCAGCTTCTGATTCTAATGCTCTTATATTTTCTGCTATTTGTTTTACACCAACAACACCTTTACCACCTCTCATTAAGTTTCTACGAGATTGTCTTAAGAAGTACCGCGTAATATCTGCATCACCTATATTTATTAAATCACCCATACCTATTGTATCTAGTACAGCTTGAACTAAACTTCTGATACGATAAATTAAACTACTATCAAATGCTGCAGCTTTATCAGCAAGAACTTCTTCTACAGCTTCCATCATATCTATACCAGGGCGTGAACGCATTATAGTATCAGCAGCGGCTTTTACATATTTATCTGTTCTGTATACTTCACGAAGAATAGCATCCATTCTACTACGAGGCATGAAAGCACGAAAACCAAAATGCCCTAATGCCTCGTGAGCAACAACCAATCTTGCTTGTTCTTTTGATTTTATATAATCACTAAAGATTATAACTTGGTCACCAATAGAATATCCAGCTGCTTCTACTGTATCAAAATCTTTGAGTGGTCTACCAGCTGCTGCGCGTCTGTAAAGCTCTGGGTTACTTTGAGCTAGTTCTTGTACATTAGCGACTATAGTAACAGTTGGTTTTACTTTTAATTTGTTAAGAACTTTTTTAACAATGAGTTCTATCTCACCTTTACCAAGAGGTTTTACAGGTTTACCATCTGCTCTACGAAATTTTCCTGAGTCATCAGTTTTTTGGTCAGCAGCTTCTACTTGAGCAGTAAGAGATTCTGTTGTGTTTTCTGTTGCGTCTTGGTTGGTTCCTCTTCTAAGTCTGCTTTCACCTGTTACTTGNGTTTCTGTTGTTTCAGGAGATGCATCAGGTACAAGTCTACCATCATACATTCGTTTAACTTTTAACTTACCTCCAGTGGTAAAATAATCTTTTAACTTATGACCATTAGCCATAGTGTATTCTTTATTTGAGTTGGCAAACATCTGTTGCATTTGTTCTGTAGCAGGGTCAACTTTACCTGGAAGGTCAGTTCTTATTTCCATACCATAGTTATATGCTTTATATGCACCTCCTTTAACATCAACTCTTTCAAGATGTGAATTAATAATTATGGCTAATTGTTCACTTTGATTTTCTCTAAATTGTTTTTGTTTATCTGCTACATTTTTTCTACCAGATGCTCCAAGTGCTAAGTCATATAATTTTCTAAATTCATCTATAGGCATACTTTGACCAAGCAGTTGTTTTTTACGCATTATATCTCGTAGTCTGTTTGCGGTTTCTTCACCAAGAACTGCTTCCTGTCCTGATATGTTTTCTGAAATTGCTTCTATCTGTTTGCTAGTAAACCATGTTGGCATGTCTGCAAGTGCAACTTCAATTTCACTAACAAGATTTCTTTTGACAGCATACTCTAACCAAGGTTTTGCATTACCTCTTTTAGGCCCAGCTTTAAATGTCCCGCTTAGAACTGTATCTTGACTACTAGTATTTATCATTGCAATGAAAGCGTCATCTAATGCTTTTTGTTGTAAAGAAGTAAAGTCGGTTAGGTTAAGATAGTTAATAGCTTGTTGTCTTAAATCTTTATTCATATCAGGATTAAAAAACGCAAACCCCATTAAAGTGTGGCCAATCATTTCGGCAGTGCCACGTTTTCCAAATGCATTTGGACTTAAATCTACAACATCAAAATCTGCAATATTAGCATTAAGTTCTTCTTGTTGAGTAAATCCCTTATTAGCTGCATCAGCTGGCAACATTTCTAATGCTATTCTAGCTTCTNNAGCTGTTANTGCAGCTAAATCNCCNTTGACTGTGTCTTCAGCAACTAAATTTTTCCAAAGGTTTTTAAAATTTTGTGGTAGTCTATCAAAAGCTACAGCACCCCCTACAGTTAATGCATTCCACATTTCAATTGGTGTTCTACCTTTAACAGGTACAAAGACATTACTTACGCGAGCGATTGATTCCTGAGCGCGTTTTTGCCTAGCGTCTTGGTCAGCTTCCCTAGCTGCTCTTTTTTCTTCTGCGCTAGCAAACGTGATCTCGCGATTTGTCGCTTTTCTGATTTGCTCCTTAAGCCTATTCTCTTGGGCAGTTGTGCGTTGCTGGGCGTCTCCTCTTCGAACTTCTTGGCCAGCTCTGGTTTGTTGGCGTACAGCCACTTCTTCTGGGCTTCTGATTTGAACGGCATCTTGACTCCTTTCTATTTCTTCTGGTGTTGTTGGTGTTCTTGCTTGTGGTCTTAATTGTTGAGGAACTTCACTAGTTACTTGTTCCATTTCTGCTATAAGATTATTTTGTTCTGTTAAATCATTGTTATCTAAAGCATTTTGAAAATCAGTAATATAATCATTTATTGTATTTTGAGGAACATTCTGTTGTTGCATTTTTGCTAAAAGCGGTGCAATAGCAATAGCTCTATTAGGAACAGGAATAGGAATTCTTTCTTGTCCTGCATCTTCTAACTGAGCTTGTGTAGGTTCTGTACGCTCTGGTGTAACCGCAGGTGCTGCTGCAGCTGGGCCTCTTTGTAATCTTCTCATTCCTGGTATCGTTAACTGTCTAGGTTGTCTTCGTGGTATTGTAATTTGTGCTTGTCTAAGTTTAAGTAATTCTTGTTGATTAGCAGTTAATTCATCTTCAGCAATTAAACCTTCTAATGCTTGGTTTACTCTTGTTTCATCTTCTGTAGTTGCAGATTCTTCTATATAATCTCTAAACATTTCATCTTTAGATTCTTGTCTGCGTTTTTCTTGCTCTAATCTTTGTTGTTCCATTCGTTGTATTTGTTGCTGTTGTGCTTGTTGTTGAGCTTCATTAAACTCTCTTTGTCTTTGTGCTAGCTCAGCTTCTTGTTGATTAATCTGTCGTAGTATAGCAAGTTGGTTTTGCTGTTGTTCAATTTGGTTTTGTTGCTGTTGAATTGTATTACTAGCTAGTAGAAGCTGTTGTCCTGCAGGTGTCTGTTGCGTTTCCTGTGCGCTCTGAGCAGGTGTATCAAATGGAATTGTTTGCTGTTCTAATGGAAGTGCTTGTTGTCCTGCTTGCTCTAGCTCAGTTGGTGTAGGCTCTGGTGTAACCACAGGTGCTGGTTGCTGTGGTATTTCTGATAATTGATTTAAATCACGAGCAGTAACTGGTTGTTGAGGTGGGAACATAATCCCCTGTTGTCCTTCAGTTTGNGCCGGCAGCACAGGTTGATTAGCCTGAACTACTGTATCTAATGGGTCTCCTTGACGAGTTTGTTCACCTGCTACAAAGTTAGGAGGCCCAGATATTTGAGAGATAGGAGGAACAGGAGGAGTAATAACTGGAGCACCACCTGGTGGTAATTGATCTGGTGAAGGAGGAGGCTCAGGGCCTAAGACATCACCTTCAATACCAGGACTTGGTAATAATTTTTGATCAGCTTTCGGTTCAGTTTTATTTAATACATCAGTAGCTTCGCCTCGTTTAAGAAGATTAGCACCACCACCTAGTGGGCCACCAATAGCAAAACCTGCTGCAAAAGCATTGATTAATCGTTTACCTACTTCAGCATCACCTAGTTGTCCTGTACCTGCAAGAAGAATACCCTCTTGTCCAACTTCAGTAAGACCTTCAAGTGTACCACCAACTGCTAGACCTTTACCTGCCCTTACAACTCTATTACCTTTTGTAAGAAGTTCAGGGCCAACACCGAAGATACGACCTGCTAGAAAAAATTCTGGAAGAGTTTCAAGTGCTGCATATGGTATAGCACCAAGAGCTGCTGTAGCTCTATTACCTNCACCTGTGTCTCGCACTTCACCATAGATGTCACCTATACCCATAAGATAACTACCAGCTGTAGAAGTTATAGCAGCACCTCCTGCCATAGCTTGACGTCTACCTTGCTTAAGTGCTCCTCTAGCACCACCTAATAATTCATCAGCTTCAAGTTTACGAAGCTGACTAGCAGTAGCTAACGACCCAGGTTTAGGTCTAAGAGCAGCTGCGCCGTATAGACCTGCACCTTCACGAAGTAATTTTCTTTCACCTTTTGTAAGTTTTTGTCCGTTACTATATTTTGTGGCAGCTTTTAATAATTCTTTTTTTACTTTACTTCTACCAAATATACTAAGTATAGCACCACCTGTAGCAGTAAAAGGATTAGCACCACCACCTGCAACTGCACCTGCTCCAGCACCAGCAAGAGCTACCAGTATTGATTCTA
>FUFK010014373.1_pt1 | contig 12252 bp, 9 predicted proteins | sample 1021851 | NCBI WGS metagenome assembly FUFK01 (sample SAMEA51879418, study PRJEB19060) | metagenome
GCGAGGGCTCNCCGTCGTATTGCGCAGCGCCGAGNACGACGATCGCATCGGCCTCGACACGGTCGTCTGCGCCAGCTGCGAGCAGCACCTGGAAGAACGTGACGCCGACGTAGAGCACACCGAGGACACCCCCGACCACCACGATCCGTCGCCATGACAACCGCTCCCGGAGCTGCTGCAGCGGCGACGCCATGATCAACCGAGCTGCGCTCGGGCAGCTCGAAGGCGGGCCAGGCACTCGTCGTGACCGAGAAGGGTCATCGCCTGCCACAGCGGGATGCCTGCTCCCCCGCCGGTCAGCGCGACCCGNACGGGCGCCTGGGACATCACCCGGGCGTCGAGCGCCTCGGTGAGCGCATCGCCAACCCCGAGAACGACCTGCTCGATATGTCCAGCGTCGGAGAAGTCGTCACCGTCGAGGGCGGNGATCACCTCGTCGAGCACGCGATCGGCAGCCCGGCCCTTCACCATGGCCTTGGACCANGACTTCTCGTCGAACTCGGTCGGGCGCACGAACAGCCAGGTCAACCAGCCGGCAGCCTCGTCGAGCTTCGAAATGCGCTGCTGGACCTCGGGAGCGAGGGCTTCGACCACCGCCGAGTCATAGGCCTCGGCGGGCCACGGCGCGTCGTCGNTGGTGAGCCAGGGTTCGGCGGCGGCCGTGAACTCGGCCGCGCTGAGGGCTTTGATGTACTCGGCGTTGATATGGCCGAGTTTCTGCACGTCGAACATGGCCGCCGCCTTGTTGACCGTCTCCAGCGAAAACAGCTCGACGATCTCAGCCATCGGACGAATCTCGACCTCGTCGGGCGGACCCCAGCCCAGCAGAGCGAGGGCATTCGCCATGGCNTCGGGCAGGTACCCCTCGTCTCGGAAGGCGGCCAACGCCACCGAATCCCGCCGCTTCGACAACTTCTTTCGCTGCTCGTTCACGAGCAGCGGCAAGTGGGCGTACACCGGCTTCTCGCCGTAACCGAGCGCATCCCACAGCAACATGACCTTCGGCGCCGTGTTCAGCAGATCCTCGCCACGGATGACATGGGTGATGCCCATGTCGTGGTCGTCGACAGCGTTGGCGATGAGGAAGACCGGGCTGCCGTCGCCACGACGAATCACGAAATCCTCGATGGTCTCGTGGGCGACCTCGACNCGACCACGAACGATGTCGTCGATGACGGTGACGCCATCGTCGGGAGCCCGGAAGCGCACGACGACACCGGGCCCATCCTCGACATCGCGATCTCGCGACCAGCCGTGATAACCGCCCTTGAGGCCCGCCTCGTCGTTCTTGGCCTCGATCTCTTCCTGCGAAAGGTCGCAGTAATAGGCATGGCCTGTGTCGAGCAACTGCTGCACCGCCGCCATGTGCAACTCGAGGCGCTCGGACTGGAAATAGGGGCCTTCATCCCAGTCGAGGCCGAGCCATGCGAGCGGCTCGGTGATCGCGTCGACGAACTCCTGGGTGGTCTTCTCGGCGTTGGTGTCCTCGACCCGCAACACGAATGTGCCGCCGGTGTTGCGGGCGTAGAGCCAATTGAAGAGCGCCGACCGGGCGCTGCCGACATGCAGGAACCCGGTGGGGGCAGGAGCGAAACGAACGCGCGGGCTGGTCACCCGACCGAGGCTACCGGCGGAACGGTCGTCACTTTCCGCCGAAGAGCAGGTGTTCGCTGGCCGGGGCTCTGGTCAGGACTCGCCGTCGACTAGCGCAGCCTTCCAGTCGGCCTGGATGGCGACACGAGCCGAAGCGATCGGTTGACGGAGCCATTCGCCGTCGACTCGGTCGGCGATCTCGCGGGCCGAGAAGTAGTGGATCGTCGTGTGATGAACCTCGGAGAACAGCGCTCTGCGCAGCTCGATCAGCGCAGCCGGCGCCTCACCGAGGAAGCCATAGGCGAGCAGGCCCAACTCGATGTCGTCGCGGACCGGGGCCCGACCGAACATCGACGCCCGGCGTAGACCAACGGCAACGGCACCATCGAGGGCGTCGGCAGCATGCTCGCCGGGCGCGAGGATGAGATCGCCCGCGAAGGCCTTGGCGAGTTTGATCGCGTATCCCTGATCGGGGCCCTGGTTGCCGAGTGCACCACCGGTTGGGTGGGGGGCGCCGATGGTTTCGCCCGGACGCTCGGCACGCCACGAATCACCCCGGCGAGGCGGCGAGGCGTAGTGCTTCGGGGCCGTGGGCGAGGTGGGGACACGAGACGGAGCTGCCATGTCCGGAATCGTAGCGAGATCGCCTGCGGCACCGAGACACGCGAGACTCCGAACATGCCCAGCCCTGCCCCACTCGCCGGTCTCGTCGTCCTCGACGACACCGATCTGCGTGGCGCGCTCTGCGCCCGTTTGCTCGCCGACCTCGGCGCCGACGTCCGACGGATCCGCCATGCCGACGACGACGGCTCCCCTGCCGACCGCTTTCGCAACGCCCGCAAGCAGCCGATCACGGCAGACCAGTTCGATCTGACCGACTTCGATATCTATGTCGAAAATCACGGTCCGGCTGCGGCGCTCGACCGCGACGCGATCGCCGACATGCACCCCGGTCTGATCCACGTGGCCCTCACCGACCTCGGACTCACCGGTGAACGAGCCCATTGGCATCTCGAGCCCCTCCCCGCCCTCGCTGCGTCGGGCGGACTCCACGCAGCGGGTTTTCCTCATCTGCCACCGACAAGCCTTCCTGGCTACCTGGCTCATGACTGTGCGTCGGTGCACGGCGCGCTTGGCGCGACCGCCGCAATCCTCGAGCGGAGCCGCACCGGTCACGGGCAGCGCATCGAGGTCAGCGCGCAAGAGGCCGCACTGGGCGGCCTCGTGCCGTGGACCGTGATCGTCCCGGATTATCTCGACGTCAATCCGTTCCTTCCCGTCGAGGGCACCCGCTCGGCCGACGGGCTCTATTACGTGCTGCCATGCGCAGACGGCTACGTCCGGGTCGTACTCACCTCTGGACGAGACTGGGACCTCTTCATCGAACTCCTCGGCGCGCCCGACGAGCTCGAGGGACCCGAATGGAAGGATCTCGCCCACCGCGGAATGAACACCCCGATGATCCGCAAGGTCGCCGCACGGGAGCTCGCCGATCGCACCCGCGCCGATCTGTATGCCGCCGCTGAACCACTGGGAATGCCGCTCGGGATGGTGCAGACCCCCCTTGAATACGTGGCCCACCCTCAGACGNTGGCCCGTGCTCCATTCGTCGACGGCATCGCATCGTCGGTCTGGAACTTCTCGGCCACTCCGTCACCTCGCCTCAACGCGTCGGGCGATCATCACCGCCGGTCGTTCCCCTCCCCCAGCGGTGCTGCGGCGTCGCTCCCACTCGCCGGGATACGGGTCGTCGAGTTCGGTGTCGCCGCCGTTGTCCCGGAGTGCGTCTGGATGCTGAGCGAACTCGGCGCCGAGGTGATCAAGATCGAGTCCACCGGAAAGATGGACAACCTCCGCTTCACCGGCCTGGGCGACCCCAACAAGGGGTTCGCCTTCAACACCGAGGCGCGGGGGCGGGCCGGCGTCACGCTCGACCTCACGCTCGACGAGGGACGCCGTCTGGCCCGAGAGCTGTGCCTCGCCGCCGACGTCGTCGCCGAGAACAATCGCGGCGGGATGATGGCCAAGCTCGGCCTCGATCACGACCATCTCCGCACGGAGAAGCCCGAGCTGATCTACGCCGCGTCTCAGGGCTACGGGCGCGGCGGTCCGATGGGCGACAAGAAGGCCTACGGACCACTCAACGCCGCTTTTGCCGGCATCCACCTGCTGTGGAGCCACCCCGACGGTCCGTATCCGTCCGGCACGGCCATGAACCATCCCGATCACATCGCCGGCAAGATGCTCGCCACCGCGGTGCTCGCCGCCCTCGACCATCGAGAACGCACTGGCGAGGGCCAGTTTGTCGAACTGTCCCAGGCGGAAGCGGCCGTCTATCTCCTTGGTGATCAGTACCTCGCCGCGATCGAGTCAGGTATCGATCCGGTCAATCTCGGGAATCGACACCCGAGCCAAGCGCCCCATGGTGTGTACCCAGCCGATGGTGACGACGCATGGATTGCGATCGCCATCCCTGACGACGACGCGTGGCGGCGACTCGAGGTCGCCTGTGGTTGGGAGACCGACCCGAAACTGGCCACTACCGAGGCACGCCTGACGAGCGTCGATGAGATCGACGAACGCCTCGCCGCTTGGACCCGCGATCGCGACAAGAACGCCGCCGCCGCCGGCCTCCAACAGGCCGGTGTCTCGGCAATGCCGGTTATGGGGCCACTCGACCACCTCGCCGACCCGCATCTCCTGGGCCGAGCCGCATTCGACGAGGTCGAGCATCCCGTCGGCGGCACCGAGCATCACATCGCCAACCCGACCCGCTTTTCGCGCACACCGACCCGCACTGCAGGACCGGCTCCCTGTCTGGGTGCCGACACCCGACGGATCCTCATCGAGTGGCTCGGACTCGACGATGCCGAACTGGACCGTCTCGCCGAGACCGGTGCCCTCACCTAGGACCCGTCGGCTAGTCCGCGGCGTGAAGCAGGCCGTAGACCAGCGAATCGACGAGGGCCTGCCATGAGGCCTCGATGATGTTCTCGCTCACCCCGATCGTGGTCCACTCACGAGCGCCGTCGGTCGAGTCGAGCAACACGCGGGTGATCGCGCCGGTGCCCTTGCCCGTGTCGAGAACACGAACCTTGAAGTCGGTGAGGCTGATGCGGTCGAGCGCCGGGTAGATGTCGCCGAGGGCGTTGCGCAGGGCAGCGTCGAGCGCGTTGACCGGACCATTGCCTTCACCGACCGCAAGGTGACGGGTGTCGTCAACCCAGACCTTCACGGTGGCCGAGGTCTCGACATCGACTGCGACGTCGTTCCAGAGGCGGGCGTTGGTGCCGGACCGGTGATCGGTATCGACCGAGAACGACTCGAGTCGGAAGAACGGCTGCTCCCAGCCGGCAGCGCCACGCATGAGCAGCTCGAGCGACGCATCAGCCGCCTCGAAGTGGTAGCCCTCGTGCTCGAGCTTTTTGAGCGTGTCGATGACATCGCCGACCGTCTTGCCGTCGAGCTCGATGCCGAGCGCCTCGGCCTTCATCTCGAGCGTCGAACGGCCGGCCATCTCCGACACGAGCACACGGGTGCCGTTGCCGACCGCCTCCGGATCGACGTGCTCGTAGGCGTCGCTCGCCCGGCTCAGCGCCGAGGTGTGCAGACCTGCCTTGTGCGCAAAGGCCGTCGAGCCCACGTACGGCTGCTGCGGGTCGACCGAGAAGTTCACGAGCTCGGCTACATGGTGGGCAACCGAGGTGAGGTTGGCAAGACGCCCCTCCGGCAGACATTGGATGCCCATCTTGAGTTCGAGGTTGGCCATGATCGGCACGAGGTCGCAGTTACCGACCCGCTCGCCATAGCCGTTGATCGTGCCCTGTACCTGGGTGGCACCCGCACGCACGGCAGCGAGGGCGTTGGCGACGCCACAGCCGGTGTCGTTGTGGAGATGGATGCCGACCTGGCAGTCGACATGATCGACGACCGCACCGACCGCGGCTTCGACATCAGGGGGAAGGGACCCGCCGTTGGTGTCGCACAGCACCACGGCCTCGGCACCGGCCATCGCCGCCGCTTCGACGACACGGAGGCTGAACTCGGGGTTGCGTTTGAAGCCGTCGAAGAAGTGTTCGGCATCGAAGAACACCCGCTTGCCCTGGGCGACCAGGTACTCGACCGAATCGGCCACCATCGCCACACCCTCGTCGAGGGTGGTCTTCAGCGCCTCGGTGACGTGGTAGTCCCAGCACTTCCCGACGATGCAGACGACCTCGGTGCCGGCGGCGACGAGGTTCGTGAGGGTCTGATCACTGTCGACCTTGCCTTTCGCCCGCCGAGTGGAACCGAACGCGACGAAGGTCGACGTCGACAGGTCGAGTTCGGTCTTGGCTCGCTCGAAGAACTCGTCGTCCTTCGGGTTGGCGCCCGGCCAACCACCTTCGATGAACGCCACACCGAGGCGGTCGAGCTGCTCGGCGATGCGCAGCTTGTCGTCGACCGTCAGCGAAATGCCCTCCAGCTGACTTCCGTCGCGGAGGGTCGTGTCGTAGATGTCGACCTGGGTGGGCCAGGACGGATCGTGGACAGCGCTGCGGTCGATGAGGGTCATGACGCCAGTTCGTTCCAGGCCCGATACGTCTCGTTCCTGCCCCGCACGAGATCGGCATAGGCGTCGGCCAGCACCTTGGTGGCGGGGCCAGGGCACGGCACCGGACGATCGTCGACGGAGTTGACGGCAGAGACCTCAGCGGCGGTGCCGACGACAAAGATTTCATCGGCGGTGTAGAGATCGCTGCGGGCCAGGTCGCCGACCTGGATGTCGATGCCGTGATCGGCGGCGAGGGTCATCACGGTGTGCTGGGTGATGCCGGGGAGTGCCCCCGAGGAGGTGGGCGGGGTGAGGATGACATCACCCTTGGCCACGAAGATGTTTTCACCCGAGCATTCCGACACGAGACCGGCACCGTTGAGCATGATCGCCTCGTCGTAGCCCGCATTGAGGGCTTCCATCTTGGCGAGCGTGCTGTTGGCGTAGTTGCCGGTGGTCTTTGCGGCCGGCGGCATGATGTTGTGGTCGTGGCGGGTCCACGAGCTGATCTTCATGCGCACGCCCTTGGTGACGGCGTCGTCGCCCAGGTAGGCACCCCACGGCCACGCAGCGATGGCGATGTCGGTCGTGCAGGCGCCGGTAGCGAGTCCCATCTCGCCATAGCCGAAGTAGGCGATCGGTCGGAGGTAGCAGGCGTCGAGTCCGGAGTCGGCAACGACGTCCTTACAGGCCTGCACAATGGTCGGCACATCGCACGGCATCGGCATGCCGAGGATCTTCGCCGAGTTGTAGAGGCGCTCGATGTGCTCGGTCAGCCGGAAGATGGCCGGACCCTGCTCGGTTTCATAGGCACGGATGCCTTCGAAGACGCCAGTGCCGTAATGGAGCGTGTGGGTGAGGACATGGATCTTGGCGTCCTCCCACGGCACCATCTCACCGTTCATCCAGATGTGGGGCGTCGGGGTGATGGGCATGTCGTTACCTTCGATGCATTCGCTGAACGCTAAGGAGCGCTCGGTGGTTGATGGTGGGTTTCAGAGGCGAGCGACGATCGCGTCGCCGATCTCGCTGGTGGTTCCGGTCAGGGTTTCGGGCTCGGTGCAGGCCGCACGGATGCGGTCGGCCGCCTCGGACTCGCCGAGGTGGTCCAACATCATCGCACCACTCAGGATGGCGGCGATGGGGTTTGCCTTGCCGGTGCCGACGATGTCGGGCGCCGAGCCGTGGACCGGCTCGAACATCGACATGCCGTTCGGNTTCAGGTTGGCGGTGGGAGCCAGGCCGATACCGCCCGACACCGCACCACCGAGGTCGGTGAGGATGTCGCCGAACAGGTTGTCGGTGACGATCACGTCGTACCGCTGGGGGTCCTGCACGAAGTAGATGCANGCGGCGTCGACATGGTTGTACGCCGTCTCGACCTCGGGATACTCGGCGGCGACCTCGTTGAAGGTGCGTTCCCAGAGATCACCCGAGAAGGTGAGGACGTTGGTCTTGTGCACGAGCGTGACGTGCTTGCTGCGCTTCATCGCGAGGTCGAAGGCGTAGCGGACGCAGCGTTCGACACCCATGCGGGTGTTGACCGAACCCTGGGTGGCGATCTCGTGCGGGGTGTTGGCCCGCAGAAGCCCGCCCTCTCCGGCGTAGGTGCCTTCGGTGTTCTCCCGGATGACGACGAAGTCGTGGCTGACCCCGCAGTCGTCGGTGCGCGCCCCGAGGAACGGCCGGTAGTTGATGTACAGGTCAAGTTCGAACCGCATCTTGAGCAGCAGGCCTCGCTCGATGAGGCCGGGCGGCACGTCGGGGGTGCCGACCGCGCCGGCGTAGAGGGCATCAATCCCGCGCCACTCGTCGATGATCTCCTGGGGCAGGACGGTGCCGTCCTTGAGGTACCGCTCGCCGCCAAGGTCGTAGTCGATGCGCTCGTACTCGATGCCGAGGGCGTCGATGACCTTGAGGCCTTCGGCCACGACCTCGGGGCCGATGCCGTCGCCACCCATGATGCCGATGCGGTGCGTCACGTTGGAACCTTCCTGGAACAAGAAAAACCGCCCACCGAAGTGGACGGCTGGTGGCGCACGCCGAAAGCCCGACGTGCGCTACAAAATGCTGATGATGATCGAGGTGGTCATCATGGCGATCAGCCTACCGGGCGCCCTTCTTTGACTCAATCGGTCGTCGACGTAACTCATGGGCTGTTCGGCTGAGCGAACCGACCAGACCGCTAGCCTCGTCCGCATGGCAGACGCACAGCAGCTCTCCCAAGCCGCGTTCGACCGGCTCAAGGCCGAGTACGACGACCTCACCACGCGCGGGCGCATCGACATCGCCCGCAAGATCGAGGCCGCCCGTGAGCTCGGCGATCTCTCCGAGAACGGCGACTACCACGCCGCCAAGGAGGAGCAGGGCAAGATGGAAGGCCGCATCATGCACCTCGGGCGCATGATCGAAAATGCCGTGATTGTCGAGGCCGAGGTCGGCGGCGATTCCGTCATGGCGGGGGCCATCGTCACGATCGTCTTTGACGGTGACGACGAAGACGACGCTGAGCGCTACCTCGTGGGTTCGATCGAGGAGCAGGCTGACGACGTCACCGTCGTGTCGCCCGGCTCACCGATGGGAGCCGCCTTGCTCGGTGCCGCCGTCGGCGACGAGGTCGAGTACGAGGCACCGACCGGTGCCGTCTTGAAGGTCAAGGTCCTCGCGATCGCTTAGATCTCCGTAATGAAGCCTTCCAGCGCGACGACGGCGCTGCGCTTCCACGACGTGAGAGCGACTCAGGTCGCGAACTCCAAGCCCGCTACGGTCCTCGCCATGCGCCTGCGCCTGACCCTCGTCCTTGCCGCTCTTCTCGTGTCGTCGTGTTCCGACGACGACTCGCTCGACGCGCTTGTCGCGGTCGAGCCTGAGATCGTTATCGAGACCGAAGCACTCGACGTCGATATCGATGCGCTCGAGGAAGCTGCCACCGACACCGAAGCTGTGGTGGACGAACCGGCGCCGATCGAGATCCCCGACGACGCCCTCGACCTCAGCGGCATGGACCAGGTTGCGCTCGACATCCAGGACAACGCGTTCACCCAGCGGGTCGTGGTCGTGAGTGCCGGAACCGAGATCACCTGGACCAACCAGGGACGNAACGAGCACAACGTCCGGCCCGCCGTCGAAGGGGCGTTCGAACCGATCTCGACGCTCGATCTCGCCGAAAAGGGAGACAGCGCCTCGCTCGTTTTCGAGACCCCCGGCGACTTCCCGTACTTCTGCAGCCTCCACGGCACGGCGACCAACGGCCAGACAGGCCGCGTGATCGTCGTTCCCTGAGTCGCTCGGGTTTCTGGCGTCCCGACCATCGGGACTAGGGTTCAGAGCGTCGCTTTTCTGAGGGGGAACCATGCGTCGCCTGTTTATTCTGCTGTCCGTCTTCGCGTTCATCGCGTCCGCCTGTGGAGGAGGGAGCGACAGCACCGACACCGCTGCGGACACGACAAGCGAGTCCGATTCGGCCGCCGAGCCCGAAGAGGAGACGGCCGAGCCGGAGCCCGCACCCGAGGAAGTCGCAGAGGCCGAACCTGAGCCAGAGCCCGAGGAGCCCGCCGACGACAACCCGCTCGACGCGCTCCGGGTGCCGCAGGATTTCGCCACCATTCAGGAAGCCGTCGATGCCGCCGAACCGGGCGACCTCGTGCTGATCGATGAGGGCGTCTACAACGAGTCGGTTGTCGTCGAGACCGACAACATCGTCATTCGTGGTGTCGACCGCCAGACCGTCGTGCTCGATGGCGAGCACTCCGAGGAGATGGCGAACGGCATCATCGTGTTCTCCAACGGCGTCGCCGTCGAGAACCTCACCGTGAAAAACTACTTCTCGAACGGCGTGTTCTTCACTGGCGACTACGACTCGGACTTCATCCTCCGGGGCTACCGGGTGAGCTACGTCAACGCTCTCAACAACCGGGTCTACGGCATCTACGCNTTCAACGCCGAGTACGGCCTGTTCGACAACACCTACGCCGCCGGACACACCGACTCGGGCTACTACATCGGCCAGTGCCAGCCGTGCAACGCCATATTGTCGAACAACCTTTCGGAACACAACACGCTCGCCTACTCGGGCACGAACGCCGGCGGCGACCTCTTCATCGTGAACAACGAGTTCCGAATGAACCGCATCGGCGTCACCCCCAACACGCTCAACTCCGAAGAACTCGCCCCGCAGCGCGGCGCGACCTTCGCCGGCAACTGGATCCACAGCAACGGCAACCCCGACACCCCCAAGGGCGGCGATATCTGGGAGCTCGCCTATGGCGTGGGCATGGTCCTGCCGGGGGCCAACAACAACCTCGTCAGCCNAAACCTGATCGAGAACAACCGCAACGGCGGCGTGGCGATCTCGTTCATGCCCGACGGCGCCACGCTCTGGCCNGCAGAGAACAACACGATCACCGACAACGTGCTCCGTGGCAACGGCATCGACGCCGTCATGGTCGACCAGGGCGGCCAGGCGGGCCTCGGCAATTGCTTCAGCGGCAACACCTTCGAGACCTCCCGCCCGGCCGACATCGAAACGGTCCTGCCGTGCGACGGACCCGAAGGCGACCTCAGCGACATGATCGGCATCGACTTCTTCGCCCCGCCGGGCGCAGACCAAAACGTGCCGTACGCCGATGTCGCCTCGCCGGGCGCTGCCGATCAGCCGTCCATGCCCGATGCGTTGACCACTCCGGCGTCGCCTGCCGACGTCCTGCCCGAGTTCGACGGTTTCGATCTGGATGCGATCACCGTCCCGAGCGGTACCTGAACAACCAACTCGTCGAATCGGCGTCCTGCTCGGCGCCCTCGCCGTCCTNGTGGCGGCGTGTGGCGGCAGCACCGACGCCGATTCCGACGCGCTCGTCGTTCCGACGACTGCGCCGGACTGGTTGATCGAGCGAGCCGGCGACGCAACGACGACCTTCGAGGTGAGCGAGCGCTCCTATAACCTCTCGGCCCGCAACGTCGGTCTTCCCGCACGGATTCGATTTGCGGATGGCGACGAAGTCTTCGAAGCCTTCTTCGACACTGAGATGGGCCTCGGCCCCGACTTCAACGCCAACAGTTGCACGTCGTGCCACGTCAACAATGGCCGTCAACAGTTCCCGGTTGAGACCGGCGCGGTAGGCATCGGTCCGGTCGTCCACGTGTCCACTCCGGGGGCCGCGGTCGACGAGGCACCGTTCGATCTACCCGGCTTCGGCACCCGCCTGCAGACCGCCACCGTCGACGGCAGCCAACCCGAAGCCCGGGTCGAGGTGGCATGGGAGACGATCGAGGGCATCTATCCCGACGGCACGTCCTACGAGCTTCGTCGCCCCGTCGTCTCGGCCGTCGGTCTCGCCGGTGACCTTCCTGTTGATGCACAACTGTCGCTTCGCATCCCGCCGCAGGTTGCGGGTCCGGGCCTGCTCGAATACGTACCGGCGGAGGACATCGTGGGGGCAGCCGATCCCGATGATGCCGACGGCGACGGCATCTCCGGCACGGTCAACTATGTCGGCGACGGTCGCATCGGCCGCCACGGCTGGAAGGCCGACACGCCCGATCTCGTCCACCAGTCGGCGAGCGCCCTCGCCGAGGACATCGGTGTCGGCACCTCGCTCATCCCGGTCAACGGCGCAGTCGAGTTGTCCGACGAGGAGCTCGCCGATCTCGCGTTTTACGTCGAGGCCCTTGCGATTCCCGCCGGACGGGACGTCGACAATCCCGACGTCGTCCGTGGCGCCAACCTCTTCACCGCAATCGGCTGCGCCGACTGCCACACACCGGCACAACGAACCGGCACGACCCAGTACGCCGAACTCGACAACCTGTTGCTCATCCCCTTCACCGACCTGCTGCTCCACGACATGGGACCAGGTCTCGACGACGGCCGGANCGTCTACGNCGCGTCGGGCNGCGAATGGCGNACGGCACCGCTNTGGGGCATCGGCCTGCTCGACANCGTNAACGGCCANNTGTCNCTCCTGCACGACGGCCGAGCCCGCTCGATCGAAGAGGCGATCCTGTGGCACGGCGGCGAGGCTCAGCACGTCACCGATGCCTTCATGGCGCTCAGCGCCGAGGACCGAGCTGCGCTGCTTCGATTCGTCGCAAGCCGCTAGGCGGAACGTCAGGCGCAGCGATCGATT
>FUFK010051855.1_pt1 | contig 12252 bp, 16 predicted proteins | sample 1021851 | NCBI WGS metagenome assembly FUFK01 (sample SAMEA51879418, study PRJEB19060) | metagenome
GGAGTTGAAATTGGAGATGCTCAATTACCTGCTGTTCAAAAAGAATTAATTACTAAAGCTAGATCAAAGAACAAGGTTGTTATTATTGCGACTCAAATGATGGAGTCAATGATCACTAATTCAATTCCGACAAGAGCTGAGGTTTTTGATGTTGCAAACGCAGTTCTTGATGGCACAGATGCAGTAATGTTATCAAGTGAAACTGCAATGGGAGATCACCCTGTTCAAGCTGTTGAAGCGATGGGAAGAATATGTGAGGGTTCGGAAATAGAGAATTCTGCTTTTCTCACAAATGATATTCAGAAAAAATCATGTTTGCGAACAGATGAAGCTATTGCTTTAGCATGTATGCAAACTGCAGAAAATATTAAAGCCCAGGCCATTGCTGCACTAACTGAGTCAGGAAAAACTGCTTTATGGATGTCTANAGTTAATCANACTATTCCAATTTTTGCTNTAACTACCCATATTGATACCTTAAGAAAAGTAACTTTATATAGAGGGGTATATCCTGCTCATCTCAAAACAATAAATACTAATCATGCCCAAGTTAATAAGGATGCAATTAACGTATTAACAAATCTTGGTGTTGCAAAAGATAATGATTTAGTAATAATTACNAAAGGGGATTTGGCTGGAATACAAGGTGGTACAAATGCTATGAAAATTGTAAAAGTAGGTCATTTAGTGGAGTCCTAAAATGAATAAAACAGATCTAAAAGAAACAGCAAGAAACTTAGTTAGTGATTCAAAAGGGATACTTGCTATGGACGAAAGTTTTCCAACTATTAAAAAAAGATTTGAGAAACTTAATATTGAAGATACAGAGAAAAACCGACAAATATATAGAGATCTTCTTGTTACAGCACCTGATTTAAATAAATACATCTCAGGAGCAATACTTTTTGACGAGACTATTAAACAACAAACTCTCAGTGGACAATCTTTTCCAGATTTTTTAAATAGTATAAATATTATTCCTGGTATAAAAGTTGACGCAGGTGCAAAGCCTTTTTCTTGTCATCCAGGAGAGAAAATTACTGAGGGTCTGGATGGACTTGATTCAAGAATGAAAAATTATTATAGCTTAGGCGCTAGGTTCGCAAAGTGGAGAGCTGTGATAAATATCTCTGAAGAAAATAATTTACCTTCTGATGCATCACTAATTGCAAATGCAAATGCTTTAGCAAGATATGCAAGTATTTGCCAAGAAAATAATATAGTTCCAATTGTTGAGCCTGAAGTTTTAATGGATGGAGATCATCCAATTGAACTTACTTTAGAAAAAACGTCTAAAACGTTATCAATTGTTTTTGATCATTTAAACTTTTTAGATGTATATCTTGAAGGTATTATTTTAAAACCAAGCATGGTTATTGAAGGTGTTAATTGTCCAAAAAAAAATGACTCCAAAATGATTGCATCTTCAACTATAAAATGTCTTTCAGAAAATGTACCTCAAGATGTTCCAGGTATAGCATTTTTGTCTGGTGGACAATCTGATGATGATGCAACTAATAATTTGAATGAGATGAATATTCAGTCCNAAGATAATAATTGGAAATTAACTTTTTCTTATGGGAGAGCCCTTCAACAAGCTGCCATGACATTCTGGAGTGGAAAAGATGAAAATATTGAGAGTGCAAAAAAAATAGTTATGGAACGAGCAAAGGTTAATAGCCTCGCAGCAGCAGGAAAATTAAGTTAAAATCTCATCCCAATCAGAAAGATCTCTTGAAATTCTTGGGGAACCTTGCTGAGAATCCCATAAAAAATATCCTGATCTTTTCTCAAATACCGCTAGTGCAGCTGCTTCAGGTGACTCAAAAGTAAGAGTTGGCATTTTATTTATCCAAAGATCCCACTCTCCATGAGGTTCCGATTGTATTTCAAACTTTGCGATCTGTGTATTTAAAATATATTTTTTCATGATTAAATTTTTAATAAATACCATCTATTTCAATCAGTAAGTTTTTCCTGCATAGTTCTGATTCAATTATAATAAATTTATCTTTATATTTATCGTAAAACCTTCTCATAAGTTTTGAACCCAAAGTATTTGATGATAAATATATTTTAACATTACTTAAGTCTTCTTCCTTAATATCATAATTTTTAATGAGAGATTTGAGATTTTTACATATCTGCTCATATTGGAGCTCAATATTTCCGTGGTGCTTTGTTTCATGACCTTCAATACTCGCTGTACCTGAAACAAAAATTTTTTCTTCTTTATCAATGATAATAGCTCTAGAAAATAATGGATGTGTGGACACATAACCACTAGGATATTTATATGGTGCTGTTTGGTTCACATTCTTAACTTCAATTATTTTTTTGGGAGTTGCAATAAAATAGATAACTAAGTTGGTATTTTTTATACTCACTGCAGTTGAAGCTGGATAGCAATCTGAAATTCCATTTTTAGCATATACTTTTTTTCTTACCTCACACATTGAATCGTAATTATTTTTTCCATTGCTTTGCTTCTTTAAAAAATGTGGTATGTAGTGCCATATTTTTGCAATATTAAAATTTATTTCTCCAGTGAATTTAAATATTTCATCATAAAAGTAGTAAAGTTGATCTTCAAAATTATTATTTTTTAAATTTGTTATAAAGCAACCAAACATATAATCTTTGGTACTTTTGATATAAAAATCTTTAAAAGAATTATCATGCACCTCTGAGGTTGTTTGCCATATTTCAAATTTATTTGGTCCAGTTGCGTCTAAACCAGAAAATAAAACATCATTTGTTAACTGAGTGTTGTTTCCCTCATGACAAATAACTGCTAATTTTTTAAGTTCTGAAGGTACTTTATCTGTGTAAAATAGTTGTAGTGACACTGCTAGCCCTTTTTTGTTAAAATGTTAATATTAAATGATATAATACGATGGATATAATAATTAAATATTACCAAGGTTTTTTTACTTTTTCATTATTTGAATATTTACTTTTATCTTTAATTTTTACCCATATTACTATTATTTCTGTAACTCTGTATTTACACAGATGTATGGCCCACAAATCAATTGAGATTAATAGTTCCTTATCTGTGCTGTTTAGGGTATGGCTATGGNCTTCAACTGGTATGTCTACAAAACAGTGGGTTGGNGTTCATAGAAAACATCATGCTCATTGCGAAAAGGAAAATGACCCACATAGTCCAGCAGTACATGGGCTTTTCAAAGTCCTATTTTCGGGAGCAGATTTATATAGAACTGCAACAAAAAATAAATCTGAGATTGAAAAATACACACAAGATATCAAAAATGATAAATTAGAGATTTTTATAGAGAAGAATCAAAATATTGGAATTATTCTTTTTTTAACACTTCTTATTGTATTTTTTGGGATTCCAGGAATTATCATTTGGTCAATTCAAATGATGTGGATTCCTTTTTTTGCTGCCGGAGTAATAAATGGACTCGCTCATCAAAAAGGTTATAGAAATTTTGATACGGCAGATTACTCACATAATTTATGNAGCTTAGGTGTAATCATCGGGGGNGAAGANATGCATAATAATCATCATGCATGCCCNACTTCAGCTAAATTTTCAAATAAGTGGTGGGAATTTGATATAGGCTGGCTATACATTAAATTATTCTCGTATCTAAAATTAATTAAGATAAAAAAAAATATGCCTAAACTTATTTTTTCAAAAAATTTTGAAAATAATTCAAAAGATATATTTTGCAACCAAATTGTTATATCCACTAGATATATTAAAGATGTATTCTTACCAATCTTTCGCTATGAGTGTAAGACAGGCTGTGATATACAGCTTAAAAAATTTAAAAAAGAAATTAAAAAATTTATTAAAAATGAAAATTTATTCAAAAAAAATGACTTAATCAAAATAGAAAATTTATTTGAAAGAAATAAAAATCTCAAAAAAGTTTATTTCTTCAAAAAAAGTCTTATATCGTTATGGAGTTTGAAATTTCAGACTTATGAATGTTTTATGGTAGAATTAAATAAATGGTGTGAGCAAGCCGAGACTTCTGGTTTAAAAGCTCTTGAAGCCTTTGCGCTTGATTTAAAAAAAATAAAAATAGTTCACTAAATGGAGATCTTATGAAACGAATATTTTTTTNACTTTTTTTCTCGATGTTTNTTTTACAAGGATGCTCAACGGTTAGCGATGTTTATGACTGGGCTTTTGAGGATGAAGAAGAGGTAAGCACAGAAATTATTAATCAAAATCAAACTCAATACGAGTATGTCACTGTAAANATAAAAGATAAAATTGCAGTCAAAGTTGCTGACCCTCTNGGNCCAAGAGCTACTGGCATCGGTTGTGCGATGTGGAAAAGCAAATCAGGAGAATCTGGAAGGTGTTGNTGGAACTCAAANGGCCAATGTTTTTGTCCTTGCCCTGAGTANNTTATTTTATTTTTGATTCTTTATAGATTACGTGTTTACGAATAACCGGGTCAAATTTTTTAATTTCCATCTTATCAGGCATAGTTTTTTTATTTTTTGTTGCTGTATAAAAATGGCCGGTTTTTGCTGATGAAACTAATTTTATTTTTTCTCTCATATCTTATTATTTTCCAAGTTTTTTTAAAACAGCTTCGATCCCAAGCTTTTCGATGGTCTTTAAACCCTTCTTAGAAACATTTAATTTTACCCATTTATTTTCTTTTTCAAGCCAAAATCTATGAGAGTGTATATTGGGATCAAATCTTCTCTTTGTTTTATTATGGGCATGGGAAACGTTATTTCCTGATAAAGGCTTTACTCCAGTAACATCACAAACTTTAGACATTTTTACGCTCCAAAAAAAAGAANNTTAATTATACAAAAATAAAGCATACATACAACCTAATATTTTATATAATTTTTGGCATGGATAAGATATTTCTAAGAAATTTAAAGGTAAAAACAAGAATAGGCATTTTCGAATGGGAAAAAGCTGTAGATCAAATGATTAATATAAATCTTATTTTGTACCTAGATATCAAAAAATCAGCAAAATCCAAAAAAATAGAAGATTCAGTAAACTATAAATCTATATCTAAAAGAATTATATCTCTNGCAGAAAACAATAAATTTGAATTAGTAGAATCAATGATCGAAAATATGGCCGAAATTATTCTTAATGAATATAATATTCAACAAATCACAATATCAATATCTAAGCCAGGAGCAATTAGGGGATCAGATGATGTTGGAATCGAAATTACTAGGCCTTGAACTANAGNCCNAAGGATCTTCCACCATCAACATTAATAACTTGCCCAGTAATATAAACACCTTTTGATTGTAAATAAAAACACAAGTTAGCAATATCAGAAACATCCCCTTGCCTTTTTAATGCTGTACTGTCAATAATTTCTTGATGCGTATTTTCATACTCTTTAACTTCAGGCCATAAAATTGGGCCAGGAGAAACTCCGTTCACTCTTATTTCAGGTCCAAGCTCTATAGCTAAGGATCTTGTAAGCATATTCAACCCAGATTTTGCTATAGAGTAAATTGGGAAATCTTTTAAAGGTTTTAGTGAATGGATGTCAACTATATTGATAATACTTCCATTATTATCTTTCAATTCTTTATAAAAAAGCTGTGAGAGAAAAAAAGGACATTTTAGATTTATATTAATAAGATCGTCCCAATTATCTTCATTTGAATCTATAAAATTGGTTGGGTAAAAAGTGGATGCATTATTTATTAGAACATTTATCTTTTTCCAATCGTCACCGAGTTGATCTTTAAAGTTCTCATACTCATGAAAATTTCCAAGATCAAATTGAATTGGGAAACACGAATTTTCTCTTTTTTTATTTAGCTCCTCTGCAAGAAAAAGTGCATCTTTTGAGGACATATTATAATGAAGGACTATGTTATAGCCTTCTTCATGGAATTTGCGAGCAATTCCATTTCCAATCCTTTTACTAGCACCAGTAACAAGAGCAACTTTACAATTTACTTCAGATTTTGCCATAGTATTATATTAGTTAATAATTATTATATATACATTTTAAAGTCTTTACTGTGAATCTTTACGAAAAAATCGAAACAAAAATTAAACAAGAAAATTATCTAACATTCGATAAATATATGGAAATGGCGTTATATGAGCCANATTATGGCTATTACGATAATCCACAAACTTCCCTAGATCCTAATAATTGTGACTTTATTACATCTCCTGAATTAACGCGTTTATTCGGAGCAAGTATTTATAATTTTTTTTTAAAAATTTTAAAAAATCATAGTTATCGAAATTTTACTGAATTTGGGGCAGGAAGTGGAAAATTAGCTTATGATATTTTATGTGAAGATTTAGACAATAATTATATTACTAATTATTATATTGTTGAGAAAAGTAAAAAATTAATTAATGACCAAAAAAGAAATTTATCAAATTTACCTGNAAGTATTTATAAAAAAGTCAAGTGGGTAAAAGATGCTTCAGATATAAGTAGCTCTTTTTTTTTAGCGAATGAAGTATTTGACGCAATGCCTGTAAAAATTTTTAAAGTTATAAACAATAACTATTTTGAAAAAGTTATCAGGATAAATAATAATACTTTGATTTATGACTTTATAAAAGCTAAAACCAGTTTTATACAAGAAATTGAAAAAATTCAGAAAAATATTGGTTTAAGTTTTCCAAACAATTACGAGTCAGAAATAAGTTTTAAAAGTGAAGAATTTATTGTAAAAAATTTCAAAAATAAAAAAGATTTTATTTTTTTAATTATTGATTATGGTTACAGTCAAAATGAGTATTATCACATTCAGAAGAAACAAGGAAACATTCAGTATTATTACAAGAAAAATAAAGTTATTGATTGTCTTGCTTTTTCGGGGAATGTAGATATTTCTTGTAACGTAGATTTTTCACAAATATATAAAATTTTTAATAATCTTAATCATAATCTTGTCTCGTATACAACCCAAAAAGATTTTTTAATATATTGTGATATTTTAAAGCAAGCTGACCAAATCTGTGATGAACTCAAAAGAAACTCTGTTCTAAAAACACTTTTATTTCCAACTGATATGGGAGAAACTTTCAAAATCATGTTGGTATCAAATAAAACATTTAGAAATAGTTTTGACATTAATGATATAAGACATAAATTATGATTGACACTTATCAACTTTTAATTCTTTCTATGGTGCAAGGTATTACAGAATTTTTACCTATTTCAAGCTCTGCACATTTAATTATTATTCCTGAAATATTGAGTTGGCAACTACAACCAATGTATTTTGATGTTTTCATGCACTTTGGATCTTTGCTAGCTATTTTAGTTTATATTTTCTCTAATAAGGAAATTAAAAAAATAGAATCTTTTGAAATTAATAATTTTGAAAATATAAAAAAAATTATTGTTGCCGTTATTCCAGTTTTACTAATTGGATACTCATTCCATGAAATAATTGAAAGTTATTTAAGGCTAATTACTGAACGTCATTATAGCTTCAACAATTATAATTGCAGTTTTGATAATAGTTTACGATATTAAAAGTAAAAAAAAATATTTAACATCTGATCTAACTTATAAAGATGCTATAATTATAGGACTTTTCCAGATTTTAGCGTTAATACCAGGAGCATCNAGATCAGGAGTAGTTATATTAGGTGCATTAATTTTAGGATATAAAAAGCAATCGTCATTATATATATCTTACTTACTATCGGTTCCAGTAATTATAGCTGCCACATCATACGAATCTTTTATGATAATAAATGATAAAGTTATACAGCCAACATTATATTTTGACTTGATTGTTGTGACTATTGGATCTTTTTTATCATCATACTTTACAATTGTACTTCTGATGAAATTTATACAGAAAATTAGCTTTTTACCTTTTATGATCTATAGAATAGTCCTTGGAATATTTCTTTTAGTGTTTTTTGTCTAAAATTTCTTCAATTTTTTTCATGTAAAAGTTAGAGAATATTTTTTTTATCTCGCTAACATTTTCGTCATTAATTTTTGGCCTATCTTTTGATGAGAGAATATTTTTTAAAATTGACATAAATAACATTAAATTATTAACTTGATTGTTGTATTTATAAGAAATTAATAAACTTATATTTTTAAGAAAATTTTCAATTCGATTAATTTTTCGGATACCATCGGTTTCTAAAATAAAATTTAAAATTTCTTCCTTATTAGAAAAATCTATTGATAGGTATTTAGGCGCATATTCTGTGAAAAAAAAGTGAGAATCAAGTACCTTTTTTGGAAAACCAAAAGTCTCAATAAAATCTATTGGTAATTCTAAAAAAACTAGTTTACTTTCAACAGAGATATCTTTATTTTTTGTAAAGTTTAATTTCGATTCAATTTCTTTTAAATTTAAATTACTTTCTAAAATTTTATCCTGAAACCCTATTTCACAGATTGTCTTAAAAAAACCGTATGGATATTCATATGACATTGCTTTGTTTAACTCCATCCAAAGTCGCTCGTTAGACAACTCCAATATTTCTCCAGAATTAACTACATCTTTCATAAGATTTATAGTGCTTGGGTCTATTTTGAAGCCTAGTGGAGCAAGTTTTGAGTAAAATCTTCCAACACGCAATACCCTTAAGGGGTCTTCTACAAAAGCCTCTGAAACATGTCTTATTATTTTATTCTTAAGATCTTGTATTCCATTAAATGGNTCTATTANGTTACCATTCTTATCCTCNGCAATTGCATTAATTGTTAAATCTCTTCTTTTAAGATCATCCTCNAGTGAGATATTTTTGTTAGTTTCAAAAATAAAATCTTTATGGCCGACACCAGTTTTTATTTCTGTTCTGGCCAAAGCATATTCTTCACTTGTCTTTGGATGAAGAAAGACTGGGAATTTCTTCCCAACTTGTTTAAACCCCTCGCTCAACATTTCTTTCTGGGATGAGCCAACTACAACGTAATCTTTTTCATTTATTTGAAGATTTAAAATTCTATCTCTAATTGCCCCACCTACTAAATATATCTCCATAATTTTTACAAGTATTGTTTGATTACGGATTCAAGCTCTGTTTTAAACTTCAGTCCAGATTCAGAAATACTATCAACTAAACATGAGTTAAAATTATCAATGGAGAAAGGCTTACCCGGTAAAAACTCCATCATAACTGCCTGAAATTTAGATAATGCANTGTTTAAAGGAATGACCCTTGTAGAATAACCTTTCACATCAATTACAATTTTTACAATTTCTTCTAATGTATAAATTTTTGGCCCGCAAATATCAATTTTTTTATTGAAACTTGAAACATCATCTATAGAATCCTTCATAAAATTGACAAGATCTCCTACATAAACAGGGGCGAACCTTGTCTGTGCACATGCTAGTGGGAAAACAAAAGGGATAAATTTTAATAAATCTGAGAATCTGTTAATAAAACTATCTTCGGTACCAAAAATTACAGAAGGTCTAAATGATGTTACATCTGCAAAACGCTCACCATAAGTATGAAGAAAACTTTCAGCTTCCCCTTTCGTTCTGAGATAATGACTTGAACCACCCGGGTCTGCATTAAGAGCACTCATATGAAGTATTCTTTTTATGCGATTTTGTTTACAAATATTTAAAATGATTCTCGCAATTTTAGAATGTGCTAAGTAAAAGCCTTTTCCTCTAAAACCTTTTTCGTTAAGGATACCAATTAAGTTTATTAAAACATCATGAGATTTTGAAACTTCTAGCATTCTTTTTTCATTGTAAACATCTTCCTGAATGAGTTTGAGGTTTGGATATATCGCTAAATCTTTATTTTTATCAAAGTCTCTCGTGATAACTGTAATGGTGTAATTCTCTTTAGAAAGAGCGCTAATTAAACTCCTCCCAACAAATCCTGTTCCTCCAAGAATACATATCTTCACTTATAATCTCCTAAAATGATCCATTAAATACAATTGTTTATTTAGACATGCCTTTCCAATATAATAAAATTTATAATAAAAACAAGGTTCTAAAAATTAAAATGAATTTTAGTAATTATATCAAATTATGTACATTAGCGCTTTTAATTACTATGGGGATTTCCCGTGCAGACGCAAGTAATGAAAGCATTTTTTATGACTCTTACAAATTAATCAATGAAGGTAAGTTCGAAGAAGCCGAAAAGATTCTTTCAAATCTACAAAAATTATTACCAAATAATATTGAGATTTTTAATAATTTAGCAGTTATAGAAGCAGAAAAAGGTAATATTGAAGAAGCTATAAAAATTCTTACAAAATCATTATCACTTAATCAAAATTTAAATACTATTTATTCAAACCTAACTAATTTATANGCTTATAGGGCAAATATTCTTTATGAGCAGGCTTTAGATATTNATAATGAACAAAAACCATTGAATCTTATAGCGGTAGATAATCTTTCAAAAGTTAAGAAAATAGTTGAAGAAAATAAAGGCATAACATCTCAAAACAAAAAAGAAGTTAGTCAAAGCATTACTCTTGCAGAAATTACAGATTTCACTAACAAATGGGCAGCCGCATGGCAGTCAAAAAATATTCCTGAGTATCTTAATTTATATAAAGAAGGATATTATACAAACAATATTAAAAGTAATTCTGAATGGAAAAAAGATAGAGAGAGGAAAATTAAAAATAAAGATAAAATTGTAATTAATTATGTCATAAACTTTAAAGAAATCTTTTCCTCATCTCATTCATTTCTTGTTGCATTTACTCAATCATACGAATCAAGTAAGTTTAAAGATACTGTGATAAAACACTTACTAATCACAAAAATTAATAATGAACTTAAAATATCAGGTGAATTTGTTATAAGATAATAATGAGACTTTTATTAATTCTTCCAATAATTTTCTATACGCATTTGCTTAAAGCAGAAAATGAAAATCCTTTTGATGAAGCGGAAAGCCGACTATTAGAGATTATTGATTTTCAAAGAAATGGCGCTATTGATGAAGCTTTACAGCGCGCCGAAATACTTTTAGAGGAATATCCTAATTTTAAACTAGGTAAGTTTGTTTACTCAGAGCTATTAACAGCTAAAGCGCAATCAAAAAATTTCATAAACAAAGTTGATCAAAGTAATGAAAAATTAGCATTATTGAAAAAAGAAGCATCTGCAAGATTAAATTTTAAATCTGAATACAAAAATAATAATTTAATTCCGAAGTCCATAATTAATATTTCTAAAAAAAGTGACTATTTAATTATAGTTGAATTATCTAAATCTCGTTTGTATTTAGTTAAAAATGATAACCCTCCCCGGGTAGTGAATGACTTTTATGTGTCAATAGGTAAAGAAGGATATAGTAAATTTGCATCTGGCGACAATAAAACACCAACTGGCATATATACTGTTAAGACTTTTTTACATGATAATGATTTGCCTGAGCTCTATGGTAATGGGGCATTTCCTATTAACTATCCAAATTCCTGGGATAAAAGAAATAATAAAACAGGATATGGTATCTGGATACATGGAGTACCAAGAGATACATACAGTAGACCCCCACTAGCAAGTGAGGGTTGTGTTGTTACAAGTAACAAAACACTTTTAAAATTAAAGGAATTTATACACTTAGGGGAAACAAAAATTATATTAATTGAAGAAATTGATTGGGTAACAAAAAAAGAATGGAAAGAAAATAATGCTTTCTTTCAAAATGTCATACAAAACTGGAAAATGAGTTGGGAAAGCTTAGATCCATACAAATATATTGCTCAACATTCAGTTGATTTTAAAAGTAAACAACATGACTTTGAAGAAAGGGTCTCTCATATTTTAAGGATTACAAAAGATAAAGAATTTATTGATTTAAAGTTAAGGGACATTAATATATTTTTTTATCCAAATAAAAAAGATTTAGTTTTCTATGAGTTTAAACAAGATTATAAAAGTAATAACTTTTCAAGTACTACTAAGAAGGGCTTATTTTGGAAAAAAGAGGAGGATGTTTGGAGAATCATCCACGAAGGTAGTTAAAAAGCTTTAAAAATTGGGAGAAAAATGTATAATTTTATTTTTTAAGTTTAAAAAAATTCGATGTCTGATAATTTAATTGAAATCACTGATCAAAATTTTGACGAGCAGGTTCTAAAATCGCCAATACCTATTTTGGTAGATTTTTGGGCTGAATGGTGCGGCCCATGTAAAATGATAACTCCAATTCTAGAAGAGATTGCTGTGGAATTAAAAGGTGAGGTCTGTATTGGCAAGATGAATGTAGATGAAAATTCTCAAATTCCTGGTTCTTTGGGTATCAGGGGAATACCAACTTTGATTTTGTATTCAAAT
>FUFK010040891.1_pt1 | contig 12249 bp, 13 predicted proteins | sample 1021851 | NCBI WGS metagenome assembly FUFK01 (sample SAMEA51879418, study PRJEB19060) | metagenome
TGATGTATCTGGTCTTAGAACACAGACAGACACAAGCTTATTGGGTAACATACCTGATTTTGCTGGCATACAATACGAGGCGTTTAATCCTACAAGATTAACTGATCTCATGAGATTGTATACGACAGGGTTACCGATGATAGACACACCAGCAGCTGCAGTGCCACCAGCAACAGGTGGAGGAGGATCAGGCGACGGGGGTCAGGCGACTCTACCGGGTTTTGATGTTGATAGTCCTAAAAANACACCAGAAGAGCAAAGATTAATAGACGAAGGTATAGGTGTACAGATAGGTCCAGGTGATCCTGTTGTGGCACCAGGTGAGATACCAGTTACACAAGATGAGTTGGATGCTTTTAATCAGATACCTGTTACACAACCTCTAACAGGTGGTGTTACTGGAGATCCAATACTAATGGAAAACATAGGCTCTCCAGATTTAGGAAGCGCTACAGAACCTGTTCTTAATTTTGGTGAATTTGCTGAATTTGGTCCAGTAACCATGGGAGGGGCACCAGTAGTTTCACAACAACTTCAAAATCAAGGACCAACGACAATACAAGGACCATTATCAAAAGTTCAAGTTCCAGGGGTTACTCAAGCAGATCTTACACAAGCAGCAATTGATAAAGAAAGATTAGCTGGTTACACCCCTTCTACATCAATAACACCAGAAGACACAGAACAAAGTATTACACAGAAGGTAGCAGATTTTCTTGATGTAGATGCATCAAAAATAAATAAGGCAGCTGTTACAGGTGCACTTAATTTAGTAGCAGGAAAAGCTTTAGATACTGTTATACCAATAGCGACTGTTTTTAATTTAGTTACAGACCCTTTTACTAAGTCACCTGCGGATACCTCTGACACAATACCAACAACAGGTGTTAATCCATTTAAAGATATAGACACTGGAGTTGGAGAGTTTGACACGACACCAACGAAACAATTGACATCAACAGATCTGCCTTATGATACACAATTTGAAGACATGGCAGATGTTGAAAATATAGGTTTAAGTTCTAGGGCAGATATAAATACTACAGATAAGTTTATTGTACCTTTTGAAGGTGCAAGAACAGTCATAGAAAACCCAAATTACATAGAACCAGGCGGAACTATATTAGAAGACGACTTTAAGTCTTTGGTTGAACCAACTAAACCTCCGATGACTTTAGCTGACGATAGGATAAACAGAATAACAGACGATGTAGATTTAGATCTTTTTGATACTACACCACAAGATACACCGACAGCACCAATAGCAACAGATCGAATAGGAACTTTTGATGCAGATACTTTTGATGATACGGTTGGCACTAGAGGTCCACAACAGACAACAACAAAAGAGACATATACATCAGACGAGGCGTTTGAAATAGCGAAAGATTTATATGATCAAGGTAAATTAAAAACTATAGGACAAGTGGCTACAATGCAAGACGAACTTGCAGCAGGTCAGACTACAACTTATGAAACACTTACAGGTTTAGATCCTGTAAAACAAACTACAGATAAAATAGATAAAAAAACAACTGCTCCAACATCNGTAACTCCATTAGAAGATGATTTTGATTTTGGTGTAGATGAATTTAGCGATGAAGAATTTATGGTTGGTGATACGAGCAGAGCAGCTCCTACTGGAGGAGATAGTGGTGCAGATAGTTTTTTTGATGCTGTAGACACAGCAGTTGGAGGAGGCGGTGGTAGAGANAGAGANCCNGATCCTTCNCCTAGTTTTGATCCAGGNCAAGGATTTGTAGATCAAGGNGGTGNAGGAGAGTTTGGTAGCGCACCAAGTAAACCTACAACAGGCACAACTAAACCAGGAACTGGCGGAGGCAGCGGCGGAAACGGCGGCGGTGGCGGTGGCGGCAAGATCGTTTGCACCATGATGAACGAGTCTTATGGCTTTGGATCTTTTAGAAATAAAATTTGGTTAAGACACTCAAAAGGTTTAGCGCCAGAATATCAAAAAGGATATCACAAAATATTNTTACCACTTGTAANACTATCTAAGAAAAATATTNNTCTTAAAAAANTATTAGAACANATAGCAGTGCATAGAACGATTGACATTCGACAAGAGTCAAGAGGCAAGGTGCATCTATTAGGTAGAGTATATAGAAAAATATTAGAACCAATCTGTTATTTTGTAGGTAAACATGGCTAGAAAATCAGCATTACAAAAGATAGAAGACCATGAAAAACTTTGCAGAATAATGCAAANACAAACCTTTGANCAAATNAAAGAANTNAAANNACANATNGTTAGAATAGAAAGATTNTTAATTGGTACAGCAGCTTTTGTNATAATTAGTTTNNTAGATAAAGTTCTTTANATCCAAGCTTTTAATTCNTCACCCATAACCTGACTTGCAATATTAACTTTCTTACGTAAAGCTTTTACAATTCTTTCATCNACCGTATCTTCACANATNATATCAATATATGTCATAGGTTTTGTCTTGNCCNATACGNTCNATNCNNGCTTCTGACTGNTGTCTNTTTTCNANATCNTAACCATTAGANTAATAAATCATATTANNAGCNGCAGTNAGTGTAATACCATAACCACCTGTCTGCGGTGTGCCAACAAAAAATCTACATTTATCATCTTCTTGAAAACGTTTTATATTTTTCTGTCTTTCATCCTGTGGTGTCAAACCATAATAATCTACATAACAATCATGACCAAACTCGTCTACAAGTGCATCTATGATTTGTTGTACATCACTTTGCCAATGAGCCCAGATAACAGCTTTACCTTCTATCTCACATAACACATCAACCAACTCATCTAGTCTATTGCTTTTTAGTTGTTGCACTGTGCCATCATCAGCTTTGAAGTGACCACATGTAATCTGTTGTAGTCGCATCAACTGTGTCAATGCATTTGCTGTGGTAATCATCTTGCCATTTAATATTGCAAGTGCTTCTTTTTTCATCTGCGTGTATACTTTGTTTTGATCTGGTGTTAGCTGTACTACACGTTTCATAAATGTTTTCTTTGGTAGATCTANACAATCGTCTTTTAATACACGATAAGAAAAATTTTTTAATTTATCTGACAACTCACCAAGATTACGATAACCAACTACAATCTGCACAGATCGTCCACCAAAGTTTGCAGTCTTCATAATAGCNTATCTNGTTCTAAACGAGTAATAAGAATTATGGTCTAAGAGCCAAGGATCAAGAAACTCGCATTGTTTATATAAATCTAGTGGTGATTTTGTTACCGGTGATCCTGTAAGGATTCTTTTATACTTTGCATGCACACCAAGCATTACAATATTTTTTGTACGTTTAGCTTCTGGATTTTTTATAGTTGTAGACTCATCTATNGCCATCATGGTGTTGTGTGAGTTGATAAATTTTGCAGCAAAATCAACACCTTTTTTAGTAGATAGTGCCTCTACATTCATACATAAAATATGTAAATCTGTTCCTGTTTTAAATAATGTATCTAAATTTTTTTGTTGTNGTTTTGTAATATTAGCCTGCCACAATACAGACACTTTNTCTATNTGATCTGGTAANTGTGTTGGTATNTCAGAACTATACCAGTTTTTGTATACACCNTTTGGTGCCACAATTAAGACACCATTGATTTTACCTTTGTCATAAAGCATTGCAACATTATCTATCAATACTTTAGATTTACCTGTACCCATTTCCATAAAATACGCAAACGCTTTTTTCTCCCAAGACATTTCTAATGCTTTGAGTTGATGTGCGTATGGTTTAGTTTTAAATTTATAATTCATTTTTTTCTTCTTTCTAGTTGACAATATAATTGTAAACACCTATATTGTCAAGTCATGAAAGATAGAACTGTTTATGTTATACAGGAAATACCTGGCACTGCATCTGGAAACCCAAAAATAAATATTATGGGTGCAGCTAAATACGGTGAGTTTAAATTTTTACTTCCTGAATTATCACAAATAATTTTTTCACCTGGTCCATTAATTTTTAAATTAAGAAACTTATTAAAAAATTTTAGACAAGATGATTATTTATTATTAACTGGTGATCCTGCTATAATTGGTGTTGCATGTTCTATTGTATCTGATATGACTAACGGCAAATATAATTTGTTAAAGTGGGACAAACAAGAAAGACAATACTATCCAATAGAAATAAATCTATACGAGAAAGGAGAGATAGATGAGTGAAGACTTACAAAAAATGTTTGTTGAGGATGCACCTCAACAAGTAAATGAATTAAATAATGCAGAGACATTATCTAGCCATGTTTTAGAATTACAAAAGCTAGAGGATGAAATTAAAATGGATGAAGAAAGATTATCACAAAAGAAAGCACAAGCAGATAAACTTTCNCAACAAGTAATACCAGAGATAATGGACTCNATGAAATTAAAAACTATGAAACTAAAAGATGGTTCAGCAATAGAAGTAAAAGAAATTTATAGCGCAACAATACCTCTAGANAAAAGAGAAGGCGCATTTAACTGGCTTCGAAATAACGACTTGGGTGATTTGATTAAGAATGAGATCACTGTTTCCTTTGGTCGTAACGAAGATAACAAGGCGAGCGAATACGCAAACCTTGCAGAGAGCAACGGTTACCAACCGGTTCAAAAACTTAAAGTGGAGCCGATGACTCTCAAAGCACTATACAGAGAGCGGGTCGAAAAAGAACTTGACCTGCCCTCTGAACATTTCAATCTGTTTAAGGGAAACAAAACAAAAATAACAAGGAACAAATAATATGAGTGAAGAAACAAGAGACATAATAAAAAGATCAACAGGTGAGTTATCTGCTTTNGACTTNGTATCAGATTCAGGAATGGGTCTAGANAACGTAGACAANCAAGATNTAGCTTTACCTTTTCTGAAACTGTTACAATCAGGGTCAGATGAAACTAAAAAGAAACATGCAAAGTATGTAGAAGGCGCAGAAGCTGGTATGTTTTATAATACAGTCACTAAAAAATTATATAATGGTGAACAAGGAATAGAAGTTATTCCTGTGTATTATAAGATGACATATCCAGAGTGGGCACCTTTTGAACGTAGAGANGGTAGACCTGTACACAATGACAGAGGACCTGGTATCATGTCAAAGGTAACTCAAAATCAAAATAACAAAGACATGTTAGATAATGGAAATGAAATTATCAAAACAGCAAATCACTTTGTTATTATAAATGGAGAGAGACCGGAGAAAGCTTTGATGACAATGAAGTCAACACAGCTAAAGGTTAGTAGACAATGGAATTCTTTAATGGAGAATGAATTTGAAAACGATCCTAAGACAGGAAAATCTTTACAGGCACCAACGTTTTCTAGAATTTATAAATTAAGTTCTGTAGAAAACTCAGGTAGTTTTACTTGGCATGGTTATAATGTGTCTATGTTGAGAAAAGTAGACAATGCCGGCCTATATCAAATGGCTAGAGATTTTTATAACTCTTTNAANAACAGTCACAACAAAGCAGTGGCTGAATCACAAGAGGAATCTAACTACTAATTCTACCTCTATGGAGGAGATAGGGGCGGCAAAGCGAGAGTGGAGCCGCTCCGACCCGGGATCTTATGGTTGATAAATTTATAGAATTATTTACTGGATATCAAGGTGACTTTGGTATCGCTGACATGTCTTCAGCACAATTAGANACAGACAAAAACAAACTCAAACCAAACTACGAGTGGGCTGGTAGACCTATTACACAAGGTGANTATCGAGATCACATAGCAGGTAAGATATCAATTGGTATACAACCATGTAGGTTAGATAAGACAGTTCAGTTTGGTTGCATTGACATAGACTCAAAAGACTATGCTAGTTTCAAAGTAGAAAATTATCTAGCATTGTTTCAACAATTTAAATTACCACTAGTACCATTGTTATCTAAAAGCGGAGGACTGCATTGTTATTTGTTTTTNAAAGAACCNATACCAGCTGTNGATTTGATNTCGGCACTAAAATCTTTTTTACTGCCTCTTGGATTAGATCCTGATACAGAGATTTTTCCAAAGCAGAAAGAACTAAAGGAAGATGACAAAGGAGAAATTAAACCAGGTAACTTTATTAACTTACCATATTACAACAACGGTGAAACAAAAAGATATGCTGTTGACAAGAACAATAACAAATTAGATTTAGAAAAATTTTTAGAAGTAGCAAACGAAAGCAGAATTGGTAAGCAAGAACTAGATAAACTTGTAGAAGAAACATACAAAAATATTTTAGTAGGCACAGACCCAGAGTTTGAAGATGGTCCACCATGTTTAGCATTGTGTTCAAAAAGAAAACTAGATGATGGCAGAGATAGATTTATGTATAACTACATGGTCTTTGCTAAAAAGAAATACAAAGACAAATGGCCAGATCAAGTTGCAAAAGCAAACTATAGTTATCTTGAAGATCCATGGGACAAAACAAAATTAGATTCTAAAATTACTGCGTGGAAAAAAGATACAGCAGGTCATACGTGTTATGAAGATCCAATACAAAGCAAGTGTATGCGAACACTTTGTTATTCAAGACCATTTGGTGTTAAGTCAGATAGTATTACAATGTTTCCAGATATTACAGACTTTGAAATAATTATGTATGCAGAACCAGAATACAGATTNAATGTTGTATTACCNGANGGAACNAANGANGGTGTTGTNGCNACAAACAGAAGNTTTATAACTAAACAAACAGANCTATTAGATTTNATATGGGAGCAAACAGGTATCTATCATGAACCACTTAAACCAAAAGATTTTAGAGCAAAACTNACAGAACTTAGAAAAGGTTCTACTAAAATATCACCACCTGCAGGNACACAAATAGAAGANAGATTAAAAGAAGANNTATATCAATATTGTGTTAATGGTCCACGTGCAAGAAACAGAGTNCAGATAAANAGTGGATCTTGTTTGACAGAAGAAGGTCATCANTTCTTTAGATTTAATTCTTTTATAGATCACCTTGGATCNAGTTGGAAAATACCAGAAGAAAGAATAGCACAAAAANTAAAAGATAAATGTGATGTAGAGTTTAATCACTCNCTTAATGTAGANGGCAAGACNATTAAAGTATGTAGAGTCAAGCAACTACACATAGATAAAATAGAATACAAACCAGTNGAGAGAAAAGAAAGTAATTACTAATGAGATACAAAGTAGTAGGACCACCAGGCACAGGTAAGACAAGACGTTTACTAAATGAAGTACAACGATATGTAAAGAAAGGTGTGCCTTTAAAACGTATTGGTTACTTTGCTTTTACACGTAAAGCTGCAGGNGAGGCAAGAGATAGATTTCTTAAAATAAAAACAGAACTTACTAAAAAAGATATTAAATACTTTCAAACTCTNCACTCTNTNGCNTTTAANAGACTAGGANTNAAAGAAGAAAACGTCATGCAAGATCTAAACTANAANGCAATAGGTGATACTTGTGGTATTCAAATTAAATACGCATCATATGAAATNAANAATTGGAATGGTATATTCTCATCAGATAGTGAGTANCTAGGATTAATTAATCTAGCAAGAGTAAAACAAATATCTGTGTTAGAGCAATTAGATCTTAACGAACATCTNTCAAAAATAGAAAGAGACAAGTTAGAGAATATAGCATCCGAAATAGATAGTTACAAAAAAACATANANNCTNATTGACTTTACNGACATGATACAAAAGTTTTTAGATGTAGANGANACACCAGAGTTTGATGTAATATTTGTAGATGAAGCACANGATCTNTCATTGATACANTGGGCCATGATAAACAAGATAGAAAAAGATACAGGCTGTGATGTATGGGTTGCAGGTGATGATGATCAAGCTATCTTTGGTTGGGCTGGTGCTGANGTAGANTCTTTTATNAANTACGATGCNGAAGAAATACCTTTAACTAAGTCAGAAAGAGTGCCAAGCATTATACAANAAACTGCATTAGATGTCATTAATAGAATACAAGATAATAGGATTGACAAAGAATATTTTCCAAAGTCAGAAACTGGNGAAATTTTNGAAAGATATAAACTGTCTGACATAGATTTATCAAAAGAGGATTGGTTAATACTAACAAGAACAAAGTCACTATTAAAACCAGTAATAACTTTTTTAAAAAAGAAAGGTTTCTTTTTTTGCACAGCGCAAGGTAATAGCATAGGTAAAAGTTTGTATGAAGACATACAGAATTGGCATTTAATACAAAAGAAAAAACATGTAGCAGACATACATGTGCAGAGAATAAAAGAAAGAATAAATGGGACAATGAACATATCTTTAAAATGGTATGATGCGTTTAATAAATTAACCGATAGTCAAATTACTTACATGAGGTTATTACTATTAAACAATGAAAATGTTACCGAAGATCCAAGAATTACAGTATCAACAATACATGGGGCTAAAGGTGGTGAGGCTACGAACGTAGTTTTATTTTTAAACGAAACAGCTAACACAATCAAAGGTGCTAAAAGATCCATAGCTAAAAGAGACGAGGAGTATAGAGTTTGGTATGTGGGTATCACACGGTCTGCAAAAAATTTATATTTAATAAAATCACAAAACAAATCTAAGGAGTTTAAATTATGAGTGCATATGAAAAACAAATAGCGGGTGGACACTACATTAGTTTTAAAATACAGCCCTCGAAGTTTATAAATGACAACAAGTTGCTTTTTGCGGAGGGCAATGCTATAAAATATATATGCAGACACCCGCACAAAGGGAAGAAGGATGACATACTGAAAGCCATACATTATTTAGAAATGATAATTGAAAGAGATTATAAATGATATTTAAAGCACAAACGGAGTGGGTTAAACCCACAGAGTTTCCAGATCTAAGATTTTGTGAGGAGATTGCAATCGATTTAGAAACACACGATCCAGAATTAAAAACTATGGGGTCCGGTTCTGTAATCGGTAAAGGCAAGGTCGTAGGTATTGCAGTTGCAACAGAGGGTTATTCTGGATACTTTCCATTCGATCATGAAGGTGGTGGTAATCTAGAAAAAAGTAAAGTAATTCAATGGTTTACGGACATTTGTAAAACCACCTCTACAAAAATATTTCACAACGCCATGTATGATGTGTGTTGGATTAGGGCCATGGGCATACCAATTAACGGAACTATAATTGATACCATGATTGCAGCATCACTCGTAAATGAAAACAGATTTAGATATGATCTTGGATCACTTGGTTGGGATTATTTAAGTCAGGGTAAAAATGAAATTGAATTAAACAACGCTGCAAAAGAATGGGGCATAGATCCAAAAGCTGACATGTGGAAACTACCTGCGATGTATGTGGGTAATTACGCTGAACGTGATGCAGAGTTGACGTACGGACTGTGGAAGATCATGCAAAAAGAAATAATGGATCAAGATTTAAATTCTATTTTTGATTTAGAAACGGATCTTTTTCCTTGTTTGGTAGACATGCGTTTTTTAGGAGTAAGAGTAGATGTTCAAAAAGCTCACACAATGAAGCAACAATTAGCATCAGAAGAAAAAGAACTCCTGCAAAAAGTAAAAACAGAGACAGGAGTAGATACTCAAATATGGGCAGCAAGATCGATAGCCAAAGTGTTCGATAAACTAAACTTACCGTATGAAAGAACTTTAAAAACACAAGCACCATCTTTTACAAAAAATTTTTTGTCTACACATAAACATCCTTTAGTAAAGTGCATATCAAAAGCCAGAGAAATAAACAAGGCACATACGACATTCATAGATACAATTATAAAACACGAACACAAAGGTAGAATACATGCAGATATAAATCAGATTAGATCTGATACAGGAGGCACAGTAACTGGTAGATTTAGTTACTCTAATCCAAACCTACAACAAATTCCTGCTCGCAACAAAGACTTAGGGCCATTGATCAGATCCCTCTTTATTCCTGAATCTGGTTGTGAGTGGGGATGCTTTGACTACAATCAACAAGAACCTAGATTAGTAGTCCACTATGCATCCCTAGATCAAGATACAAGCGTCTTCGGTGTTAAGGACTCTTACCTACAAGACGATGCAGACTTTCACACAATCGTTGCGAAGATGGCTGACATACCTAGAACTCAAGCAAAAACAATTAATCTTGGATTATTTTATGGCATGGGTAAAGCAAAGCTGCAAGCAGAGTTAGGTGTATCAAAAGAAAAAGCTGAAGAGCTGTTTACTGTTTATCATGAAAGAGTTCCGTTTGTTAAGACTTTAATGAACTCTGTATCTAACAGAGCGCAACAAAGGGGACAGATAAGAACTTTACTCGGTAGATTATGTAGGTTTCATTTGTGGGAGCCTAGTAGATTTGGTGTTCATAAAGCGTTACCTTTTGAACAGGCTCGTCAGGAACATGGAGCAGGTATCAGGCGTGCTTACACTTACAAAGCTTTGAATAAATTAATACAAGGATCAGCCGCAGATATGACAAAAAAATCTATGTTAGAGTTATATAAGGAGGGCATTGTTGCACATATACAAGTACATGATGAACTAGATATATCTGTGGAAAGTGATATAAAAGCAAAACGTATAAAAGAGATTATGGAATCCGCAGTTGAGTTAGAAATACCAAGTAAAGTGGATTATGAGTTTGGTAAGAACTGGGGAGAAATAAAATGAGGATTGACTATGGCTTACTTAAATGCAAATATACCGCCGATTTATGCACAAATACGAAGGGAGTATTTATATGATCTTAAAAAACATCACGGAGAAGTTGAAGACTGTATTGTCTTCGGCATTACATCTATTGCTGGGACTGCTATCTTATGCCATGCAATTATGGAAAGCGGGGCTATCTTTTATCGTCTCCCGATATCTGCCTTCATACAGCGAGGCTTTAAACCAGAAGAAGTTCCTAAACGTAGACTTGACGAGTTGGAGCTTTGGAATTGTTTTAGTTATTATCCTGCTGTTACTAATTGGGATATAATCCAAGGCACCCATGGTAAATACATGGGGAAAGATAGGAAGTGGCACCGAGGAAAATATTTATTTACTATTGACTGGGCACACCCAGAATGTAATATAATAGACGCTGAACATTCAGAAATACCACACGAACATAAGTGTGCGCACATATTAGAATTAGACGATGGCAACTTTGCTGCGCAACCAAATAATAGAATAATTTGGGATATACCCTCATTTACGGTTAAAGACGAAATTCCTAATTGGAAAGTGCAGACATCTGAATGGAATGTAGAAGATACTGGTGAATGGAAGACATCAGATACTGATGACTTCTTTTACGAGATTGAGGAGAAAAAACATGATTAATGAAATAAAACAACATGGAAATAAAATTGTTGATGAAGTTAAAAACTTATGGGGATACCATGTTTTTAAAATTTTAATANTTNTAATAGTAGNATTATTGGTAGTTTAAAAAATGACATTAGAACAATTCTGTANTGAGTGTCATCATCCTTGCCATTGTGGNGAAGATAACGANNTACATGCNGACGAATACGGAGTGTGTACTTGTGAAGGCTGTAAATGTAAAGATTCGAAGATTGAGAAAAAAGATGAGAANTAGAACCGTAGAAAATAANTATTATTTTACGGGAGTTCTAATAATTTTATTAACTCTTTTAGCTTTTTGTGGNGGCCCTGCACATGCAGGATCAACACAGACNAACACATCTGGATCTAACACAGCNATTGANGGCGGGTACACATCNACNGCAACTACAACATATCAATCTGGGTCAAGTTCTAATAGCACAACAACTAATACAACAAACTCTAATATTAGGTCAGCACCACCGTCAGCTTCGGCACCTTCCTATAACTCTATGACACAAGACGTTTGTGCTGTTGGAGTATCAGCAGGTGTACAGACATTTGGTGTGGGTTTAAGCGGTGGTAAACACACGATAGACAAGAATTGTGAAAGATTAAAATTAGCAAGAATACTTAACGATTTTGGTATGAAAGTTGCTGCTGTTGCTATATTATGTCAGGATGAAAGAGTATTTGAGTCTATGATACAAGCAGGAACACCATGTCCAATAGACGGTAAAATAGGTAAAGAGGCACAAGCTTTGTGGTCTAAGTATGATCANGAAAGACCAGANTATNAAACATACGTAAAACGTATGGATGATAGAAAAGCAAAAGAAAAAAAGATCGCTGAGGCGATAGCGAAAGAAGAAGCTAGGTTGAAAGAAGAAGAACTTAAAAATTTAAAAAAAGTTAGATAATGAAAATTAATGAGAACACAAGCCTGTCAATGCCAATCAAGAACATGTTGGC
>FUFK010040551.1_pt1 | contig 12248 bp, 12 predicted proteins | sample 1021851 | NCBI WGS metagenome assembly FUFK01 (sample SAMEA51879418, study PRJEB19060) | metagenome
ATAATCCTAATAATGCTGTTGCATTTAATTCATTTGCACGATTGATTGCAGCAGTATCGGCTGTTGCTAACTGCCTTCTCCACTGTGCATTACTTTGGTCTATAACTAGTCTATTCTGTGCATTAAATTGGTCACGTTGATTATTTAATTCTGCATTAAATCTCTCTATTGTATTTACTTGACCTGCATTATACTGTGATTGTGCGTTAGCTTGTGCGGCATTAAACTGTCCTACTTGTGATTGTAATTGTGAAAAGAATTGGTCTACTTGATTTTGCGATGTTGCATTAAATTGTTGTGCTGCGTTTATTGCAGCTTGGTCTGTAAATAAAGATTGCTGTCTTGCTTGAGCGTTAAATAATTCTGTTTGCTGTGCGTTACTTAAATTAGCCATATCCATTTGCATAAAATTTTGAGCATTCATTACTGCAGCTTGTTGTCTATTATTTAGATTGGATAAGTCCATATTTGCTAATGCAGATGCTTCTGCTATGACCATAGCTTGTTTATTAGATAAATTATTTAAATTCACTGTATTTGCTGCACGAGAGTTTTCTAGTGCTACCTGCTGTTCAGCAGTAAAGTTCATGTTAGCTATATCACCTATACGAGCAGAGTTTTGAACTCTAGACTGAAATGTTTGGTCAAACTCCATACCCATAAATGTAGCACGTTGCTGTGCGGCTAACATTGCTCTTTGTTGTCTGTTACTTAAATTTTGTGCTTCAAACTGTGCTTGTGTTTGTGCATCTGCTGATGCTATAGGTAACGCTGACTCCATAGCAGCCTGTACAATCGCTTGTCCTGCGATACTAGATGCACCAACACCTCTTTGTATCATTGCATGATTTGCAGCTCTTATTGCACCTGCAGCCCACGCAGGTGTATTACCATCCTCAAACTGTTTCATCATTCCTTCTAATTGACCTTGAACAGTCGCTTGTTGTGAAGGTGTTGCTGTTGCAACCTGAACTTGCTCTACAAATTGTGCTGCAGTTTGTGCATTGGCACTAGGAGATATAATCTCTCCTGCTTGTATTTGTCTTTGCACAGGATTTTGCATTTCTATTGCCGTACCCTGTGCAGCATTTAAGTTTGAAATAGAAGATGCATTAGCAGTTTGTGCTGATACAATAGGAACAGAAACATTTTGCTGTGCGTCAGCCTGTAACATTTTTAAATTTTGTTGTGTTGTTACAGGGTCTATTTGCATAGCAGGTGCAACCATAGGTGTTTGTGTGAGTGCTGTAGTAGCTTGTGCTATGGGTGTTTGTATAGAACCTGTTACCTGACCCTCTGATGGGTCAATCATCTGTCCCGGCTCTTGTAGCGTTCCTTGAGGTACTATCGTAGCACCTGTGGGTAATGCAGGTGACTGTGCTTGTTTAGCCATTAAATCCTGTATTTGTTTTCCGGGTGTAAAAGATTGTTGTGGTATAAACTGTTGTGGTAAAGGTTGTGCTGTACCTGTAGTAGGTGTAGTAGGAGTAGTAGGATTAGTGGGTGTAGTAGGTGTAGTAGGTGTAGTAGGTGCAGGTTCAATTACATCTGGTATCATAGGTGACACACTATAATTAGCACCAAGTTGGTCTAAATATTGTCTAAAAGCAGCGCCCTCTGCCATACTATTAAAACCAAATTTTCTACCATCAGCTAGTGTAATAATATCAGACATTGCCATGTCTCTTATAGTATCATCTGGTAAAGCAAACCTAGACATTTGAAATCCTTTTAGTGGGTCTTGTAATTGTTGTTGTTTTATATAAGTATTTAATGCATCACCCTGACCTTGTAAAAATAAATTAGCAGGAGCATCTCTATAGTATGTTTGTAAAGGACCTGCACCTTGCATATTAGATAGATATTTATTTTTTTGAATTATAGGGTCTAGTTGGTCTGCTCTAAGTTGTGCTTGTCGTCTTAAATTACTATAACTTCTTTTAAAAGGACTAAATGTTCCAGACCTTTTGTAGGCATCGGAATAGTATTGTTGTAACTTTCTTAAATCTTCTAAATTAGTATTATCTGTAAAATATGGAACACCTGACCTATCACCTGATAAACCTACAACCTCACTACCAAATTTCATATCACCTGTATACGCAGGTCTACTTTGGTTAGGTAATGTTTTTGCAGCACCTGACACTAATGCACCTAACATACCACCTTGTTGAAATGTTTGTTTAGGTGGCTCTACAAATCCACCAATAGTATCTTGTGGTTGTTGTTGTGTTTGTGTAGGTAAGCGTACAACTCCTGCATCAGCCATCTCAATAGCAGAATCTTCTAGCTGTTTCATTCTTTGTTTAAGAGAAACATTACTATCTAGGTATTGTTGAAAGCCACTCATATCTCCTGTATAGCCCATTGTTTTAGCTATACGTTCCATAGCCTGTGGCTTAAATGCCTTAAACTTTGCCATAATTATTTACCTATTAATATCTTATCTAATTTATCTTCTAGTCTTTGTANTGCATCCATTACTGTNTGCATATCTTCTTTTACNTCATCACGCTTTGCGTACTCTTCTCTTGTCTTGTTAATAAGTATATCTATACGTTTTATTTCAGAAAGCATACTACGAAACATCCATATAGCAGGTGCTATTACAAGTGTAAGCACACCATTCCAAAATAGTATTGGGCTTATTTCCATAATTAACCTTTAGGATATTTATCTTTTACTGCTTTAATAGTGTTCATCCAACCACTAATACCCTTGTGATATATTTCATCTAACTGGTCTTTAATTGACGGATAAGCTACTGCTCTATCTCTTTGATACTTGTTATTATCGTAAATAGTTTTAAGTTCTGCTTGTTTATCGGTAATTTGTTTTGTTGTTATATTAGTTGGATTGCCATCATGCCAAGTAATTCTATTTATATCATTTTTAAATACACTAACTTGAGCATCTGATTTTAACGCTAATATTGCATCTGTTATCTTAATCATCCAGCTATCTCCATACAAGTAATTACACTTGTTCCATTTCCTAACCACGGATTATTTGCCGAGTCTTGTGCTCTATTTACAGTTATAGTTCCACTACTTTGAACAGCATATTGAATTTTATATGTAACTTCATCAGTAGATTCTGGAGAATCTAAAAACACTATGGGGTTAGCATCTCCTCCAGTTTGTGCTTCTTCTCTAAGAAAAAGAGTGCATTCCATTCTATTATTACTTGTGTCATCTCCTCTTGAAATTGATTCAGCAGTACCCCCTTTAACTCTTACTAAATCAAAAAACTTAACATATCCACTAGTAGCATTGTTAGAAATTTGTGCTTGAATTAAAACTTTGCTTGACGTTGATGATGGGGTAATATTACATTCCCAAATAGAGCCACCACCTTGTTCATCTGTGCCGTCAATATCTACAAATGTTGTAGACGTTGAATCAGAAAAACCTGTGTTAAGACTGCTTACAACTTGTAATACTGAACCAGTGCTATTTAAAATAGATTTTCCACCAGTTGTCTTAATTGAATTAACTTTTAATATACTTGTCATTATGCTAAATCTCCATGTACATTCATGTTCATAATATCATGGTCGTATGGTCCAGAAGTAAATTGTCCTTGATATGAGTGTCTTGCTCTAGCACTACTTGCTGCTTGTGAATAAATAGTAAAAACAAACCCTTCATTGTTGCCATCTCTTTTACAAGAACCAACAAAAGCATAATCATCATTAACCATTGTATTTGAATAATTGTATGTAACATCAGCAGTTCCTTCATCTGTAACTGTTGAAATATTTGTGCTGTCTCTTGCATTTCCCCCATTATCTGCATTACACCAAACTTTTGCCAAACCTTGTTGAAGATTAGTTGTAACAGAATTACCTTCACCTGTTACAGTAATACTACCAGCAGTTGAAACTCCTATTATTTTATCTACATTTAAAGTACTCATGCTAAATCCCCATGAATTACTATAGCGTGGTCTGTATTATCATCACTTAAACCACCACCTGATTGATGCATTCTAACTATAAAACTTGATGCAGATGCATCATCAACAGCACCACCTCTTGCATAAAGTCCGTCATGGTTAGTCATTTGAGGAACAGCAGCTTTTGCCGCTGAAAAAGGATTTGTTACTGTTATAGTATTTAATCCAGTAGAACCATCTGCTATACCAGTTATATTAAGCGATGCATCAGCATTTGCAACTGTTCCATCTAAAGCAGCAGAAACAGTAGCTTTAGCTACTCCTTGTTGTAATACCTGACTGTTATCATTTTCAAGTGAAAGAGTAATGCTACCAGCAGTTTGTCTACCACTAATTTCATCTACAGATAATTTACTCATACAATTGTCCACTCACCTTTTACAGTGACTTTGGCAGTATCTGCTATTGTTATTGATCCAGCAGAAACTGCTCTGTCATTTGTATCAATTAAAACATTATTAAAAATTTTATGAGGATTAATTCTTATAGCTGGCTCATAAGATTTTGAATCATGGTTTTTTCCCTTATATCTTTGGTCCATTTTATTATCTCCTATGTGTATGGATTAGTGCCAAGCACTGATGTATCCCAAGCAGCTTTTAACTTGGTAATTGTATCTGCATTTGTTATTGCACTATTAGCTGGTGCATCTCTTAAGGCTTTCTTTTTATTAATACTTGCAGTTTGTGCAGAACTGTCAGAAGTTTCCAATGCTTTCATGTAGGCTACATCTTCAGCTTCCAATAAAGGTTTGCGAACATCTCTAATTTTATCTTTAAAGATTTCTTTTGCTTTTGTTACATCTTCTGAAATAACAGAACCTGATATTGCCCAAGCATTTCTAAAATGTCTGTCTGATGGCTTTGATGAAACACTTGAAGCATTAATCTGGTTGCCATCTTTATCTATAATTAAACTTGTCATATTAACTCCTATGCTACTAATTTAATGTCATCTCTAATTTGCCATGCATCTCGCCATTGACGGTGTTTAGGCAGTTGATGTGCTCGGCATATAACCATTTTTGGTTTATTACCCTCATTCCATGTTCGCCATACACGTTGTGGAATATCTTTTTGGATTAGATATTCTATTGCTTGTTCTTCTGTCATTGCTTCAACAGGTTTAGTGTTATGCAATAAATATCCTCTCGTATGTTTTACAAAGTTAGGTTGTGCTTCATCTTTTGCTAGTTCCCAATATACTTCTACAGGTGGCAGAATACCACCTTGAATTGCACAAGCCATCCAGTTAGGGTCAGGAGATAACACCTTTGCTGGATTTTCCATGTCTTTTGGGTCTTCATATACAACTTTAATATCACTTTTAACAGGCTCAAGATTTTCTTTTGCCCAACATAGTCTATTCCATAAATGAGTGCCTTGAAAATTTGGTGTTTTTATCACGTAATTTCCATTATTGATAAAGAAGCATCTAACATACCAGCAACAGAACTTGAAATTTTTAAAACATCTGTTGTCTGTAAAACATATTTATTGCCTGTCATCATCTCAACACTACCACCACCACCAACAACTATATCTTTCTGTATATTAACATCTGTATTTGTTTCAGTATCTGAAGTATTACTTTCAATATTAACTGTTGCCTTTACTGCCTCACTATGATTGTTGCAAAGGTTAAGAGATAAGATAATTGTTGTAGTTGAACTTGGAACTGTATATAAAGTCTGCAAAGTAAAGGCTTGTGTACTTACACCTGATTTACTTTTTAATTTAAATGTGTTTGCCATATTTAACCAACATCATCTAATAAAGCAGCAACTACACAATCAACTGTTCCTGTTGATGTAATTGCATGAACATCTGCCACTGTTGTATTTGGTAAATTACCAAACCACGAATGTCCAGCAGCTATTTTAATTCCATCACCTACTGAAGTTGAAGCTGTACCTGCATCAATAACAATATAAACATCTGCACTTGCATGAGTGTTTTTAATAAATAAAAAATTTACTTTGTCATTTGCATGAACTGCTGTAGGAGATGTATCATCATCTANNCCAGCATAATCTAAAAAATATCCAGCTATTAAATCTGTTGATGAATTAGATACATTGGTAAATTTATAATACCATTTATCATTAGCATCAGCAGGACTAATAGTTGTACTGCCCTCTATAACTTTTGATATTGTGTCAGGCAGCAATGTTGCAGTTATATTAACTGTTGCCGAATTTGCCATTTTATTTTCTCCTTTTTATATAATTATACACTAAGACTATTTGTTTGTCAAGTATTATCCTAGTGCTATTGCTAATGCTGTCGCATCATCTGTTGTTGCTTTTGCATTTAATTGTGTTTGAATATTAGATGATACACCATCTAAATATCCTACTTCTGTTGAAGTAACAGCACTTACTGAAAGATCACCACTGCCATCTGATATTAACGCTCTATCTGCTGTCAAACTTTCCATCTTACTAAATGCTATCGCTGCACCTGATGCTACACTTGCGTTGACTACAGCATTTGATGCTAACTTATCTGCATCAACTGCATCATCCTCTANCATNGCANTGTTCTACTGCANNNGCNTGTATTGTAGCANTNCCTGTTACATTNCCNGNNCCANNAAAACTAGCAGANGTCCANNCAACATCTCCTGTCATTNCAATAGTTCTNCCTGTAGCTAACGCTGNNGCTGTATCTGCNTTACCTGTTACATCACCTGTCAAAGGTCCAGCAAAANCATCAGNAGTTACNGTTCCNTCAAANAAAGCATCTTTAAATTCTAANCNAGAAGTTCCTAANTCTATTTGATTATTAGTTTCAGGTCGTAAAGCCCCTGTTGTTAATGTTAATCTTACTGCATCATCAACTTTAAAATCTATTTCATTTGCTGTTCCAAAATCAACAGCAGTTTGTGCATCTTCACCTATAATTAAATCAGCTGCATGAATTGAAGTAATATCTGTCTGTGCTGCATTTATGGTAAATGTTAAATCATAAGGGTCACCATCTGAGCCAGTTGAAGTGTCTGTCCAGTTAATGTCAATACCACCACCCTCAACAAATTTAACCTCTTTACCATCAGCTACAGTAACTTCTGTTCCGTCACCATCTTCAAGGATAAAGTTACTCATACCCCCAGCATTAGCATCAACGTAAGCCTTAACAGATTGTTGGGTAGGAACTAAAGTAGCACTGTCACTATTCATATCGTCTTCATCAACAAACGCTGTAATAGTTATTGAACCGTCACTAAGACTGCCGTAGGTAACTGTTCCTGTGGTTGTAATAGCTGAAGAGCCGTTATTAATACTTCCAAAATTACTTGTAATGCTACCACTATCTAATGCACCAGTTGTGGTAATAGAACTACTTCCTGCAACAGGAGAAAAATAAGTTTTGAGAGTATCCATCCCAACTTTTTTAAGTGTTCCACCATCAGAATAAAGCAACTCATCTGCATCAGCTAAACCACTAGTGATTTCTGTTTGACCAGATATTACNTTGTTATTTAAATGCTCACTTTCAACAGCATCATCAGCAATTTTAGCTTCTGTTATTGCATCTCCAGCAATCATTGCAGTTTCAACTGCACCACTAGCGATTGTTACAGCACCTGTGTTAGCTATTGTAACGTCACCTGATACTGCTACTTCTTCATAACTTGTTCCATCTGATACTAATATTTTAGCATCTGTTACATCAGGCATAATTAATTTAGCACCTAATGTTAAATTACCAGTTACACCAAGAGTTGTTGCCATATCAACAGCACCATCTATATCAACTACATCTAAATTAGTTGTACCATCAACATCTATGTTGCCTGATATATCAAGAGAAGCTGCAATAAGTTGGTCAACTTGTAAATCTTCGTAATCTGAACCTAACTTCAATTCAAATTTAGGACCTGATGTACTATATAAAAATGTAGCATCTGTTCCTGAACCACCTTCGATTGTAATACCTGCACCATTAACTACAGCAGTTGTGCTATTACCACTGTCAAGTACAATGTTATGGTCATTTAAATTTACAGTAGTTGAGTTTACAGTAGTTGTTGTGCCTGATACTGTTAAATCACCTGTAACTGTTAAGTTATCATTTACTGTTACTTCAGATGTTGTATGACCAATAGATATAGGCACACTTGATGTAGCTGTTCCGATTGTTATTCCGTTAGATGTATTAGAGTTATCTATGTTTAAAGTAGATGTACTGTCTAATGATATATTAGAACCATCAACAACAAGCGTACCGTCTATGTCTGTATTATCTAAATTGGTTACTCCATCAATATCAACATTGCCTGATATATCAAGGGTTGTAGCATCAAGTTCTCCAGCTACAGTTAGTACACCATCAGCTAATGTTATTAGGTCAGTATCATCTGTATGACCTATAGTTGTTCCATCAATAATTACATTATCAACTGTAAGCGTTGTTAACGTGCCTACAGATGTAATATTTGCTTGAGCAGCTGTACTTAAAGTACCTGCAAGTTCACCAGAAGAACCATATATAACTGCCTTACTATTAACGACACTATTTGCACTTGCCGTATCTAATAAATTTAATTCAGCTGCAGTAGAAGTAATAGCAGTGCTATTTATTGCTAATTTACCTGTTGGAACATTAAAAGTTCCATTATCCTCAACTGTTGCTACTACTGTACCATCATATTGTTGAAATATAATGTCTTTAGCATCTGTAAGAGGTTTAATTACTACATCACTAGAAGAATTTGCAATGCTTAATTTATTCCCTACTAAACCTAAACTACCATTATCTTCAACACGAATTACTTCAGTTCCATCATATTGTGAAATAACTAAATCATCAGAATCTACGGCAGGTTTCATTATAACTTCACCTGTTGTACCATCTAAATCAAAAGCAATTTGGTCAACCCCACCATCTTGAAGTTTAATATCGCCTNTAGTTGAGTTTAAGTGTAACTCTCCAGTTGAGTCAATTGATATTGGTGTGGCTGCAATAGTTAATCCTGTAGTACCATCGTGTGTAAAAGTAATATCATTTCCTGCACCTAATGAAAGCACAGCAGAGTCTGATAATAATTTTACATCATTACCTAATATAGCATCTTTAGCTACAGATAATCCACCATCTGTTTGTAAAGAACCATCTGTGGTAGTTGTAGCATCTGTAGTATTATCTGTTTTTATAATACCAGTAGATGTAATAGCACCTGAAGCAATAGTACCTAAACCACTAACATTACCACTTGTATCAAAAGTATAGTTACCATCTGAAAATGTACCATCTATGGTTAAGTTACGAACTGTTCCTATATCTCTGCTAGCATCTACAACCATAGCCTTACTAGCAGCAACAGTACCTGCAGTAATGCCATCAAGCATTTCTAATTCAGCTTCAGCTAACTCTGCACCTGAACCTAGTGTTAATGTTCCACCTACAGTTAAGTTACCTGCTACAGCTAATGTAGAGTTAGCTACTGTAGAATTAGGAGTTAAAGTAAGATGTGTTACATAACTTCCTGCACTCGCTATATCATTACCTAATGTTAGTGTGCCACCATCAGCTATATTTAATTTCCATTCATCTCCTGCATCATCCCCTTCGTCAGCCATTAATGTAATAGCTAAACCTGCACCTTCAGTTGCAGCTATTTTTAGAGAATCAGTTGTTGCTTCATCATAACTAATTGCAACATTTGAATCTGAACCAAATATTAATTGTTCATTGTCAATAATTAATATGTCATCTGAAAACTTAAAATAGTCTTCGTCTTCCATCCATGTAAGCACACCATCATTGCTCTCTCCATCAAATGTAATTGCAATGTCTGTTCCTGATGTACCATCGCCAAGTGTGAGTGCTGTACCCAACATTTTAGTTATAGGACCACCTTCATTGGCAGTGCCATCGTGAGTATGTCCTGTACTTGCCTGAAAAACTGCTAGTAGTTGGTCAAATTCATCATTGGTATGTGCTGCTGTAATTACGTCACCATCTGTATAAGATGATTGTCTTGTATACGTTGCTCCCATTTANCTTCTTGCTCCTAACTGATATTCTAATTGAAACCCTTTTAATGAGTATGGTGCTGTTATAGCGTTGTCATTTACTCTTAACGCTACGGCAAAACCTGAACCTTCTACGGATTGTCTTAACAATGGTTGTGATGCACCACCATATGTAGGTGTTCCATAAGTTGATGTACCATATATAGCTACCACATCTTCAGAATCTAATGTATATGCTGCAGGTCTTGAAGAATTTCTATCTTCATAATCATATCTTACAAACATATCAGCATTAATGGCTGATTCAGGTTTGTAGTTGACTATGACCCTTTGCATATGTTTTCTTATTCCCGGATCACCAAATGTTAAATCAGGACTTCTATATCTACCTGATATGGCTGTTCCATCAAAATCATTACCTTTTTCTTGTCTATATATGTAACCATCAAACCCACCATGTAAAGCTAACACATCACCTGCTTCTACAAATGTATCTGTTGTAGATGGTTTTATACCTTTTACTTCTGAAAACTCAAAATTTTGTCCTTTTAAAACGCATATAATACCTCTTGTATTATCTTCACTTACACCATCTTTAGCAAAAAATATTCTATACTGTGTTTTATCAGGTATAACGATGGACTCAAATAATGCTGAATTAATTAAATTTTCATCAAATATTGATTGCACATTTGCACTAATAGTTCCAAGTTCAACGTCACCAATTCTTGCTGTACCTGCAATAGTTCTTAATCCATCAGGTCCTAAAAATATTAAGTCACCTGCAAATTCCTGTATTGTGTCACCATTAACACATCCAATATTACGTGTAACAGCAACCATTGAAAAGTCAGCTTGTGAACTTCCTGATAATTTAAATATTCTGTTTTCACAAAATATAAATAAATCACTACGGAAAACTTTTAAGCCAACTATAGTATCGTCAACTCTTATACTACCACCACCTATTGCTACAGAAAAATTATCTTCTTCAAAAGGCACACTAAATACTAACTCTTGTGGTGTACTTGACATACCTGCATAAAACATATGTTCTTTAAATGCAACTACATGTTTTGCACCTGTAACTGTAGGTGGAAATAAATCAGCAATTATATCACNTATTACATGATCATCTGNTGTAGAACTTGATGCTGCTCTTGTTACACCTGTAAAAGAATTATCTGTTTTACCTGTATAAGTAAATATTTCACTATTTATTAAAACAGAACCACTAGAATTAAAACCTGTGGTTGACTTAACTGTTATAGTTCCTGAACCTGACATAGTTGCACTTGAACTTATATCAGCACCTAACTGAGTTACTTTACCTGTTGCTGCATTAGGCGATGTAATATCTGTAGCTGTCATTGAGGAATTAAATATAGTAGGTGTATTATCTCCATCTACTACAATTAATTTATCAGTGCCATCAAAATTATATCTTTCAAAATTATATTTACCTGCACTAGACCTACTATTATCTCTTTCTGTCCAACTTTCAGATACTGCATCATTTACAACATGTGCTGCAGCTGTCGTAGAACTTTGTGCTCTTGTTACACCTGTAAATGTAGTTGATGTAACACCTGTATAAGTAAATATTTCTGAATTAATTTGTAAAGTAGCTGTTCCTGAACCTCCCGGATCAGTAAAACCTGAAGTGCTATCTACAGTTATAGTTCCTGAACCTGTCATACCTGTTCCTGAAGCTATTGCACTTGCTAGTTCTGTTGATGCAGAACTAAATATTTTTTCACCTCTAGCAGCTACTATTTTATTTGCAAAGTTAGCTACCATTAAAACCTTTTCTGAACTAGCAGAAGTTTGAGGTACTATATGATTTATTTGTTTTCTAAAACCATTTACTCTTTTGTAACCACCTTCAATGTCAGGTTCAAAGTTTAATAATTCTAAGGCTTGACCCGGTTGCATGATGAATGTTGAACGACTTTTTATTAAACCACCTTCACATGTAAATGCAAAAGGTGCTGTTTGAGATTCGTCAGCCATCTAGCTTATCCTTAAAGGTGTGTCTGCTCCTGTTAAATATCCTGATCTTGGTATATATGTAGATCGTATATAGTCAAATCTATTTACCAACAAGGTTTGCATATTTTTTATACCTTGTTCAAATCTTTGCATATTTAACTGATATTGTTGTGTCTCACCTCTATACTGATATACAAAAGCTGTTGCACCATCTGCTATAATGGGTGCAAATCTATCAGGTATAGATGTTGTATCACTATGTGCTGACATATCAGAAGGAAATGTAAAATAATCAAACTTAATTGTATAGGATTTTGTA
>FUFK010043225.1_pt1 | contig 12248 bp, 10 predicted proteins | sample 1021851 | NCBI WGS metagenome assembly FUFK01 (sample SAMEA51879418, study PRJEB19060) | metagenome
TGTACGGGCGAATGTTCTGGACGCACTTCGGTCCGACGACCGTCAGCGAGCGTCAAATAGGTCAATGTACTTCCACCCTGTAGTGCTCACCGTGGGCATTGTCGTCCTGGGCCCTTCGACATTATTTCTTATGATGTTGTGGGGCGTTGCTGTACCACCTCTAAGCGAGCTGTCTACAGCAATCCGTGAATCAGCCTACTTGTGGCCTACAACAGGCGCCTTAGGCGTACTGATGAGTTGGGCACTCGTTTGGTACAGAAACTTTCATAATTCTCCGAGATGTTTGAGTAGTGTAGACAGAAAGGCTTTGGAACAACAGACAAAAACGACAGGCCAAGACCTCGTTGCAGCCGACATATTGCCAAGTACAACCACTAAACTCCAATAGGCTACTACCGCTCGGCAAGCGTGCGCCAAGCGTCAGCGAGCAAGTTCGACTGCAGCTCACTGTAGCTTGGCTCCAGAATCAGCTTTTTTGCACGCTTGAGCGCCAGCCGAATGGCACTACGATCCCCGTAGGCATCGGACTCACCTACTTCCTCATTCCAGAGTCGTCGCAGTTGTTCGTAGCTGACTGAGGGCTTACCGAGCGCAAATTTCATGAGCCGTACTGCCTTGGCGCTTCGGGCCACACCACGGCCGCTTGAGCCCATACCGCCCTTGAGTTGAGCAAAGAAGGCGGCCACCTCTTGCGAAGTGCAGTCAGGATCGATCGACATCTCAATCGTGGAGAGTGATGGCGCTTGAAGATTTACGGCCGTCACACCCCGCATTCGGACCACTGTTGGTACATGATCTGTCAATACAAAAGTAGCCGCATCGGGTTGTGTCCACCGAAAGGTGTCCGCAAGACGCACCGACAACTCATCAAGCACATGCAGGGCGCCCATGCCGTCAATATCCACACGCAGCGGTTCGCCACGTGGTTCTTCTGGGTCGGTGAGCCTCAAGGTACGTGTCACCCGTCGATGCACAGCAGCATTGAACGGGACGCGCTTGGCTAAGGTCCAGTGCCCATCCTGCCTTTGAAACTTCACTCCAGGGGGTAACTCAAGCGCAGACCACGTACGCCCGGGAGTGGTGTTTAACTGCTGTTGCTGCAGCCACTCCGGAAGTTCGTGGAACGGCAAAACCTCGCCACCGAGGAACCGACTTCGGAAACCTACAACAAAGATGTTCTGCTTTGCAGCTTCTGCAGAGAGTCGAGCCAGTAAATGTTCGCGCTCGGTGGAAACAACCCTGATTCGAGATGTCCGCTCCCTCGTTCGCACCCCCATTGCCTCAATGCATTCTGCCGCAACTCGCTCAGGGTCACCTGTGGCAGCCACGTCCCCGAGATAATTTTCCGACTCAATGCGTTCCAACTCCACTCTGGAGAGGGGCCTTCGGATTCGTGACTCGATCAGGTTCATGAACTCCAACAAATCTGTGTTCATTAACAATCTCCTTTACGAACACAGATATACCCAGAGCATCCGCAAGGCAAGCATCCACATGAACTCAAGGAGACACGCATGAACCCTCTACTACTCACACCCGAAGAAGCCTTCGCTCTAATTGGAGTCGGACGAAGCCACGGCTTCAAGCTCCTATCCAGTGGAGAGATTCCATCGATCAAGATCGGCCGACTCCGTAGGGTGCCACGGACCGCGATTGAACAATGGATTGAAGACCAGACCAACAGCCAAAACCCAGTCGAACTGAAGCCCCTCTAAGGGCTCACCTCAACCGGCCCTAACGGCCAACAACCAAACAAACCGGCGACACAGCCGGAATGGAGAAGTGCGTCATGAACAAAAATAACGGCTACTACAACCGCCTAAAGCTGATTCAGACCAGCCCTTTCACACTGACTGAGACCGCTGTACTCAGCGCCATATTCTCGCATGCCAACTACGATACAGGCCTGTGCTGGCCAAGCATCTCGACACTCTGCGACTATTCAAAAGCATCCAAGAGCACAGTCCATAGGGCGCTCAATACACTGGAGGCGCGAGGCGTAATCGAACGCTACTCGCCCGACAGGTCACAGTTTCGGTATGACGAGTACGAGGACTATGACCCCGATGAGGACTACTCAGAGCGCTTCCACCGGCAATCCAACCGATACGTGTTGAAAATAGATGTTTTGGAAAACCTACCGAGAGTCGTCAATCGCACAGTGGTCCGTTTCAGAAGCAAGTGCCGCACCCGCCAAGGGCGACAAAAATGGTCACCCTGGAGCGAATGGGGGACTACTACCTACTTAGTTACCTCAGAGGATTGGTTCCGCGACGACGGTGCCCGCCTTTTGATTGGGCTGCGAAGAGCCATCCGCAACAGGTGTGTCGGTCACAAGTTCCACGCCCATCTACCGCCAAGAATGGGGTGGGGTGCCAGGCAAGATTCCGACAGCGACGACCCCAATCTCGGCCTCACTGCGGACTGGGAAATTGAAGTCCTGGACATTCGACCAGCCACTGATCAGGAGTGGGAGGAAAAACGGCCAGTGAACACCTGGGGTGGGTCAAACGCACCCGCCCACAGTGACACTCCTTGAAAAACGCACCCTCCCACAGTGAGACTCCCCCGGTCCCACAGTGAGACTCCCCCGGTCCCACACTGCAACACCCTAGTGCCACAGCGACACGGGAGGGGTCGCAGAGCGGGAGGCTAACTAACCAATCAAACTAACCAAGAGAACAGACCATAAGAACCAACCACAAGAATGAGTAAGTCACCTGAGGGGCTCAGATGACTGTCTATGATCTCGATTGAGGATACTGGCTACAACTCTTCAGCCGCACTTTTGATTAAGCGTTTTTTCTTTCGCATAAAATCTTCTACTCTGCGATGGAGTATCGCACTCGCACGCATTTCCTCTGCGACAGATGCGTACGTGGCTCTCAGCCTACCGTCTGCGTAGTCTAAAACCATCCTGTATTCTTGGTCCACCCAGACTCGCCTCTCGCGGAAGTCGCAGTTCTTCCCACTACCGCCTTCCACGATTCTCTTGACAATATACGGCAAACCCTCGGCATCAACAGCGTGCTTCCAACGATGGATAAAGGGCGCTTCCCAGGCTCTCGAGGCCTCGCAAGAGGCGAAAGGTCCGTATGCCGTCGAAAATATCTCAACTAATGACGAATATTCACGGCGGGTCGCACGCTCGGAGTGACCGAAGACAATTACCACCTTGTTCGTCACAAGGTCATGAACGGTAATCTCAGCTGTCGCGTGAATGCCGCCCACAGGCTTGACCGCACAGCGGTAAAGGTCTGCCCCGTCCGAGCCGCCATCAGGAAAGAGCGAACAACCTCGGCTAAGCATTTCCCGTTTTTCAACCTTTTCTCCAACCTTGAAGTCTCGAAAGCCTTGTCTCTCAGCCAGTTTACCCGCCCAAGCATCACCCGGCTGAGCCACCAGCCCAACGACAATCACCAACGCTTTGAACAACCAGCTACGCACGGGTATCTCCAAGGTCATCTTACACCAAGGGCTTACGGCTGCGCGTAGTAGCCATGCGTATTGTAGAAAGCTGTGCTACCACAATTGCAGTTAACCAACCTTAACGATTGCCCAGCAGGGACTCGAATCGGGGAGGTAAACTGCTGGTTAATCGGGCTGTTGCCGCCACCGTCGTTATGGACCGCTCCCCATGCATAGTATCGGCCAACCATCGAATCATCATCGAGCAGTAGTGACACATATAGGCTGCCCTGGGTTTGAATAAACAAATCGGTCAACATAAGGTCCTGGTCAGCGGGTGCTGTGGCGAGCGTCACTGTAGAATTGTTAGCAATTTCTCCAGCGTGGTTCCAAACCGGATTCGACCCCATCGAGACCGCAGCCCCCGCCGGATACCCAACCGCATCCGACGAAGCGAGTGAAAAGCCGAGTCCTACGGCCAAGGTGGCGATGAGCCCAAGTTGAAAGCGTGATGTCTGCATGTGTGCCTCCCAAAGTTGTGACCTCGGGAGTATGCCAACTGCAGCCACGCCTGGGTAGCCTCACCGCCTCAAAAGCCTCAATAAGCCTGGAGTGCGACGGCTCAGCTTGACCACCTGGGCGTAGTCACAGACCGTGCACGCCACAGCAGCAGAATGGTTGGAGAAACGGACCCACGCGGGACCACGGCACTTTGGACAGGTTGTAGGTATCTTCATGGCCCCCACCGATGCAGCAGCCATACCAACGCCGTTTCAGGTACTTACGCCGTGGGTGTCCGACGGTTCGGCAGTGGGTCTACCATTCGTAGGCTACACGCCATCGCCACCTTACGACAGACGAGTCGCTTCTGTAGCAACGACCTTCAACAGAAGTGACGTCTTCATCGAGGGTGCCGTTACCGGAGCCAGCCCAAACACCACCGCCGTACTTACTGTATCTCACGTGAAACAAGCCACCCGGCTCAATATCAACTGTCACATCTGTTGCGTCGCCGAGCGTACACGCACCCTCAAAAGTCTCCCACCGGAACGTATTGTCATACAGCGTCGCCACCTCGCTCTCCAAGGCCGCAATCGACGCCTGTTGAGCCGCCACAGTCGTACCCAACTCGGCAATCTGCGCCAATGCTTCGGTAATCGACTCCAAATCGTCCGCGTCATCGTCACCACCGCCATCGACACCACCGCCGGAACCACCACCCGTGGAGCCGCCCTCTTCATCCTCGTACTCGGGGTAGGCATCGCTGCTGGTGTCTGACTTATCCGCCGCCGCTGTGCACGCGACCACGAACAGGGCCGTACAGATGGAACTGCACAAAGAAATCGAAAGCGTCTTGAGGGTGTCTTGCATGGGATTCTCCAAGGTTGAAGGCCGAGCATACAACACTGCGCTAGAATGGTTCCGAGGACACCCCATGCAACCCAAGCAGCAACGCGCCCTGGAGCTGATACTGGCCGGGCATTCAGTCACCGACATCGCATCCCAAGTGGGCGTGCGTCGAGAGACCGTGTGGCGGTGGCGGAACGACCCGTCCTTTGCAAGCCAGGTCTCCATTCGCCAAGCCCAGCGCCGTCAGTCCATCCACGACGAGTTGGATGCGGGCGTCATCGAGAGTGTGCGGATGCTGCGTGGGTTGGTGGCCGATACCGATGCCCCACCGGGCGCCCGTGTTCGCGCTGCAACGGCGCTCATGGACCGTGCCGGGCTGACCCCTGCTTATGCGGTGGAAGTACGACATAAAGCCGAACACGCCCAGCAACAAGCCACCGAGCAAGCCTTCAAAGACCCACAAGACATGGCCCGGGAGATACTGGCCGTCCTGCCCCAGGTGCTGGCGGTCCTGCCGCGAGATGAGGTCGAGGCGGTATTGAACGATCTGCCTCGATTTATGTAGACTCTCCCCCCAGGAGGGCACATGCGCGGTCTACTCAGTTTGATTTTGGTTTTCGGATGTTCAAAACCCTGCCCCGAAGGGACCACGGAGAACAGTGACGGTACCTGTGTAAACGAATGTCCCGACGGGACAGAGTTGAGCGAGGATGCTTCAAGCTGCCAAACCATTGAGGACCCCAGTGAGACAGATACGGTCGACAGTGACCCCGCTGATGGTGGCTCGGCAGATGGTGGTTCTGACGATGGTGACTCGGCAGATGGTGGTTCTGGTGATGGCGGCTCGGTAGACGGCGAACCAGCCGAGACAGACGAAGACGGTGACGGCATCAGTGATGCTGAAGATTGTGATGACAGCGATGTGGACCTCGGCGCCCGAGAGAATGATCAAGACTGCGATGGAATCATTACCGCCGAAGATGGTGATGATGATGATCCTACTGTGGGCCACTACTGGCTCAGCATTGACCCTGGCGATGAGCAGATTTGCGGAATAATCAGTGCCGGCAATCAAGTGCGATGCCGAGGATACAGCCACCTTGGTATCTCTGAAACAGAGAGTAGCTTTACCAGCATTGAAGTATCAGATTCCGACTACAGTTGCGGAATAACGACTGATGGCAATATCGAATGCTGGGGTGACTTTCTGTCTCTGTATCCCGAACTAATACCAGCAACGGGTACATTCATAGATATCGGTTTGAACGATACCCGCTACACGGGCGACGTGCATGCGTGCGGAGTGACCAGCACAGGTGGTGTCGAGTGCTGGGGCGACGACGGAGACGGCGTTGTATCCGATGTACCCAGTGGTACATTTGAAAGCGTAAGCGTCGGAAGCAGCACCGCTTGTGGAGTAAAATCCTCCGGACTGGTCGAGTGCTGGGGACATTGTGACGACGGTTACTCTCCCTCGGGACTAAAACGAGTATGTTCAGAAATACCTGATGACTCTTTTAAGAGTCTAAGCGTCGACGGTAGCCACGCTTGTGGTGTAACCACCTCAGGATCCTTAGAATGCTGGGGCGGTAACTACGGCGACTCACCACTCGTCACCGACACACCCAGTGGTACATTTCAGAGCGTAAGCCTTCAACAGAACGTCGCTTGCGGACTTAATACGTCAGGAAAGGTGGAATGCTGGGGCGAAGTCCCGTTTGAAATACCAGATGAAACCTTTTCTGAAGTAAAGTTATCCAGCGAGGCCGGAGCGAGTCCGGAGCCCGCAGCGTACGGTGTGGGTATTACGATGGACGGAAATGCACTGATATGGGGGAAGTACGCCGCTGACGACCACCCCATTGCACCAGAAGTTTGGTATGCCGAGTGAAACACTCCACGATTGGTGATCCAAACTTTGTGCATACATCTGGGCATACATAGCCGCAGATAGCTGCAATTTGTATGCACAACGCCGTTTCCCACACCCGCTAAAACGCTGACGGGAAGCCTGCCCAATTCCTGGCGATACTCCCGTTGGGAGTACCATCTAAAGGGGGTCATAGGTCCACATTGGCTATTGCTCTGTGGAAGCTACCGATATATATTATATATCGATGATACAAATACTCTTCCGGCTGCCCGAGGACATGCTTGAACGCATTGATTTACTCGTGCCTCAACTGGCGCAGCAACCGGAGCTGCGGGCATGGGGTCGAGCGTCGAGGGCTGCTGTGATGCGACTGCTATTGCTGAGGGGATTGGAGGTCATCGAGGCTGAACTAAAGCACGATTTGGAGTGACTTGAGTCGGCCATTTCAACAGGGGTGATGAGATGGGAAGAAGGGCAAACGGAGAGGGAAGCATCGGTAAGACCACTGACGGCCGATGGTGGGCACGTGTTTCGCTTCCTGATGGCAGACGGAAGGCACTTTACGGCAGGACACGTGCCGAGGTCGCGGCCAAGTTAGCATCAGTCCTTAAGGCCACTCACGACGGTACTGTTGTTCCATCCGACCGACTCACGGTTGCAGCCTTCTTGGACCAATGGCTCGATGGCCACAAGGCTGCTGTCCGACACCGCACCTGGAAGCGCTACGAAGGCCTTGTTCGCCTGCACGCCCTCCCCTTCATCGGTCGGCGTCGACTAAACCGCCTTGAGCCTAACCACCTGCAAAGTCTGTACAGTCAGCGCCTTAAAGTGCTCTCGCCAGCTTCGGTTCGTCAGTTGCACGCTGTCCTACGACGAGCCCTTGAGGATGCGTTTCGGTGGGACCTGGTCACTCGAAATGTAGCGTCACTGGTGAAGCCACCGCGCGTGCCCCGCTTCGAAATCAAGCCATGGTGTGCAGAGCAAGCACAAGCCTTCCTAACGGCAGCCGAAGGCACTCGATTCGAGGCTCTCTATACCTTGGCCATAACGACTGGTATGCGTGAGGGCGAGATGCTGGGCCTGCACTGGGACGAGGTCGATCTTGAGCATGGACATCTGCAGGTACGATACTCGCTGGAGTGGCAAACGGGCGGTCAACATCGCTTCCATGAACCCAAAACCAACCGTTCAAGACGACGCATCAAACTACCCGGTGTGACGGTGCGGGCGCTTCGCGAGCACCGCGCACGACAAGCTGAAGAGCGCCTGCGTCTTGGCCCGTCTTGGAATGCAATGAACCTTGTCTTTCCCAATGTGATTGGGGGACCGATGCGACCATCGAACCTGATTCGAAACTCGTTTAAGCCCATCCTACATGCATCAGGGCTGCCCATCATTCGCTTTCACGACCTGCGGCATACCGCCGCGACGATCCTGCTTGTGCGAGGTGTTCACCCCAAGGTGGTCAGCGAAATGCTCGGTCACGCCAGCATCCAGATCACACTCGATACCTACAGCCATGTTCTGCCTGAGATGCAAGCCCAGGCGACCGCTGCGATGGATGCTGCTTTCGGGCAATCCTGATCTGGGTTGGTATCAAAATTGGTATCAGGCCGACCCTCGATTGATTTTCGAGAACCAGCCTGAACCAAAATGTATAGGTTGAACGCCTATTGTTGATGGTGGGCCAACCAGGAATCGAACCTGGAACCTGCGGATTAAGAGTTCCCTGCGACCGATACATGAAGGGCCAAGCATGTCCATGATTGTATTGACGCATAGCGTTTATGCGAACATTCAATCCTCTGGCGTCCAGCAACGTGCACACCCGTTGGTATCAAAACTGGTATCAAGTACAATGACGCAGCAAACAACCTGCGAGCCTTTATGTCCTGGTCGATACTTCACCGTGGTTCCACCACCTATAAAAATCATCTTAGCCTCCAATACCAGTACGAGTTGGCCGCCGAGAGTGCGCGCGGCCCCATAAAGCAAGTTCTGTCGAATCACGCCGCGAAAATCTGCGGCACAATCGAAAAATCCGTTGGCGAGCTAAATTTCTCTCTCAACGAAGTCCGTGATGCCGTACAACATGGCAATGAGTTGCTCGACTGGGGCTTCAGCAACATGCTCAGCGAGCTGGGCGGCATGGCACAAACGTTGGATGAAATAAGAGAGATTGGAAAAAATCAAGGCAAGACGAAAGCGTATGAGCACTATGCGGACGCCCAATACGCTTTCGACCGCAAGCTGTATGCAGAAAGTCTGAGGGCGGTGACCAAAGCCATTGAGGGGATCGATGGTGCCGAGGGTGGCTATGAACTCGAATGGCGTTTTCATTATCTGCGCGGCCTAATTTTTCTGGGCTCAGCCAATGAAGAGCATATTGAAATCATGGACCTTGAAGAGGCTGAGTCAAACTTCCTGATGGCATTTCGCTATGCCCGAAGTGACTCAAATGCCGATGCAGCAATGGCGCTGATCAATGCCGGGTGGGCCGCCTATTGTCTCGCTGCAGAGGAACAGGGTACCAACGCAACGACGCTGCAGCGTGCTGAGTCATATCTGGCCGATGCTTGTCGCATTAAACCGGAAAGCGCGACGGCTCTCTACAATCGCGCGAGAACTTTATTGGCCATGGGCCGCGAACAAGAAGCAATAGAAAGTCTACGCGGCGCACTTCAGATTTCGGACAAGTTTCTTAGGGTGTTGGCTACCGACGCAGCATTCAGCGATCATCGGGACGCTGTTGATGAAATGCTGCGCACTGTTCATGTTCAAACTGGACAACGAGTTTTTGAAACGATCGAAAGGCAACTAAAAGGCATATCAGCATTGATCGAGCATGTGGGTTTCACCACTACATTTCACCACTCAGGTCAAATCCTGGGTGTCACCAAGTCCGACCCCGACCTCGCTTGGCTACAGGCTGTCTACCGCGAACCAACAAGTTTATCGCTTCCGCAGATGCATGAATTTCTCTCCGAAAAGGTAGGACGAAAAGATAAAATATGCGCCCAAATCCGTTCACAGGCGGGTGTACGGGCGAATGTTCTGGACGCACTTCGGTCCGACGACCGTCAGCGAGCGTCAAATAGGTCAATGTACTTCCACCCTGTAGTGCTCACCGTGGGCATTGTCGTCCTGGGCCCTTCGACATTATTTCTTATGATGTTGTGGGGCGTTGCTGTACCACCTCTAAGCGAGCTGTCTACAGCAATCCGTGAATCAGCCTACTTGTGGCCTACAACAGGCGCCTTAGGCGTACTGATGAGTTGGGCACTCGTTTGGTACAGAAACTTTCATAATTCTCCGAGATGTTTGAGTAGTGTAGACAGAAAGGCTTTGGAACAACAGACAAAAACGACAGGCCAAGACCTCGTTGCAGCCGACATATTGCCAAGTACAACCACTAAACTCCAATAGGCTACTACCGCTCGGCAAGCGTGCGCCAAGCGTCAGCGAGCAAGTTCGACTGCAGCTCACTGTAGCTTGGCTCCAGAATCAGCTTTTTTGCACGCTTGAGCGCCAGCCGAATGGCACTACGATCCCCGTAGGCATCGGACTCACCTACTTCCTCATTCCAGAGTCGTCGCAGTTGTTCGTAGCTGACTGAGGGCTTACCGAGCGCAAATTTCATGAGCCGTACTGCCTTGGCGCTTCGGGCCACACCACGGCCGCTTGAGCCCATACCGCCCTTGAGTTGAGCAAAGAAGGCGGCCACCTCTTGCGAAGTGCAGTCAGGATCGATCGACATCTCAATCGTGGAGAGTGATGGCGCTTGAAGATTTACGGCCGTCACACCCCGCATTCGGACCACTGTTGGTACATGATCTGTCAATACAAAAGTAGCCGCATCGGGTTGTGTCCACCGAAAGGTGTCCGCAAGACGCACCGACAACTCATCAAGCACATGCAGGGCGCCCATGCCGTCAATATCCACACGCAGCGGTTCGCCACGTGGTTCTTCTGGGTCGGTGAGCCTCAAGGTACGTGTCACCCGTCGATGCACAGCAGCATTGAACGGGACGCGCTTGGCTAAGGTCCAGTGCCCATCCTGCCTTTGAAACTTCACTCCAGGGGGTAACTCAAGCGCAGACCACGTACGCCCGGGAGTGGTGTTTAACTGCTGTTGCTGCAGCCACTCCGGAAGTTCGTGGAACGGCAAAACCTCGCCACCGAGGAACCGACTTCGGAAACCTACAACAAAGATGTTCTGCTTTGCAGCTTCTGCAGAGAGTCGAGCCAGTAAATGTTCGCGCTCGGTGGAAACAACCCTGATTCGAGATGTCCGCTCCCTCGTTCGCACCCCCATTGCCTCAATGCATTCTGCCGCAACTCGCTCAGGGTCACCTGTGGCAGCCACGTCCCCGAGATAATTTTCCGACTCAATGCGTTCCAACTCCACTCTGGAGAGGGGCCTTCGGATTCGTGACTCGATCAGGTTCATGAACTCCAACAAATCTGTGTTCATTAACAATCTCCTTTACGAACACAGATATACCCAGAGCATCCGCAAGGCAAGCATCCACATGAACTCAAGGAGACACGCATGAACCCTCTACTACTCACACCCGAAGAAGCCTTCGCTCTAATTGGAGTCGGACGAAGCCACGGCTTCAAGCTCCTATCCAGTGGAGAGATTCCATCGATCAAGATCGGCCGACTCCGTAGGGTGCCACGGACCGCGATTGAACAATGGATTGAAGACCAGACCAACAGCCAAAACCCAGTCGAACTGAAGCCCCTCTAAGGGCTCACCTCAACCGGCCCTAACGGCCAACAACCAAACAAACCGGCGACACAGCCGGAATGGAGAAGTGCGTCATGAACAAAAATAACGGCTACTACAACCGCCTAAAGCTGATTCAGACCAGCCCTTTCACACTGACTGAGACCGCTGTACTCAGCGCCATATTCTCGCATGCCAACTACGATACAGGCCTGTGCTGGCCAAGCATCTCGACACTCTGCGACTATTCAAAAGCATCCAAGAGCACAGTCCATAGGGCGCTCAATACACTGGAGGCGCGAGGCGTAATCGAACGCTACTCGCCCGACAGGTCACAGTTTCGGTATGACGAGTACGAGGACTATGACCCCGATGAGGACTACTCAGAGCGCTTCCACCGGCAATCCAACCGATACGTGTTGAAAATAGATGTTTTGGAAAACCTACCGAGAGTCGTCAATCGCACAGTGGTCCGTTTCAGAAGCAAGTGCCGCACCCGCCAAGGGCGACAAAAATGGTCACCCTGGAGCGAATGGGGGACTACTACCTACTTAGTTACCTCAGAGGATTGGTTCCGCGACGACGGTGCCCGCCTTTTGATTGGGCTGCGAAGAGCCATCCGCAACAGGTGTGTCGGTCACAAGTTCCACGCCCATCTACCGCCAAGAATGGGGTGGGGTGCCAGGCAAGATTCCGACAGCGACGACCCCAATCTCGGCCTCACTGCGGACTGGGAAATTGAAGTCCTGGACATTCGACCAGCCACTGATCAGGAGTGGGAGGAAAAACGGCCAGTGAACACCTGGGGTGGGTCAAACGCACCCGCCCACAGTGACACTCCTTGAAAAACGCACCCTCCCACAGTGAGACTCCCCCGGTCCCACA
>FUFK010071734.1_pt1 | contig 12243 bp, 29 predicted proteins | sample 1021851 | NCBI WGS metagenome assembly FUFK01 (sample SAMEA51879418, study PRJEB19060) | metagenome
TTTCTTTTGGTTGTTGATCTGCACCAAAGTAACCAGGAAAACAGTTGTAAGGGTCACGAAGTTCTGCACAAGGATATGGCGTACCATCAGGTCCTTTCTTTTCTCTAATAACCCATACAGCAAAACCATAACCAGGTAGCCATCTACCTACTTGTGGCATTTGTAAATCTAATTTTTGTGTGTCATCATACGAAGTTACGATACGAGCTATCTTATCTGCTTTAGCTCTAGCTCTGTCAGAATCTTTATTGTTAGGTACATCTACTTTTAAGTTTGGAATACGACCTATCTTTTGTGACAAGTGTTCTAAACCTGACATCATCAAGTTAGGTACAGGTATTTGAAAATCTTGGAAACCTTTTATTTGGTCACCTAGTAAAGCTAGTAAACCATCAGGTCCACCATTCATAATTGCACGAATACGACCTCTAGTAGAATATGCACTCTGATTATCAAAGTGCAACTGTGTAATCTGATATTGTAATTCTTCAGGTGTCATTCTATCCCCAAGGGCTTTCGTTCATATCGCTTATATTCCATTCTCCAAAACTAGGTTTATAATCTAATCCTACCTCAGCTAATCGTTCTTTTCCTAATCTTCTAATAACTTTTAGTGGAAACCAACTAGCCATTACGACATCTGATTTATANCTTTTCGCCTTACTTGCCTTACTAGCAGCAGATGAAAAATAAATTAGTTGCCTACGATATATATTACTCTTAGTTTCGCTTTCTGTATCACCATAAGGCAGATTTATTAGCTTTTGTTCAAATAACTGTTGCATACTTCCTACACCATAAATTGGGTCATATTTGTTCTTTTGTGTCTGATGACCTTCTAAATACACACCAAATCTACTACAGTAATCTTTTATNTCTTTATCTTGNCTAATNGCTTTNTGAAAACCATTTTCTTCAATAACCCAATGTGCAAGTCCATACTTCTCATACCATTTCTGTATTGACTTCTTAGCTTGTATAACACCACCACCTTGTTCGTTTTCTATATCTACAAGATACAACTGACCTGTTTCTGGATTAGCTGCCCATAATACACAAGCCTGAAAACCTGTAGATGCAGGGTCTAATCCTGCAATCAAATGTGTACCTGCAGGTATGTGACCTATTGTTCTATTAACATCTCTACATTGGTCTATATCTTCAGAGTTAAACATTGTTATACCTTCTACAAATGCTTTGTTAAGATATACCATCTCAAAAATAGCTCTACCACCTGTAGTATCTGCATTATTCTTCTGTGACATAAGCCATTTAAAAGTACGCTTACTTGCCCATAACATACAGTCTTGATGGTCCTCTATGTCACCTTCTGGCAATACACACTCTGAACTATGTGCCTCTTCTACGATTGTGTCAAACTCTGGGTTTTCTAGTAAAAAATTATATAAATCTTCAGGGTGCTGTCTTGACCCAATCACAACTACAGCAGTATGTTCCTCTTTACGAGATGACAAAGTAGTTGTCCACCATTGTCTAGTTTGTTCTCTAGCACTAGGTTGTATTGTTGTGCCATGGTCCTCAATGTCATCTGCAATAATTAAATCACAGTCACGAGAAAGTATCTTACCACCTTTACCTACAGCTACCATTGTTGGTGATTTTATACCAGTAACAGTTCTAGTAGCTACTGTAAACTGTGATGATGACCAAGACTTACCTGACCTAATCTTTGGTTGGAACTTAACACCTGGTCCATTCATCTCTTCGTTCAGATGCTTCGTTGTTTTCTAAATGGTCCATAACAGAACCTACAGCATTCTTTGCAATATCTTCATTACCACCAACCCACATAATTCTTATGTTTGGATTTTTACATATCTGCCATACAGCAAAATGTGTAAGCAAATCTGTCTTACCATGTCTAGGTGGACTTAGTATCATTTGTTGCTTACCATTTTCTATAGCATCAACAATATTGTTTATCCAGTTCTCGTGAAAGTCTGCTGTTTCATATAGGTCACCTGTTTCTGTTTTAAAATACCTATCTCTAAAATCTTTAAAATCTTGTAATGATTTCTTTGTTTCCTCTGCTATCTCCCAGTCTTGTTGTGCTTCAAGTATTGCTTTATCTTCTCTATACGCTGCATACATCTCTGTAACAGTTACACGACCAATATCCATAAGGTCAGCAACTTGTTGATGTGTAAATACTTTATCTTCTATTTTTTGTGCATATAGCGTAACAAAGTCTTTATAGTGTTGTCCTCTGTTTGTAGATGACTTACCAGAAGGTTCTGGTTTTTTCTTCTTTTTATTTTTTATGTAGTGGTATCTCTTTTTACATTTATCAGTACAGTAAGGGCTACGCTCTCTTCTCTGCCTTCTACAAGATTCACCAACTAGCTCATTGATTTTACATCTAGGTCTAGCCATTATTTCTTTTTCTTTTTATCTGAAACTCTTGACTTCTGTACTTTCTTTATATCTACTTTCTTACCAGCTTTATAAGCTGCAGCAGTAGCTAATATCTCTCTAGCTCTTTTTTTTGCTTCTTCTTCTGATAGACCTTTTAAATATTTAGCAGGTACTCCATGCTTATAAGGTTGTTTTCTTCTACTCACTTTTTCTTTTTCTTTCCACCACGCAGGTCAGTATCGTGTTTTCTTGAACCACGAATATAACTGTTTACCCTGCCCATAGCCCATTGAGCCATAGAAACTCCTGGTCTTGACCCAGAACTCATGTACGCAGCCTGACCTCTTTTGTACACAGTTTTTAATGTAGATAAAGATATACCACTAGACTTTGCTTTTTTTATTAATGCAGCGTTTGCACTTGCTGGTATCTTAGCCATTACTTACCTACAGCTTTTTGTGCTCTTGTATGAGCCTGTGTAAAAGTAGCACCTCTACGCATAGAGTTGTACATGTACTGCATGTGTTTTTTGCTATGATGCTTAGAATGTTTTTTCATAGTTTCTTGTTGTCTTTTAGTCAACTTAGAAACATCTACGCCTTTAACTTTCATTTCTTTTTTTTCTTTCTAAGTGCTTTGAAATCAGCAGCAGTTATTTTATTTCTAGGTGGTGCAACCCTTGCAATTTTCATTTGCTTTTTAGAATACCCTTTTTTACCTTTTGGCATATCTCTCCTTTACCAATCTCTACATGCCCAGTAACGAGCAGTAGTCTTATCTTTTGCAGTAGAACATTTATGCCTGGCACGAAACGAAGCTCTTGCTTTAGGATTGTTTTTACGAACAGGCATATTTGGGTCACCAAACATAATCTTTATGACTTTGCCATTTTTCATAACAAAAACTTTTTTTGACTTACGCCCATACCCTGGTTCGCCTTTCCTAATAGCACTAGGGCTATTTAGCTTAACTTTCATTCCACGCCATTCAGCCATTAATTATATCCACCTGCTGAACCATAAGGCTTTTTTTTCATTGATTTTTTGGCTTTTCTTAACATTGTATATGTATCATCTAATGCTTTTGTTTTTTTTATTTGTTTTAATGCTTTTATATGCCTTTTTTGCTTAGCAAGTTCTATACCTTTTTCATAAGATGTTTTTCTCACAGCTCTGTTAGATTCTAATCTTTTATTAGCCTCTCTTTGTGTAATACCTGCTGTTGTATAATTTTTCTTTTTACGAGCCATTAACTATCTCTTGCCTTTTTTCTTTCCAGATTTTTTCTTCTTCTTTTTATATCCATACATAAGTTTTCTTTCTCCTAACTATACTATATCTTGTATGAGTGATTATATAAAAGGAAATAAATATCCTAATTACAAACCCTCTACTTCTTATACTAGTGGAAGAATTTGTTTGCAGGAAGGCTGCGATACTGTTATCTCAAAATATAACAAGTATAGATATTGTAATACTCACAAAACTAAAGTGTACCCAAGAATCAAAGGCAGAAAAGCCCCTACTGATTTACAAGAACCAGGTGCGTAAAAAAAATTTTTTTTTCTAACAATACCCTAGACAAGCTAGGGCATATACAGGGAGGAACATGAATAAAGAATCATGTTATCTTCATTATAGCAAAAAATGGCTAATGAGTTGCCCCAGAAACCATTTCTTGCATATTATTTAGTATATCCCACATACAGGTACTTGTATTATATTAGCCTTGTGTTATTATTCAAGTAACAAAAATTATTTAGGAGTAGATAGATACAGGTAAAGAGGGCATCAGGAGCACAAAAGGCTTACCAGGGAAACCTGACCAACTAGAAAGACAAGTAAGCTACCCAAGGTCTATACCAAACTAAGTAATCAAAACTTTTCGCAAATATATTGCCACTAATGCCTGTTATGGAAAATCAGCTAGACTACCCTTATTGAAGAAATGTAAAGAGTGTGAAAACACTCTAAAACAGATAGGTAAACAGAATAGATACTACTGTGATAGTTCACCCACTATATGTAGTAGGTCAGGTAAAACACACACTATATAGTATGCCTACTAGACACTGTATTAGTACAGTTTGTCACCTTTAAATAAAGAGTGGTTACAACATATAAAGANAGAGNTCANAATTTAGATATGCATTGTATTTGTTACTGTATTGCTAGAATATATAAACACTATTTCACAAACTTTGTACATTGTGAAACATAATAAATTATTGTTGTGTAGTTCTGTAGTGTTGTGGTAGATAGTGGGAGCTTAATTGATAACCACCCCCCACCATTATTGAAACCCAGGAAAATTATCCCTAGAGCCTGGAGAAAAAAAACTTATTAAAAAACTTGCAATTAAATTCATAATATGTTTATACTTGTTTACACATTAACTAAGGAGGAACAATGACAAGAAAGCATTTTGAGAAAATTGCAAAGGATATAAACGAAAGAGCAATGATTGTATTCTATAGCAATGAAAGTACTGATGACGAAAAATGGTATGGTCTGAAAGTATTGGAACATTTACAAAATGATTTCATTAGTACATTCTCAAAGTTTAATGATAATTTTGATGCTAAGCGTTTCAGAAATGCTTGTGGTATTCAAGAATTAAGATTAGAACTTGTGTAAAACTCTAGGAGGATATTCACCAGGGTATCCTCTAGGAGCTTTATAAAAGATAAAGCCAAACTAAGGGAGAGAAAATGAAAATAAAACTAGAATTAGAAATCAACAAGGAGTTTTCTAATTACAAAAATAAAGATAAAAGATTCTTTGAGGAACTATATAAGAACTTCTTAGAACAAGATAGAGCAATAATATCAGTAGAGATAGGGGAGGAATAATGATAGATAAAAATAACTTAATAGCTATCACTAATGCAGAGATTGTTAAAAATTTACCTAACAATATTGTATTTAGTGAATGGGAGTTAAATTTAATAAGTGAAAAAGTAATTAAAAAAATAATTCAAGAGGTCAATCAAAATACTTTTGATACATTTGTAAAAGGAAACTAAGGGAGATAAATAATGAAAGATAATAAAAAAGAAATAGAAATACAATGGGTTGATTTGTTTGGTAATCCAATTAAAAGAGAAACCTATGATTTAACAGATAAAACAAAAGATATACAAACAATTACTAGAAAGGGAGAGGAATAATGTACAAAGAAAAAGAAATAGAAAACGAGTTATTATCTTATTTAGAGAATAACGATTTGACTATAGACGAGGCTATCAAAGATGATGACCTACACCACAAAGTATATAACGAGGATTATTTCATTATAGGATATTACAACGCTGAAAAGTGGTTAATACACAATAATGAAAACTATACCTTTGAAGTGTTAGGGTATGTTATGGAACAAGAAAGAGAGATGTTTGGAGAAAATAATACTCTTTTTGATAATGCTGAAACTCTAGTTAATCATTATGCGTATTGGGTAGGTAATAAAATTATAAACGATTTACGAAACGAACTACTTGTATAACTCCCCTTAGTTATACGATACGAAGGAAAGCCCTCTACTGCCCTAGAGGGTTTTTCTTTTATATGACTTGACAACAGATATACACATAATTAGTATATGTATATGGTTATTAACAGAGGAGGAATAATGGAATTAATAACAGTAAAGGGAACTATAACTATCAATGGTGTTGATAGTGAGTTTAGCATTGATAACGACATCAATGATAGTTGGTATCAATGGGGAGCAACACAAGACAGATTGAGCGATAGTGTTTATATCGTTGAATCACTACAAACAGGCTTATTGGAAAATGTTGGCTTGTATGATGAGGAGGAATAATGGACGATATTAAACGATTAGCACAAGCAATAGCTGAACTAGACAAGATATTAGAGGAGGAATAATGCTTTATATATTTAGATGTATGATGACTACTCATGTAGTTGTGCAAGATGATGAGCCATACATCACCACAGGCAACAGACCTTTGTGTGATTATTGCTATGACATGGCAGAGGAGGGAAGTAGTTAATTTAACACCACTTAACATGACAATATGTGTTAAACTGACAGTAGATATGTACATAAGGAGTATATGTATAAGGTACTAAGTACATCAATCTATGGTGGGAGTATGGAGTTTGACTTTGATACTCTACACGAGGCACAGTTAAAAGTCAGAGAGTTGAAAGACCATGACCATAAAGATGCTTTCATAGTTAGATTGATTACAGTAAATAGTTAAAACAAAATAGGAGGAACTGAATATGGAATATTATATCTATGTGCTTATAGTTGCATTGACAATTACAAGCGTAGGTGCATTATTGACACTAGGCTTTGTGTTGTGGTGGTTGTACGACAACTTCCCATTTAAATACATCAAGCTAGACAATTCATTTGTTGCTACAATAGATGAATTACAACAAGACATTTACAAATACTTTGATGAGGAGGCAGAGCGTGAGTGATATGGAAACTAAATTAGAAAACATACAACAACAGATAGATTATAAGCAGCAGAGCTTAGATAATCTACTTGAACTTAGAAAGAAATTTGTCATAGAGGCATACCATAATGGAATGTCCATGATAAAGATAGGGCAACTGCTAAAGATTACAAGACAAAGAGTTTACGCAGTTATCAAAGCAGAGGAGGAGTAATGCTAATAAATCAATTAGAAAAAGTTGAAATAATTAGTCAACCTGTTTTTTTAGAAACTTATAAGGTAAGAAAAATAAAACGAATAGGTTCAGGCAGAATTAGTATTTGGAATGATAATAACTTTAAAAATGCTTTAAAGTTAGCAAGAGAAAATCCTAATAGTTGGATTCTTTTTAATAAATTTCAATGCACAGAAGGAAAATATGCACAAAAAAATCACGAAAGACATAAGATAAAATGGTGGTTCAATAGATATAAAAAACAAAATAAGCTACATAATTATTTTTTAGAAGTTAGACAAAAAGATAGTTTTGAATTAGCTTTTTTAAGTTATCAAGTTATGGAAGAGGAGGAGTAATGGACAAAGATTCAATAAAAAAACTTACGAAACCATTTAGCAAAGATGATGTTAAACCTGCACCAAAAGGAAAGTTTGGTAGTTATGTGCCTCATCATTTAGTCACGAAGCGTTTAAACGAACACGCTTATGGTCAATGGTCACATATATGTAAAGAGGTAATTAGGAATTATAAAGGAGAAGTACGAGGAGTAGTGACTACATTTACTTTGTTTGGTGTGTCACATGATGAGATAGGAGATGTTGATACTAATGATGTTAAAAACAACAACACAGAGGGAGAGTTGCTTAAACTTTGTATGAGTGATGCTTTGAAGCGAGGAGCTATGCGACATGGTATAGGATTACATTTATGGACAGGCGAAACTACAGAGGAGGAACATTATGCTAACAAAACTAGCGAATTAAAACCTAAACAAGAGAAGAGTAAAAAAGAGGTTGCAAAGATTACCAATGATAGTGCAGAGAAATTTGCAGAGGATATTGGAGCAAAGAAAAAATCAGTTGGCGACCAACTTAATGACATCTTGAAAGAGATGATACCAAACAAAAATAAAATGCAAGAAATAAAAACAAAAGTCTATAACGATATGACTAAGAACACAGAAGTTAATGAAGATGTTAACAACTGGACTAAAAAAGACATGGATAAATTCTTAAACAGAGTTGAAGTGGCTTTAGAAGATGAAGATTTAGTTGATATTGTTATAGGTGCAGAACTAAAAGGAGAAGATATGACAGATATACCAAGTGGAGCATGGGAACAAGAGCCACCAACAGACAAGCAACTTAAAACATTTAATGATAAAGTTGCACAAGCTACTGATGATGGACAGACAGAGCTTGTAAAGAAAGCTAAAGATTTTCTTGCTAGTGGTAAAGCAACAAAGAAAAACATCTTTGATTGGATTGACACAGAAGGAGATTGGACATTAAAAGATGGGTCATAAATGGATTTGGAAAGTGCAGGGGAAATCTTTAATGTTAAAAAACTTAAAGATAAATTAGAAAAAAGGTATCCAAATTATAATTTTGACATTCCACCAGAGCCTGACAGAAAATGTAAAGCTCCAGTCTTTTGTAATAACAAAGACAAAGTTATGTACACAGACAGTCAAGGCAATCTTTACTGTGGACAGAGGTTTAAATTAGTAGATGAAAGAAATCAATTCAAATGGGAGTGGCGAACATGTCACGCCTTACTTAGAGAAGCTGAACAAGGAGTTGAGCCAAGTGAATTACCATTTTGACTATCAAGTATGGATTGAATTTAGAAAGAGAGGAAAGAGAAGATGATAGATGTAATGTTAAGCAAAGCAACAGATGGTATGTTGATTGCAGAGTTATTAAACAGAAGAAATGACAAAGAAGTTCCTTTGTTTATGGGTAAGAGTATTTTGTTGCCTAATGGACAACAACAACTTATAGCCATACTTCCTAACATACAAATACTTACGAATGTAGAGCAAGAGGAAGAGTAATGGACTTCAGCGATATGGAGTACAACGACAGGGTAGAAGGTGGTGTTGGTAAACAAGCAGAGGACATCTTTGAACAACATCTTACAGACTTAGGGCTAGTGAAACAAAAGGACTGGTTAAAAGCAGCAACTAGCCCCTGGGAACATAGTATTGATTTCTTTTGGTACTACACAGACATCATAACTATTCCTGATTACATCTTTAACAGGAGAGATAAGTTGTATTTGACAGAGGTCAAAGGGACAAAGAAAATAAAGTTCTCTGATATGGTAAAGCTACGAGAGTTATACGAGAGAGCAAAAGATTATCCTGAAGTTAAAGTTGGTATAACTTATGTCAATATAAAAACCAAAGAGGTCAAGTGGTATTCTTTTGATGAAATATTAAAGATGTGGGATAGCGTAAAGGAACATCACACTTACCACGAAAAAGACTTCAAAGGTCAAGAGAAAAGATACAAAATTCTTCCATTGTAAAAATACACGATTTGACAAATGTGTCAACATGTGCTAACATGGTAGTAGCTAATAAAACTAAGGGAGGAATTATGGCTACAGAAATAAAAAGAGAAGAACTAGAAACAAATGAACTTCTCAAAAGCATACATGGTGACCATTTTATATTTGGTGACAAGGTTGAAACTACCTGGTGGTATGAAAGCCAAAAGGATAGCAGAAAATATGTAATTCAATTTGCAGATAATACTGAAATAGAATTATCTAGGTTGCAATTATTTTCTATTTTAAATGATTATTCTTTTGAAAACCTTAACAGAGAAAGATGGACAATAGGAGGAATAAAACCAAAAACTTGGAAAGGTACAGTTAGAGAAAAAGAAGTCACAATGGACGCTTCAAGAAATCTTGTATTTGACCTGTAATACTCTAAGAGAATATCTAATTAGGTATTCTCTAGGAGTTTTATAATATCTTTAGATTATCCCAACCTTTTTCATTGACAGTAAATGTAAGAACACCAGGGTGCGACCACATACCACTTCTAGCAGTAAAGTCTATGGACTTATCTAAGCTAGGTGATTGAAACCAAGTTCTGTCACCCTGTTGCTTACTACGAAAGTGATGATAGTGACCTGTAATAAGAATTTGACACTCACCTGCAGGTAAAAAGCCATACATCTGACCTTTCCACCAGTTTTCTATTTTAGTTTCAGGATTGCTGCCTCCACTTGAAGTCATGTGTCCATGTGTCCAACCACAAGTTATACCTTTGATGTCCATGACTTGATGAAACCCATCAGGAACTACAACAGATACCTTTTTATATCTATCAGGATTAGCTTTCATAATCTCTTCACATATCTGCAAGTGCATAGTATCTGTGTTATCTAATCTATTTGTCACAACCTGACCTTTCTGTGACCTTGAAGCCTCACCATGATTACCTGGTGCTCCTGCAAGAACAAGTTTATCTGCGTGTGGTAGGAAAGTATCTACTGTTTTCATCATCATAGACCTAGCTAACGCATATTGTTCTATCATTGTAAGTTCAATGTTGTATGGTTGACTATCGTAAAAGCCATAACAGTTTTCTGTAAGGTCACCTAGTCCAATCATGTATATTTCATCTATTTGGACACCTACCTTACGCAGTTCCTTAATTCTATTTACTGCGTCTTGTAGGGCTATATCGTAGCGTTTAATGGTATTCTCAACGCCATAATCTTTCTTACCTAACTGCCAGTCAGCCATAAAAAACAAAAAAGCAGTGTCACCTCCATGTGTTTTTAGTTTTAATGGTGGCTTACGACCTGCTTGTTTAAATAATGCCTGGAAATATCTGTCATGTCCTGGTCTTTTCTTCTTTACAATGCCTTTAAACGCATAAAAGGTAGTAGTTTGTCCACCTTTTAGCTGTGCATTCCATGAACTGGCTCGTACAGAGCCTTCTATTTCGTAGATTTTAGGGTCAAAACCCCAACCTTGTAGTATCTCATCAAACTTCTGTCTATAGTTAGGGTCTGTTCCAACATGTGTGATTTCACCTAGACCAGTTTGTTCATTGACTTCCAGACCTGGTTGCCAACCTGATTTGTAGAAGTTATTACCCCATTCTTCAGGTATATTTTTATTGGACATTTGTCCTCCTTTGCCCTGTCATTGACAGTTTACTACAAAGGAGTGACAAAATCTATTACTTGGTTATTTGTTTTTTAGCGTATGTCTTGACTACTGCTAAAGCAGCACCACCACCAGCTAATGCAGCTAGTTGTAGTGTTTCTGCCTCAACACCAACCAATGGAGCAACAGTTAAAGCCCCAATAAAGGCTTCAATGAAGGTCCAAATGGCTCTTTCAAGCATATCTTTGAGTTCATCACTCATTCCATACTCCCATGAATCTGACCAGGGTGTCCACCATACATCTTTCTTAAATGTACCATCTTGGTTTCTTGCTCTTTTAATTCTATCAAACATTATTGTATTAACCTCCCTTTCAACATAGCATTACCTATCAAAACATTTCCATTTATTTCTTCTAATTTCTCATAAACTGTGTTAGCTAATACTGTGTGGTCTTTAGCTTTATTATCTTGCTGACCTTCTAATAATTTATTTATTGTTGTGTATTCTATGGTTACATCTTTACCTTGAAGTAATTGACTTGCAACTTTTGCATACATTTTCTTGTAAGCTACAGTGCTGCTGCCTACAAACCCATCTTTAGATACTTCTAAATCTTGTTGCGTTTCTCCTACAATCAAACAACCTGATGTATGTTCATCAGTATTTCCTGTGTGTATAAGTATATAGGTAAAGTTAGGCACATCTTGTATATGCAACATGCCATAGTGTGCGTTCTTATATCTCTCTGAATATTTAGCATGGAAACCACCTGTCTTTCTAAACTTAATATCATAAGTTCCTTCTGGTATGCAGGTTTCGTGCATAACCTTTACTGCTTGATACTGGTCCTCTAATGTGTAACATTCAAACAAACCATCAATAAATAGCAACCCATTTGTTGCATCTGTTCCAAATTGTGTTCTAACTACAGTTAACTTCACCTATACCTCCATATTCTCCATCACATATAGTAATGTAAGTACCTTCTTCGTTAACAAAAGTTGTACACATTACTTACCACCACAGCAACCACTACCACAGCAGTCCATGTTATTCTCCTTTTCTAAAGCCTATGGTTAACAACCATATACCTAAAGTTATTATAGTAGCTAATCCTGTGATTTGTTGAGCACTTCCAGTAAGTGTAAGTGTTGCAATCACCAAACCAACTAAAGTCCAACTAAGATTTAGTGTTTCTTTAATTGCTTCTATTAGCCAAGACCATAACTTTTTAATCATTAGCTTCTCCTAAATATAAACGCAGCCATACTAGCTATTCTAGTCAAGATTACAGGAACT
>FUFK010071447.1_pt1 | contig 12239 bp, 13 predicted proteins | sample 1021851 | NCBI WGS metagenome assembly FUFK01 (sample SAMEA51879418, study PRJEB19060) | metagenome
ATAACAAAATATCTGTATTAATTTTGCAAAGTCTCTTTCAAAAAAACCATTCGTAGGTTTNATAAAATCACCGTTGTATCTAACAATTTTGTTTGGTCTAATAAACTTNGGTACAATTTCATCAATANTTTTGTTTTCTAANAAGCCATCAAGGTTTTCTTTCCAGCCTTTATGCCAAACATCAGTTCTTTCAGGNGCTCCAATAACTTGCTGGTCAGTATAAAGTTTGTTTAAGATTTCTAAAATAGTTGCATCCCTCTCTTCACTGGAGAGGTGAGAATATGTAAAATCCACTGAATTATAAAAATCTATAAATCTTTGCGAAAACTGTTCTAATGTGCAATCAAAATTTTTACACAAATCATTTAACGTAATATTTTTCATTTTAGTGACTGTAATACTCGCCATATTCTACAAGCAGGCTTGGTCTTTTCTCGTTAACAGCACGATTGTAAGCTTTTACATATGCTGGGTAAATTTGACTTTTGTGTTCAAGCAAATGAACTTCGGTATTTGTAAGCATCTTACTAAAGGCCTCGGTATGATTTTGAGTATGTTGTACGCCACTGTCGAGTGGTTTGCTAGCTCCAACCGCTGTCCTAACAATGACACCACCAGAAAAAATACCACGTGTCATGGCTTCAAGCTTGTCTACNTGNTTTACTAGCTGGTTTGTTGCNCANAGCAAAAAGTCCCACCGTGGGTANCAAGTAACTGGTATAATACCTTCCATAGCCATACCCAAGGACATGCCCATTTGCATTTCTTCAAATACNGGTGTTTCCCATTTTCTACTATCATCCACATTAACAAGTGTTCGATAAATAGAGTTTCCAGTGTATGCTACCGATTGCCCTAANAAAAGAACATTCGGGTCTTCAGCCAAAAATTCCATGGCTCTCATAATTTCGTCTTTGTAAGTTAATTCTTCGCTCATAATTTCCTCTTAAAATGATACCCAGATTCCAATTCCATGGTGGGGATAAATTCTTTCATACTGGTAATAAATGACGCGGTCATCGTTTTTCCAGTCAGTTTTTTGGCCCCACACTTCATCAGTAGGGGTGTCAGTGCTTTTGTTATTATCTTCAACTACAAACTGAATCGGCAAGTTGTTGTTGATAGAATATTTGTAGGCTTCGTGAAAAATTCCAGTTTCAGATGTCATGTCTCCAACAAAAAGCCATACCTTTTGATTATTAGGGTTTCCTTTACGTTTTAAAGCTTCTGCAACACCGACAGCAATAGGAGTTGAGCCGCCAACAATAGAAGACGCATAAAATCTTGGCTCTACGCTGTGTACACTCATGCTTTTTCTAAGATCAATAATCATGTGTCGCAATTCGTTAGGCTCAACGCCATGCAAAAGTGCATGGTAATGATTTCTCCAAGAACTAAATACCCAATCATCTTTTCCAATGTATTGGAATATTTCCATTAGTTGCTCTTCGTTACCACCAGAAAGGTGGACGGGGCCTCGAATTGTTGCAGCTTCATATCTGTCCTTAATGTCAACTTCAAAATTAACCAGATCTTCTTTTGTTAGTGAAACTTCTCTTTGTTTAACCAAGTAATCAGGAATTTTCATTTTTTCTCCATAATATTATTTTTATACCATTCGATAGTTTTTTTAATACCTTCATCAATGGTGTGATTTGGTTTCCAACCAAGCTCATTTAAAGCTTTTTGTGAATTCAGTGCAAGTTTTGTATTAATGCTTGGTTTGTCAAGGTCATGTACTATTGTAACATGTTTTTCAGAATGTTTAATGATTTTTTCTACAATTTGTTTAACAGAAAACGATGATCCATAACCAACGTTATATAGTTCATAAATTTGTTCTTGTTTTTCAATTGCTAAATTAATAAAATCAACCACATCATCAACATATAAAAGGTCGCGTTCAGTTGAGCCATCACCCCAAACAACAATTTCATCGCCGTCTGCAGCATTCATAACTTTTGTAATTGTTGCACCGAACATGTGTGATTTTTCTAAATCGTATTTATCGTGGGGACCATAAGTGTTACTGTGTCTAATAACTGTATGCTTTGTTCTACCAAGTGATGAGAAAAACTCGCACATTTTCTCAACATAAACTTTTGTCCAGCCAACGCCAAAGTAGCGTTTATAGATGCCTTCATCTAAGTAAAAATCTTCTTCAGTAACCGGACTCCTATCAGGATTATACATAACACCACAGCTAAGAAACAAAAAGTGTTTTACACTGTAATCATAGCAGGCCTGTAAAATAATAGAGTTCATAATCGCATTGTCAGTAACATGCAGATATGGGCGCTCAAGAATATCCTTGGAGCCAGATGTATTTGCTGCAGCTTGTATAACAACGTCAAAACTATGTTCCTCGAACAAATCATTTGTTTGAGTGCGATTTGTTAGATCGACACAGTGAAAATGATCGTACTCATTGCTAAACAATGATCGCTTTAAGCCCACTGCGTGTGTTTCATAATCAGGGTGTGAGTTAAAATACTTAATAATATTTCTTCCCATAAATCCTGTGGCACCACAAACTAATACTTTTCTTTTACTCATTGTTGTCTCCCCAACTGATATCCCAATCTTTAAATTCTGCTGCTAAACAATCAATCTTGTAGTCCTTGCGTCCACCCACGATTTCTTGTATTTTATTTTTTGCTGTGTTTCTGATTCCGTTAAGACCATGTGTAAGTTCCAGATTGTTTCCATCTTTAATACCTTTTCTATAGTTTGACTCATTGTGCCAAATATGTAGATTCATTTGTGACAATACGACAATTGCCCTTACTGTGTCNGCGCTTANNGCATCGGCATCATCTAAAATTAANTCAATGTCGTGGCATATATCTGCTATTTCTTGAGCATAAAGACTTTTNTGCTCTGGTATAAAGACTTCTTTTAGTTGTGCAATCGATAATCTATCAATTAACTCTGATAGTGTAGGAAGGTACTTTCTACTACTCACTATATTCTCCAATAATTTTGTGTTTTGATTGTTCGCTTAAATCCACAGTCGAGCCCCAGCCATTAATTGTGTATCTATTGCATAAAGCATGNTTTTCTACTGTAGACACAAAGTGGTTNAATTTAATTTTTTCGTTTCTTAAAACAATTCTGTTAAATTTAGGAATGATTGGAATAATGGTTTCGTCTTGCTCAATGTAATAATTCACAATACCTCCCCAATCCCATTTCCAATCCTTACACAAATAATATGTATATCCAAATTCTCCAGCATACAAGTCAGTATGGACTCTTAGATGATTACCGGCAACCATTTTGTAGCACAATGGTTTTGTATAAAATCTAATTTTTTCATCACTGTATTGATTTGCAGATAATTTGACAGAATCTAGAAAGTCACCAATTGCGTTATTATTTGATAACGTTGAACTTTTATTAAATTGCGCAGTGTATATTTCTGCTTCATCTGGTAGCGTTTCAATGTTATTTTTAATACTTGTGCTATAGTGCCTTTCTCTTACTTGATTAATATAATCGAAATTATTGCACTTGTCAAATAAATTATAAATTTTATTTGCTTTTTCTACATCCAAAAAGTTATCAATGACAACAACACCGATGTTATCATACTGTTCTTTTATAGTAGTCAATTGTTTTTTGTAATCCATCATGTAAACTAGTAAATTGAAAGTCTGGTTGAAATGAACGCAGCTTTTGAACTTGAATACTTTTTTTGCCCATACCTTCAGGTATTGTTAGGTCCCTCTTGACAAGTTCGTAATTATATTCTAACAAATTACAAACGTTTTGTACAATGAAATTTATTTTGTAACACATACCATTTCCAATATTAATAACCTGATTGTCATAGTCGCGCAAGTTAATAAATAAATTTATTGCATCATCAATAAAAAGTAGCTCCCTTTCTTGATTGCCGGAGCCCCAGATTGTAAAATCACTATCATTTAACTTGGCATTGTAACATTTTCTAATAATATCAACAATATATCTACTATCATTTAACTCAAAATTAGGACCATATACAGTTGATGGAATCAAGTATAACCACTTTAAATTATGTTGCTTGCCTATCATATCAATAGCCCTTAAAAGCTCTCTCTTAGAGTATGAGTATCCTAAAAAACGTTCCTCGGGTATTCCTTTAAAATAGTTTTTTTCAGTCATCTCAACATCAGGAGCGTAGCAAGAACTTGAGCCTATACAGATTAATTTTGCTTGTGGCTGTTTGTGTTGCCAATACTTAATTACATTCATGCTTATTAACGTATTGTCAAACCACTGATTACCATTGTTGTTGGTGCCGTGCTTCTCTATTTTTGTTAAAGCAGCAAGATGGTAAATATAATCAAACTCTATATCATCATATATACGCAGGTTTTTTTCATTTTTTAAATTAGCTACTTTGGTGTTAGAAATATAAACATTAAAATTTAAACTTGTGAGTTTTTTAATTAAATGCTTACCTATAAATCCTGTTGCTCCTGTAACAAGTACATTCATTCTACACCTTATATTCTTCGATAACCTTTTTTAAATCTTCAATATTTTTTTGCATAATATGATTTTTTGTATTGAACGGGTGTTCAGGATTTGTTGTTGGACTACCAAAAGCTTCACGACGTTTTTTGTGTTCATAAAACGTTTCGTCGGCATCAGCCTTACCAAATGTAATGTGCATATGTTCTATTACGATATCAGGTCTATATTTCTTTCTTCCAACTCCGTTACTAACATGTGTTAACCACCAATCACCCCAATCTCCGTCAAACCATGGAGGAGAAAAATAGCCCACAGTGTTTATCCATTTTTGATGCACTGCCAAATGACCAGCTAATGTGCCACAGTGACTAGTAAGATCATTAAAGTGTACTAGCAATATTTTATCAGGACAAGCTTCAAATTGTTCAATTATCATTTGATCCCAATTATCTGTTCTAAAAACTCCATCATCNCCGATTGCTAAGAATAGCTCTCCTTCACATTGTGGTAAAGCCTGATTAGCTAAATCTGAAAATATATGTTCTAAGCGAGGCACTACTACGTGTTTAATATCAAAATTATATTCATCGTTAACAGAACTGAAATATTTTATTGATTCGGTATCGTCATCGTCGATGACGAATAGTGCTTCAACGTTATTTGTACTAGATGCAGTGTCTACAATTGAATCTAGTAATCGTTTTACGTGCGCTGTTCTTTTTCTGGTTGGGCAGATTACACTAATTTTCATTTATATGTTCCTTTATGATATTGTATATTTGATCATCTTTTGTAATTTGATGTTTTTTAGCTATTTCATAATTATTTTTAACATGAGGCAACATTGCATCATACAATTCAAAGCTTAGTGATTGTAAAATTTGATCTAGTTCGTCGATTGTGTCAAATGTTATAATACCCTTTTCATCAAAGTAATCTCCAATATTTGGGCAGCCCCAAAAAATAGGCACAGTTCCAAGCATGAAGCAGTCTATTAGCGCATCTGTATAATAATCATCGATTTTACAATTGTGGACTGTAATTGAGAAACAATAATCTTTTAGTGGTTCTACTTTTATATTGAATTTTTTAAACGCAGAGCCCCACAAATCAATTGAATATTTTTGTGCGTATTTTTCAGCGATTTCAAATCTAAGTTGATGCCCTTTGGTCATTTTTTTATTTGCAGCAATAAGTGATGTAAGCTTATTTTTTTCATGAACTCCGCAGTTTTGTGGCAGTACTCTAGTTTCCATGATATTAGCATATACACAGTTATCATATTGATTAGTTAGATTTTTATCATATGTGATTATTAAATCAAATAAATCGTGCGTTTTATTAATTAAGTTGTGCGCCCATGGATGTATATGTGGCGACTCACACAACCAAGCAATTTTTGTAGGTGATTCAATTGATTTTATAAAATCTCTATCACCTAAATAATGGTCTGTGAACATTGTGATTCCATCAAACTTTTTTAGTTTAAGTTTGTAATTCACATTTTTAGGTCTGCCCCAAGCATTATTACCATTTGATGACACGTAACCCCACAAATCTTGTGTGTGAGAAAAACAGTTATCAAATAAATTAATTGTTGTTTTATTGTCGTATATACAACGATATTCTTTCCAGTGAGTTTTTGATGTTGGGTGATAATCTAGTGTATCGATATCAAACTCATATCCACCTTTTTCTTTAAACGATGGTACATTTCCTTGCCATTGTCCCCAAATTAGTTCATCTTCTGTAAAAAATTCTTGCGCAACTAATTCTTTAATTGTGTCAAATGAAAATCCAAGAACATTATACTTGCCCGGATTATGACGTGACACTGCACCTTTAGCGATTGTTCTAAGTGGGTAATTTATCATTTCATTATCTACAAATGCAAATGTATGATTTTCATTAGAATATCTTGAAGCAGCTAGCACAGTCCCATTCAACTCAAACTGCCATGGCGACCAATCATTATCTAACATTTTAAGCAAATACTCAAGTTTCCAAATAGCCGGCTGGGTAGATACTCTGTATCGTGCCTGCGGGTTTTTTAAAAATATGTTTTTTTCTTTAAGACTGCTAACCTGCAATATGTTTCCTTCAACTTGGCTATCAAAAGTTAAGTCGAATCTACCAACTTTTGCATTTAAACGAGCAAAACTTATTGCTTCATTGACCATTTTTATATTTGGTTTTTGACATAACCAATAATCGTCAATAGAAAATATTATGTGTTCATCGTCTATAGTTTTTAAATAATCGTGTATATAGCGAGTCCATTTATTTGCGCCGCCTTCTTGTTTTTCAGCCATTGAGTGAAAATAGTGATTTTTACCATAAAAACCAAATGTGGGAGCAGAAAACCCCAAATAATGAACTTTAGCTTCTGGCCAAAATTTATTGAATAAATATGAATTTATCTTTACTATTGGTAGTGACGCATCGCAGCAAGGAATATAAATTTGTAAATCTTTACTCATTATAAAACCTTATTGTTTTTACACAAAAAAACGTAATTATCTGCAGCATTTGTTTTAGGGTTTTCATCTTCAATACTGACATCTGTAAAAATGTTAGTAAGCTCGTTTTTTAACCAGTCATGGTTACCCTCACTATCTCTAAAATTGGTAAGAAAATATCCGTTTTTACTTTTACTTATAACATTATCAATATAAAACTTCATACCCTGTCTATCAAGCTCTGATAAACACCAGTTTGAAACAACAACGTCGTATGTTTTTAGCTTAATATTATCTACAGAGTGGCATGTTAAATTATTATATTTAAAAAAACCAAGATATTTGGATGCTAGGCCAAGCGTTTGTTTTCTATCTATAATGTCCATTGAGTCCACACCATAATCTAAAAATATTTTTGCTTGACCACCATAACCGCTACCAATTTCACAAACAGATTTTCCCTTAATATTTACTAATCTATTGTTAATATCGTTTAATACAGATAAAAACGTTAATGTTCCGGGACTAATTTTTCCAATATTGTCATATTCGTAAAGATCAGGAGTGCCAATTAAATCATTTGTTTTATATTTTTTTATATCTTTAATAAGTTCAGTATTTTTTATAGACTCATAAAAAACATCAGCTACACTTTTTGCTCTTATGTCATTGCCTATAACTTTTGTAAAAATTACATTTCTTTTAAAATTCATGAATAGTATTTTATTACTACAAATTCTTTCACATTCAGCCAAAAAAGAATCTTCAAGATTTGATACAATTCCGCCGGCCCATTCCCCAGAAAATTCGACGTTTTTTTTACTCATATAAGTTCCATAATTTCTTCAATTGTAAATTTTTCAACTTCATCAGATGCAGGGCCTTCTTCCATGATTTTTTCATGCATGTTTTCCCCCGGCTGTAGTCCAATTGTTTTTAAATTAAGAGTTTTGCCCGGTGGCAAATATTTACGGGCCATGGCTTCTAATAGATCTCCCATGGCCATTGACTTCATTTCTGGCACCCACGGCATGCTGCTGTTGGACTCTTCAAGGCACGAAAAAATTAAATCAACTGCTTGGTCTCGCGTCCAAAAAAATCTTGTAGCATCGGGGTCGGTAATAATTACCTGCTTTGCTTGTTGTAATAATATTTTCCACTTACATAAAACTGATCCTGTGGAATATAAAACATTACCATATCTAACAATTCTATAATTACCGGCGGGATTTATTCTTTCATATTGCTGAAACAACCTTTCCATTAGCAGCTTTGTTGCGCCGTATACACCGCTTACTTGGGCGGCCTTATCTGTACTGATGCCGATAACAAAGTCTAAATTTTGACAAAGTGATTCTTCTAAAATATTTAAGCTTCCGTTGACGTTTGTTTTAGTACATTCTCTAGAATAAGTTTCTGCTAACCCGACATGTTTTGAGGCGGCTAAGTGAAACACAGCATCCACGCCCATCATGGCTTGTTTGACCTCAAACCAATCTGAAACGTCTCCTGTGTAGATATCAATTTCTGGGTATTGTTGTTTTAGTGTTATTAGTTTACCCTCATTTCTGCTAAATGCGCGCACCAGTCCACCCTGATCAAGTATTCTTTTGGTAAGATGTTCACCTAAAAATCCAGTAGCACCAGTAATTAAATAAGTTTTTCCTTTTTCTATATTCACTATAAATTCTCCAATCTGTTGTATTTGCTGAGAGACCTTATATACTGTTCGTATTGAAGCTGTAGTTCTCTCTTGTCTTTATGTTCGTTTAATTCGTTTAAATCGTTCCAAATATATAATATATCTTTTACAAAATGTGCTTTATTTCCTGACATTTCTAAGAGCGGAAACATAAGCCCTAAGTCGCCAGCAGCCTTAAAGTAATCTCCATTCTTGTCCATTATATCACTTTTTTTAATTTTTTGTAGGAGACCTAACTTGTAGCTTCTTAGGTGCGATGTACACCATGGGGCAGAACGATAAGAATTATTATCTATAACTTGTTGTGAAACAGGAGATGAAAATTTGCCGACTTGTTTGTTTGATAAATTTATATAACTTCCATAAGTCATCCAACAATCGACATCATTGTAGTGCTTGTTTAAAGTTGATAGTGCTGTACTGCCATATAAAAAATCATCACCATCTAAAATTACTATAATGTTATTTTTATCATTATCATCATTGTGAACCATAGCCGCTTCATATGCATTTCCGAGTGGACCTAGGTTTTTTTTAGTTGTAATTAATTTGAATCTATCATCGTTTCCAATAAGCTTGTTGCACACTTCATATGAATCGTCTGTTGAACAATCGTCAGCAACAATACATGTAAAATTTTTATAATCCTGCAGTAGTACACTTTTTATACTTTTGTCAACCCACTTAGAAGCGTTATAAAATGGCATTACAATGGTAAACTTGTTATTCATTTATAATCTCTATCACTTTATCGATTACTTCTTGTTTTTTATTGTACATAAACTGTATTAAATCATTGCCCTTTAAAGAAAACCAATCTTCGTAACAGGCACCCACATTTTTATTTGTAATTGTTGAAACATTTAACATTCTAGCTTCAACTGTGACTCTGCTTAATGTCTCTGGTGTTTTTGGTAAAAACATAAACTTTTGATTTTTACTTAATTTTTCTAAAAAATTTCGATATTCTCCAGATGATACAAGCTCGTATTCTAAATTTTTGTTTTGGCAATAAAAAACACATTGTTGAGTGTTTTTGTGCGCAGTAGTAGATTGTAAAATTGATATTTTATCTTCTTTATCATTTGTAGATAAAGATTTTAAAAACTCAAGAATATCATCAGGCCATAGATTACCAGACACATTGTACACATTATTAATTGATATATTTTTAGTTATTATGTCTTTGTGAAATGAGGTTTGACAAAACACCATTTTTGCATTTTCATAAAAATCTTTATTAACAATATGTTCACTAGGAACTTTGTAGTTTTCATACATTGCAGGATTTCTAGTACGAACATATTTATGATCATGTTCATAAATAATATATTTTAAATTATCTCTTATGTTTATGAACACTTCTAAATTTAAATTTAAAAAATTTGATATAATAAAAAAATCATATTTTTTACAATCATCAAGTGTTACTTTGTGTGAGCGCTTTCTATCAACAGTAAGTTTTTTATTTTGTAATTGGGTGCACAGTTCTGCATCATTTAATTCACCACCTCCCAATATGTCGTGATCCAACAAGTCAGAGATATACAGTATTTTAGTCATTTACAATTAATTCGTCTGAAAGTTCCGCTAACCAGTCGTCGACATCTTGCGTGGGACCGTTAAATATGTCTACAAACTTTTTGTATTGTTTTTCTTTAGAAAAACGCTCGTGCAAAACTTTATCATAATCTTTAAAAGGTTCTTTGCCGCTTGTGATATCATTGTAGCACTGGCGCATTTGTTCTTTGGCTGCGTGTTCTCTTGGATTAGCCCACATGCTATCCTGAGTTATCACTCCATCCCACACTACATGTTTAGGTACAGGTACTAAGTCAAAGGCAACATTATAAAAATTTTCCTTACCTTGTTCATCAATAAGAAAATCAAGTTGGCCAGACCAGCCAGTCGCGATTACAGGAACTCCCGAATATGCAGCCTCATAAATTGTTAAACCAAAACCTTCGCCGTGAGCTAACGATACAAATGCATTAACATGCTTGCTACTATATAAAGCGTGCATTTCAGCATCAGTCATATCGCCATGTATTAGATAAACTTTACATTTTCTTTCACCAAGTGAATCTAGTAAAGATTGCATTTGTGCCTTGGAGTGCACCCGATCCATTAGGCAGTTTTTGGCCATGAATGTTTTTACAATTAATCCAACATCCTCTTCATCTCTAAATTCTTCAACAAACCATTTAATAGTATCGTTAATATTTTTGCGAGGACCGAACTGTGAGGCACATAAAAAGTTAAATTTAGTATCAATTTGTAAATCGATTTCTGGTAGTTCATTATAAATTTTAACAGGATAATTTACAAACTCTGTTGGTGTGTGGTTCGCTAAAATAAAATTACTCTCGGGATTTTTTTCATGGTGCGCTTCATATTGTGTATGAACAAGGCCGCGCTTTGAATGAGATGAGATTGTTATAATTCCATCCATTGCATTTAGTGGCTCCATCCACTGATGAGCTATCTTAGTTGTCTCAATACCGGCAGTATACCCTATATTAATAGGCGCAAGATTTTGAAATTCATTAGGAATAGTTACTTGTAGTGACATATCAAATTTTCCGCCTTGTTGAACATATTGCACGGTTTTTAAAATTGTTTGATCTATCCACTTTCTTTCTTCGTCAAAGTCTCTAGACCAAGAAGTTTTGCCCCAGGTTAAGGGCTGGATATAAATATCAAATAGGTCAGGTCGCGAACGTAGTGAACGTAATGCAAATCTAGACTGTTCACCATATCCAGATTGTGTAAGCAACGGTGCTTTTATAATAACTTTTTTCATTGTAAATCTATTAACTCCCAGCGTGTGTAATTTTTTCTTGTATCCCATGAGCCATGTTTTTTAATTGTTTGGTCAATTAATTTAACCCAAGACTTTTCATAGTTTTCAAAATTATAATTTTTGTTAACATGTTCCATACCATTTTTTGACATTTTTTGGTATTGTTTTTTACTACATTTTAATGCTTTATCAAGAGTTTTTTCAAAATCATCTTGTGTGATTCTATCTTCATAAATGTATGGAACTTGTAGCGAGCCAATAATCGATCTTGCAGCTGGCTTAATTCCCCAACCAAACCAATCACTACCATCGGTAACTTGTTCTTGCAACCCTCCTGTCATATTTACAATGATTGGTGTACCGCAAGACAAAGATTCTAAAGTTCCTAAGCCAAAACCTTCGGCATCAGAAATATTAATTGTATAGTCGGCAGCATTATACATCACTGCCAACTCATCTGGTGAGACTTTGTTAGTCGACAATAATACTTGTCCATTATTAACACCCAAATGTTCTATAATATGCGGAAGATCTTGGCCATGTTGGTCTCGGGCATCTGTATGCATAACTAACATAGCTTTATCGTGACCTACTTTGTCTAACCACTGTTTGAACCACCATATTAATGTACCAGACTGTTTACGTCTGGCATTTCTATTATTCCAAAAAAATATTTTTTTATCTTTATTGTGGTTTTCCGGTATGCAAGTATTTAAAAGTTGTTGCTTAATGTTGTTAGATTTTTGTTTATCTTCCGCACTATTATATTTGCGAAAGAATGTTTGGTTAACAGCGTGCGGCACATAACAAG
>FUFK010056524.1_pt1 | contig 12238 bp, 14 predicted proteins | sample 1021851 | NCBI WGS metagenome assembly FUFK01 (sample SAMEA51879418, study PRJEB19060) | metagenome
GAATTAATTAATAAATCTTCTTTTCTAGTTCCAACTGATGAAACTGTTCCACCCAGTATATGAAAATATCCTTTAAATATGTTTGAGTTTTCAATTGACCATTGGTCTCCTATTGACTCTACCACACATATTTTATTAAATTTTTCATTAGTATTCTCACAATTTTTACATCCATCTAAATTGGACTTTAATGTTCCACAGGATTGACATCTAGAAACATGTTTAAATACTTTTGCTAAAGCATTAGCAGTTGGTTTTAATATTTCCTCTCTATTATTTATTAATTTTAAAACTATTCTTTTAGCAGATTTAGGTCCTAAACCTGGTAACTTAGATATTAGTTTTACTAATTCTTCTATTTCATTAATGCTTTGCATATTTTAAAGTGGAAATTTAAGACCTGGTATACTCAAGCCTCCTGCTGCTTTAGATATTTCTTCGGAGGTTTTTGATTTAAGCTTTATTTTTGCATTATTGTGCGCTGCNATTATTAAATCTTCTAGNATTGTTTTTTCTTCTTTTAAGGTTTCGGGAGAAATATCAATTTTAGTTATCTCTCCGTCGCCATTTAAAATTACTTTCACTGAATTTGATCCAGATACGCCCTCAACTGTAATGTTTTTAATTTTTTCTTGGCTTTCCTTCATTTTCATCTCAAGCTCTTTTGCTTGTGATAGAATTTTTGATAAATCATTCATTGTTTTTCTCTTTTAAAATTTTAACTTCAGTCATTTCTGCATCTGGAAAATTTTCCAAAATTTTCTTATAGATAGAGCTATCTTTTTTTTTTTCAAATAAATTTTTTTTATCCTGAAGTAAATTTTCTTTAATTGACGGGCTTCCTTTTTCTTTGGATAGAGTAATTATCCATCTTTCGTTAGTCCATTCATATAATTTTGACGATAATATTTTTATAAATTCTTTATCTAATTTTTCATTGAAAGAAATTTCTATTCTTTTATTATCAAAACTTACAAGATTTACATTTTTTTCTAATTCATATTTTAATTTTACCTCTTTCTTAAGAATACACGTTTGTAGTAGGTCGCTAAACGAATTAATTGAAAGCTCCTTTACATCATTTTTCTTTGAAATCTCATCGTCCAATTTTTTTTCTTGAGTAATATTTTTTATTTGACCTATAGTTTTATTTTTTAAATCAAATGAATCTTTATTATCTATTTTTGGTTTTTCNTCTATAACAATATTTTTTTCCTCAAGCTTATTATTTGTGCCCTCAATATTTGTATTGTCATTCTTAATCTTTTTTAGATGAATTAATCTAATTAAAAACATTTCAATAGATAAATTTTGATTATTAACAATGTCTAGCTCACCTAAAGTTTTTATTGCAAATTGCCAAAATAATAAAAAAGTGTTTGGCTCCANTTCATTAGATAATTTTTTTATCAATTTATGCTCTTCATCGTTTAGCGAAAAATTATTTCCATTAATTGTCAGAGAGTTTATATTTTTAAAATAGTATAATATTTCTANAAAATCGTTTAAAAATATTTTTGGCTCTATTCCTTGATCATAAATTGATCTATAAAGTTTTAAAACTTCTTTCTCTTTACCATGAAATATAAGCTGAAAAAGATTTATTAGTTGTGATTTATCAAAATATCCAAAAATGTTTTGCGCTTTGTTTAGGTTAAACTCTTCACCTTCTTCTAAACTTAAAAGAGCCCTATCTAAAAGTGATAGCGCATCTCTTACGGAGCCCTCGGAAATTTTTACAATAAGCTTAATTGCATCGTCAGTAATTTTTCCTTTTTCTTGGTTTTTTATTTTTTTAATGTATTCGACTAGTTCTAAAAATTTTACTCTTTTTAAATCAAATCTTTGACATCTTGATATGACTGTAACAGGTATTTTTTTTATTTCTGTAGTTGCAAATATAAATTTTAGATATTGAGGTGGTTCCTCTAAAGTTTTAAGTAAAGCGTTAAATGCTTGTTTGCTAAGCATATGAACTTCATCAATAATAAATATTTTATACTTAGCTGTTGTTGGGCCATATCTCGAAAATTCTATTAGATCTCTTACGTCATCAACGCCTGTTTTGCTNGCAGCATCCATTTCTAAAACATCAATGTGGTTCGAGTTTGATATNGCTTTACAATTTTCACAAAGTTTATCTGTACAAATATTATTTAAATCATTTACACAGTTTAAAGATTTTGCAATTATTCTTGCTATAGTAGTTTTTCCTATCCCCCTTATGCCTGTGAATAAATATGCATTAGGAACNTTATTATATTTTATAGAATTGATTATTGTTTCTGAAACTATGTCTTGACCAATCAAATCAGCAAAATTTTGCGGTCTATATTTTAAAGATAAAACTTTTAAATTTTTGTTCATAAAAATTAGGAGACTAGAACCTGAATAACTGTCTCTACGATTGCTTCTGTTAAGATCTGGTCGGGTTCAAGCAGCATTCACCTCTAGCCTCCGAAAGTATTATAACAGCAATGATTTCTATTCTACAATATAAAGTATATAAAAAAAATTAATTATCTCTAAACTTATCAGCTGGAAAAACACCTAGAACGTGAAAATCTTCACAATGTAATCCAAGTTCCTCNAGAGATTTTTGCACTTTTGAATCTTCAATATGACCGTCTAAATCGCAAAGGAAAAAATATGAAGAAAAGGAATTTTTTTCTGGATAGCTTTGTAACTTAGTTAGATTAACTCCATTNATTGCGAACCCTCCTAATGATTGATATAAGGCAGCGGGTTTACTCTTTAACTTAAATAAAAAAGAGGTTATGTACTTCCCTTTTCCAAATTCTGGTTGCAAAATATTTTTTCCCATTATTAAGAAACGAGTAACGTTACCTTTTTCATTTTCAATATTTGANGCAATAATATCTAGTTTATAAATTTGGGCACTGAGTTTNGAAGCAATTGCTGCATCATTTTTATTTTGGTTTTTAGAAATTAACTCTGCTGATCCAGCTGTATCTGCCCTAACATTTTCAGATATATTGTTTTTTTTTATAAATTCTGAACATTGCGATAGTGCCTGAGCGTGAGAATAAACATTTTTTATATCTTTAAGTTTTGATCCAGGTAATGCTAATAAATTATGCTCAATTCTGTGAAAATGTTCTGCATACACGTTTAATCGATGTTTAAAAATTAAATATTCAATTCCTATATTACCTGTAATTCTATTTGACTCAGGTATTATTATTTTTAAATTTTTTTCTTCCTCGGCCCTTTTAAAACACTCATCAAAAGTTTTACATGCAACTATTTCAGCATCTGGGTAAAGTTCATTTGCTGCTAAATGTGAATAAGCTCCCGGCGAACCTTGATAAAGTATTTTCATTTTAAGACTTATATTCCATTATTTTTTTTAACGCTAGATAATCTTCCTCGGTATCTATGCCTATAGGACTAGATTTGGCCAAAGCTACATTAATTTTTATACCATTATCCAAAGCTCGCAATTGTTCTAATCTATATTTAATTTCATTGCTTGTTTGATTTAAATTTACAAATTTTTCTAAAACACTTACCTTGTAAATATAAATTCCAATATGATGATATATATTTTCATTTTTAATAGACAAATTTTTCCTATAGAAATTAGTCGCAAGAGGAAAATTTCTCTCAGATAATTTTTCTTTTAATATAACTTTCACGATATTTTCATTAGACAAAATCGACTCATTTTTAATTTTTGTTGCTAAGGTTCCTAGTTCTGAGTTGTTATTCATAATTGAGTTATTCAAATTAATTATATCCTTCTCATCTATGTTTGGCTCATCGCCTTGTAAGTTAAGTATATAGTCGACATTTTTTAATTCTAATTTTTTAAAACCTTCAAAGATTCGATCGCTTCCAGACTTATGATGACTGCTTGTTAAAATTGCTTCACCACCAATTTTTTTAANTTCGTNTACAATTTCTTTATCTTCAGCGCATACNACAACTTGCCCAATATTAGTTTTTTTAGCTTTTTTAAAAACATGACAAATAATTGGTAAACCATTTATCTTTAGAAGCGGTTTTCCTGGCAACCTTGAAGCGGATAATCTAGAGGGAATTAAAATAATTGTTTTTGACATCATTGAATANTTTAATTAATTATGCGTCTAACNGACGCAAATTAATGATTTAAAAAAATAAGTAATTTTNAAATTATTATGTTATACGTCAAATAATTATAATTAAAATGGATTCATTCGAAATAAACAAAATAATTACTGCAATTTTATTAGTGGTTTTGCTAGTTTTTGGTGTTGGAAAAATATCAGATATAATTTTTAAGACAAATAAGCCTGACATAGATGGTTACAAAGTTGAAATAAAAACCTCAGATAAGTTGGTATCTAAAACGAGCTCTGAAAGCCAAGTTGATATTGTAGCCTTGTTAGCAATGGGTGACGTAGAGCATGGTAAAAAAGTTTTTAAAAAATGTGCAGCATGTCATAGTATCAAACAGGGTGGTGGAAATAAAATTGGTCCCAAACTTTGGAATGTGATGTTTAGACCAGTTGGAGCTGTTTCAGATTATAAATACTCCAAATCTTTAACTGAATATAAGAAAAATTGGACTTGGGAAGAAATGAATGGCTTTTTAATTAAACCATCCACTTGGATTAAAGGAAATAAAATGGGATTTGCAGGACTTAAAAAAGAAAAAGATAGANCTTCAGTTATTTTATATTTAAATCAAAATAGNGATAGTCCTAAAACTTTACCTTAATTTTTCGAAACAATACAATAAGATACTTTTTTGTACATAAATTCTATTTAGTGCTTGTTGAAAAACTTTACTTTGTTTACCCAAAAATACCTCATTNGANACCTCGGAGCCTCTTGGTAAACAGTGAAGAAANATTGCATCTTTTTTTGCATGTTTCATGACAGCTGAATTTACTTTAAAATCCTTGAATTCTCTTAATTTTTTTTTTTTTATTTAAATTATCATTCAAAGATATGACTTTATCAGTAAAAATTACATCACTTCCTATTGCTGCACCTTTGCAGTCAGAAAATATTTTTATTTGACCTTTGTTATTTTTTGCCCAACTTAATAATTTTTTATTAGGTTTGTATTTTTTTGGACATGCAATAGTTAATTTAAATGAGAATTTAACAGATGCTTCAATTAAACTATTTAGGACATTATTTGAATCGCCAATCCAACAAATTTGAAGTTTTGAAATTGGTTTTTTTTTTATTTCCTCAATTGTAAAAACGTCCGATAGAACTTGNGTTGGATGTGAGTTAGGTGATAAACCATTGATTATAGGTATTGTCATATTTTTTTTTAAAATATTTAATTTTTTCTCACTATCTGTTCTAAGCATAAATGCATTTCCAAAGGTAGATATAATTTTTGCAGTATCAGATAAACTTTCTCCACCTTTATTTAGGTGAAGTTCATCAGGACGTAATGTAAGTGCTCCACCGTTAAGTTGTTTAATTGCGATATAAAAACTTAGTCTTGTTCTTAAGCTAGATTTTTCAAACATTTGTATCAAAAGCTTTCCTTTCAAGGGTGAGTCTTTATCTGCTTCAAGAGTATTGAGGTTTTTTCTTTTAGATTTTCTNTTTCTTGCATTAAGNANAATTTTTTTTANATCATTACTAGATATATCTTTGAGATTAATAAAATGTTTCATTATGTATTNAAATCTTTACAAACTTTTTTGATAATTTTTAGAGCAAGATTGATCTCTGATTTTTTTACATTAAGGGGTGGTAATATTCTTACTACATTATCTGCAGCTTTTATTGTAAGCAACTTGTTGTACTCTAACTTATTTATAAATTTATTTTGGTTATTAAAAAGTTTTAAACCAATTAGCAAACCTAAGCCTCTTACCTCTTTAATTACATGAGGATAATCATTTTTAATTTTATTTAATTCTAAATGAAAATATTTTGAAATTTTTTGTACATTTTTTAAAAATCCTATTTTAAATATTTCATCTAAAACTGCATTTCCAACACTCATTGCTAATGGGTTTCCTCCAAATGTACTTCCGTGTGTTCCTGGAATCATACTTGAAGCAACTTTTTTAGTCATTAAAAGAGCTCCGATTGGGAATCCACCTCCCAAACCTTTTGCAATTGGTACAATGTCTGGTTTTATATTGGCATATTCATAGGCAAAAAATTTTCCGGATCTACCTATTCCACACTGAACCTCATCAAGAATTAACAGGATTTTCTTTTTATTACAAATTTTTCTTAAATATTTTAAACATTTTACTGGTATAGGTTTAATACCACCTTCACCCATTACAGTTTCTACCATTATTGCAGCTGTATTTTTTTTTATTTTATTTTTTAAGTTTGGGAATCTTGGCTTAAAATCTTTAAATTCGATATGATCGAAACCTGNAACTTTAGGTCCAAAACCTTCAGTCATTTTTTTTGAGCCACTTGCATAAATTGCTGCAATAGTTCTTCCATGAAATGAATTTTTAATACATAGAATTCTATTTTTTTTTGGTTTACCTATCATATAAAAATATCTTCTTGCAACTTTAATTGCNGCCTCTGTTGCTTCCGCTCCAGAGTTTTGAAAAATTACATTTTCAGCAAATGTTTTNTTTGTTAATCTTTTTGCTAATCTTTCTCCNTCAGGAATTAAAAANGCATTTGAAANATGCCANATTTTTCTTGATTGGTTTTGTATTGCTCTGATTAATTTTGGATTTGCATGTCCCAATGAATTTACTGCTATTCCTTGCACGAAATCTAGATATTTCTTTCCATTAGTCGAATAAAGAAAACTTCCCTTACCTCTTTTAAAAGCAATCTTTCTTCTATTATAATTTTTAGCTAAAGCACTCATTGAAATTATGATTTAATTTTATAACCTTTTTTAAAAAGATAAAAAGCCAAATACCACATTAAAAATGATAGTATACTTAAATAAATCAGTCCAAAAAATATTGATCCATCAGATTTTCCTAGAAAACCATATCTAAAGCCATCTATTATGTAAAAGAAAGGATTCATTAAACTAATACTTTTAAAAAAAGCTGGTAGTTTATCAATTGTAAAAAAGGTTCCACTCAAAAAAGTCAATGGGGTAACTATAAAATTGGTAATTGTAGCAGTATGATCAAATTTTTCAGCCCAAAGGCCTGTTATAAATCCTAAAGATCCTAGAATAAAACATCCCAAGAAACCAAATGTAAGTATGTAGAAAAAATTATAAAAATTAAGATCCACGATAACCGAAAAAACTAAAATTGAAATAATTGCAATGACAATGCTTCTTGTTACGGCTGCTAAAATAATTGCTAAAGTTACCTCTAAAGCTGATAAAGGCGCATGAAGCATATCAACTATATTGCCCTGCATTTTACTAATCATTAAAGAACTTACAGAATGACTGAAAGATTGACTGATTAGACTCATAACAATTAAACCTGGTGCTAGAAACTCGATAAATGAATAGCCCAAAACCACTCCTCTCTCATTGCCTAAAGCCAATGTTAAAACTGAGAGAAAAAGCAAACTTGAAACAAGCGGCGATAATAATGTTTGAGCCCATACAACAAAAAATCTACTACATTCTTTATAAAATAAGTTAGTAGCACCTACCCAGTTAATTAGGCCAAAACGCCTTACACCTAATTTATATTTATTTTGTAATTCAACCATAAGTAATAATTCATATATTTTTTTTTGAACTTTTGTTAATAAAACAAAAATATTACTTGTTTTTTTTGCCTTATTGTGGGTAACTCTATATAGTATTTAATTAATATTTAAACACTAAATGTAGTGCTTATGAGTTGGACAGAAGAGAAAGTTGCAAAATTAAAAGAGCTGTGGGGTAAAGGAAATACAGCAAGTCAGATTGCTGAAATAATTGGCGGTATTAGCAGAAATGCAGTAATTGGTAAAGCACACAGACTAAACTTATCTGCTAAAATAAAAACAAGAAATACTTCTGTAGCTCAAAATAACTTAGAGACAAACAGTCAAGAAACTATTGTTAAAAAAAGGGGAAGAAGAAATAAATTTAAATCACTAATTATCGAAAGTGACTTTGAACCTGAAAACCCCAAACAACTCGAGGAATTAGATGAGAGTGTGTGTAAATGGCCCATTGGTCACCCAAATGAAAGCACATTTTATTTTTGTGGTAGAAAATCATTAAAAGATTTTTCTTATTGNAAGCTNCACTTGTTATNCGCCTTCCAANNAAAAGGCAAAAAGGAAGATGTGGGGGAAAAAGAAGAAGACATGCCTCAATTTATTGAAAAAAAAATTAAATCAGCATAAGTGATCAGGAAAGTTACTTTTTTTTTAGGATATCTTGATTTTTTTTTCTCTCATTTTTAGCGTCAATGCCTCTTTTAACTGCTGTTGCTCCTAAAAATAAAACATAACACAGTATCAAAAATATCAAAAAATAAACAAAAAAATTAATCATTTATAAACTATTTTTAAATTAATATTATTTTTACCTTCATTTCAAAAAATTATTTTTTTCTAGAAAATTCACCACCCTTTTTCCACATATAACAATATTTTTCTACTTCTTCATTAAAATTTTTTAATTTTTCAAAACCTATATCAAAATTTGTTTTGTATTTTCCTGATTGAACAGAATCGTATTTAAGAAGTCTTATTTGATCTAAAGTTATTAAAGGTGATGGAAAAAATTGGAAAAAAACTGCTGATAATTTTGCAATTACTAAAGGAACAGGAACTAATAACCTTTTTTTATTAATTAATTTTAATAATCGTTCTAAAATCTCTTTAAAAGAAATAACTTCAGGGCCAATACATTCTAAAGTTAGAGAATTAATATTTTTAGAAATTGCATAATAAATAATTTCAGCTAAATCTNAACAATGTATCGGTGAAAATTTCGTTCTTCCATTATAGTATAATGGAAAAAAAGGGAGTAAGCTTAATAAACTCATAAAGTTAGTTGTAAAATTGTCATCAACAGAATAAACAATTGAAGGTCTTAAAATTAAAGCTTTTGGATAATTTTTTTTAATATTTTTTTCTCCCTGTAACTTACTATTTGCATATTTGGAGTCGATTGAGTTTTCAATACCCAGAGCAGACAAATGAATAAATTGTTTTAGATTATTTTCAGAAGATATTTTAGAGATTAAATATGGAAAATTAGAGTGAACATTTTCAAAGCTGTTTGCTTTGTTTCTCTCAAATAAAATACCAATTAAATTTATACATATATCAGCATTTTTTATTAAGGATCTAATTTTATCTTCATCAAATATACTAGCTTCAACTATAGTTAAATAACCTGCATTCGCTTGGGTTTTCAATATATAGCCTTTCTGATGAGAATTTCTTGTTATGGCTGTTACCGTATAGTTATTCTTTGTTAACTTTCTAATTAAATTTCGACCAATTTGTCCGCTAGCACCAAAGATTAATACTTTTTTCATAAAATTTACCAAAAATTAGACATTTTTGTCATGTCTTTATATATATAAATAAAAATGAATAACATCAAAATTTTTGAAAACGATTTACCTTCCGACATTGATTTAAGCAATGAAAAAACAATCGGTATAGATAACGAAGCTCTAGGATTAGTTCTTGGCAGAGATCCATTGACCTTGGTACAATTAGGACTTCAATCAAAACATTTTTTTCTAATAAAGCTAAATAGAGAAACATACAAAGCTCCAAACTTGGTAAAAATACTCTCAAATCCCTCTACTCAATTTGTTATGCACTATGCAAGACAAGATTTGTTATGGTTAAAATACCATTTAAATGTTCAACCAAAAAATATCTTTTGTACTAAAGTAGCTTCAAAGATTGCTCGTACTGCAAGCTCCTACCATGGATATAAAGATTTAGTTAAAGAACTATGTGGTAAAGATATATCAAAAAAAGAACAACAAAGTGATTGGGGAAATCCAAATTTATCAACAAAACAGATTAATTATGCGGCTCAAGATACAGAATACTTATTTGAAATAAAAGATAAATTGACAAAAATGCTAATTAGAGAAAAAAGAATTGATCTTTTTGAAAAATGTATGAAAGTAATCCCTGTATTAGTGGATATGGAAATTTCAGGATATAAGCTAGAAACATTTGAACATTAAATAGTTTAATGAACAATATTAATTTAAAAAAAATTGCAAGAGAGGTTTTAGATTTAGAAATACAAGCATTAAAAAAATTAAAAACATCCATTAACAATTCATTCGATCAAGCGGTAAACGCAATAGTAAAATGTCAATCAAAAATTATACTTTGTGGTGTTGGAAAAAGTTTTTTGATAGCATCTAAGATTTCTGCAACATTATCCTCGGTAGGATGCCCATCATTTTCGTTAGCTGCAAGTGATTGTGCTCATGGAGATTTAGGNAGTATTTCAAAAAAAGATATTCTCATATTAATAAGCAATTCAGGAGAAACGCAAGAACTAAAACCTGTCATACAGTATGCAAACAGAAATAAAATAACATTAATAGGAATTGTCTCTAAAAAAAACTCTATTTTATATAAAGCTGCTGATATTAAAATATTCATTCCTGAAGTTAAGGAGGCTGGTCTTGGNATAGTTCCAACAAGTAGCACAACAGAGTCACTAGCAATAGGAGATTGTNTAGCAGTTGCAGCTTTAAAAAAAAAGGGTTTCAATAAAAAAAACTTTAAAGCCTTACATCCAAAAGGTTCTTTAGGAGCACAACTAAAAACAGCAGAAGACTTGATGATAACTAAAAAAGGAATCCCATTTATAAATGAAAACTCAGACATGAAAAATGCACTAAATGTAATGACTAAAAAAAAACTTGGTGTATTAATCGCAATAAATAAAAATAGATTTACCACAGGATTTATTTCCGATGGACAAATTAGAAGATCAAGCCAAAAAAATAATAATTTAAAAAAATTAATTGTAAAAAATGTTATGACAAGAAATCCAATAAGTATTGACAAAGATACACTCGCATCTAAAAGTTTATCAATTATGTCTGAAAAAAAAATAACTAGCTTATGTGTCCATAAAAATAGAAAAAAAAAAATCACTATAGGCTTATTGCATCTTCATGCATTACTCAAAGCAAATATACAGTAAATGAACAAAAAAACTGCAGTACAAATATTTTTATCATTAGTAGTTGTTATAATTTCTTTAACTATTTTTTTTAAGTACTTTAATCAAGAACTAAAGCCCACAAATAAAGTTGTTTCTAAAAATGAAATGCCCAAAGAAATAAATGAAAAATCAAATATCATCAAAGATATTAAATACTTATCAAAAGATGAGGATGGAAATACTTACAGTATATTTGCTGAATATGGCGAGATCAAAGACCAAGATCCAAATATAATATATCTTAGGAATGTAAAAGCAAAAATTAGCATTTTAAATTCTGGCGATATAAATATTAAGTCTGATTATGCAAAATATAACAATAAAAGCTTTGATACAAATTTTTATGAAAATACAAAAATTGATTATGCTGATCATAAAATAAATTGTGGATATTTAGATCTTTCGTTTGAAAAAAAATTGGCAATACTATATGAAAATATATCTTACAAAAGTTTACAAACGAATCTTTTTGCTGATAGATTGGAAATTGACTTAATTTCAAAAAACTCTACACTTTCAATGAAAGATCAAAGAGAAAAAATTAAAATAGTTTATAAAAAATAAGATGGCAATTATTAAAAAATTCCGAATCAAAAGTTTTAAGAAGAGTGATCCATTACTTTCATTTAACAAAATTTCAATATCTTTTGGTAAAAGACAAATCTTGGATAATGTAAGTTTTAAAATTGAACCGGGACAGATAATTGGTTTATTGGGTCCTAATGGAGCCGGCAAGAGTACAATTTTCAATATAATTACTGGCCTAATAAAACCTGATCATGGAAATGTATTTTTTGGTAAAATTGATGCTACAGAATATCCAATTTATTTAAGAACTAGAAAGTTCCGACTAGGCCTGATTCCACAACATGGGGGGGCATTCCGAGACTTAACTTTAAAAGAGAATTTAGATGCTATAGCAGAAATTTTAGTAGAAAATAAAAATGACAGAATAAGTAAAGTGGATGAATTAATTACAAAATTTGAATTAGACAACGTCAAACATGTCAAGGTTAAAAATCTTTCGGGAGGTCAAGTCAAGAAGACAACAATTTGTATGGCGTTAATAGGAGAACCACAAATTTTGTTAGCGGACGAAGTCTTTGCTAATTTAGATGTACTTTCGATTCAAATGTTAAAAGAAAT
>FUFK010070509.1_pt1 | contig 12237 bp, 10 predicted proteins | sample 1021851 | NCBI WGS metagenome assembly FUFK01 (sample SAMEA51879418, study PRJEB19060) | metagenome
TTATATTGAGCTGCAGCTTTAGCTTTAGATAAAGGTCTAGTAAATTTACATTCCGGATAATTTGAACATCCTATAAAAGCACCACCTCTAAAACTATTTTTTAGACTTAATTCTCCATTGGAACACAACTTGCATTTTCGATCGATTGCGTCTTTATCATCTCTTTCAAAAATTAAAGCCCCTAAACTCTCATTTAATAAGTCTAATACTTCTCTAGTTCTCTTTTCTTTAACTTTTCCCACATTTTCATAAAAATCTTTCCAAAAATTATCCAAAACTTGAACCCATTCAATTTTACCACTAGTGATTTCATCTAGCTGATTTTCTAGGTCTGCAGTAAAGTTATAATCTACGTATTTAGAGAATAATTTCTCTAAAAAAGCTGAAATTAGCTTGCCTCTATCAGTTGGATTAAACCTTTTATTAATTAATTCCACATAATTTCTAGTTGATAATACCGAAATAATACTAGCGTAAGTGGAGGGTCTACCNATNCCTAACTCCTCCATCTTTTTTACTAAACTAGCTTCAGAGTAACGTGGCGGTGGATCTGTAAAGTGCTGCTCATCATNTAACTTAAGTATGCTAATTTCTTCACCAACTTTGACTTCAGGCAAAATATTCTTTGCATCTTCGTCAGTTTCTTGAACTTGATAAACTTTAAGAAATCCATCAAATTTTACTACTGAGCCGCTAGCTCTAAAGTTAATTTTATTATCAATTGACGAAATAATTATCGTATTTCTATCAAATTCTGCTGGTGTCATTTGAGATGATAAGGCTCTACTCCAAATTAATTCATAGAGTTTAAATTGATCTGCATTTACATATTTTTTGATATCAGAAGGTTTTCTACTTATATTAGTTGGTCTAATTGCTTCATGAGCTTCTTGAGCGTTCTTTGCTTTTTTTCCAGCATAACTATTCGGTGCCTCTGGCAAATATTTATCACCATAATCATCAGTAATGAATTTCCTAAAATCTTCAATTGCTTCTTTTGAAATATTAGTTCCATCAGTTCTCATATAAGTAATTAATCCNGTAGTTTCACCCTCGATATCTACTCCTTGATACAGTCGTTGTGCAATTTGCATTGTTCTGGAAGCTCCAAAACCAAATCGTCCTGAAGCAGTTTGCTGTAAGGTAGATGTGGTGAAAGGGGCTAGGGGATTACGTCTGAATACTTTTGTGTTTACATCTGTAATTTTAAATTTTGTTTTATTGATTACATCAACTGCTTTTTGTATTTCTTCTTTATTTTTGAAAGAAAATTTTTCTATTTTTTCTCCATTAAATAAACTTAATTTTGAAAAAATATTTTTATTATTTTTATTTGTAAAGTCCGATGTAAGAGTCCAATATTCATCTGGTTTAAATAATTCTATTTCCTTTTCTCTTTCGGTAATAAGCTTTAAGGCCACAGATTGAACTCTTCCTGCTGATTTTGATCCAGGTAATTTAGTCCAAAGAATTGGTGAGATATTAAATCCGACAAGATAATCTAACGCTCGTCTAGCTAAGTAAGCTTCGACTAAAGGCAAATGGATTTGTCTAGGATTTTTTATAGCATCGAGTATTGCTTTTTTAGTAATTTCATTAAAGACAACTCTTTCTAAATTTTTATCTTTGAGAAGTTTCTTTTTTTCCAGAACTTCTTTAACGTGCCAAGCTATAGCCTCACCTTCACGATCTGGATCCGTTGCTAAAATAATTTTATCTGAGTCTTCAGCAGCATTTGTAATTTCTTTTAAATATTTTTTGGAAAAAGAATCAATTTCCCATTCCATTTGAAATTTATTTTCTGGATCGACAGATCCATTTTTTGAAGGCAAATCTCTTATATGACCATAACTTGCTAAAACTAAATAATCTTTTCCTAAATATTTATTTATTGTTTTTGCTTTAGCTGGACTTTCAACAATTACTAAGTTCATTAATTGTTTATTTTCAAAATTAAACGAGTTTGTCAAATTTATTATTGAAAAACTAGAAAAGACAGCACTTATAACTTAATTTTATTTTCTGTAGAACTTTTAAGTCTTAAAATATTTTCTTTATGAGTAAAAAGAATCATCACAAAAAAAATAAAAAGTATTAGGATATTGTTATTTATTTCGTAAAAATATGCATAGAGAAAAACTATTAACGAAGAAATCATTGAAGATAATGATGCAAATCTAAATAATAACGATAAAGAAATCCACGCTATGATAAAAATTAAAAAAAATTTATTAGATAAAGCTAAAATTACTCCAAGGTAAGTTGCCACACCTTTTCCTCCTTTAAATTTTAACCAAACAGGAAAAATATGTCCGATGAAACAAATTAATGCAGATAGAGAGGTTAAGTCTTCAAAATAAAATATTGTTATATAAACTGAAATGTATCCTTTAAATAAATCAAGAGCTAACGTAGTTATTGCGAGAAATTTATTTCCGGTTCTAAGCACATTTGTAGTTCCGATATTGCCAGAGCCAACAGTTCTAATATCTTTTTTTAGAAATATCCTAGTTAAGAGTAATCCAAATGGTATTGATCCCAAAAGGTATGAGTAAATTGCTACAATAATTAAATCTATGTCCATTAGTTCGAATATACTACTTCGCCTTGAAGCAAAGTCATTTTCACTTTACCTTGTAATTTTCTATTTTCAATCGCAGTATTTTTTGATTTTGATTTAAGTTCTTCAGCTTTCACTACCCATGGTTTTTCCAGATCAAATATACAAATATCTGCGTCCGATCCTTCTTTAAGGGATCCTTTATCTATTTTTAGTATCTTAGCTGGATTAATCGTTAAGCACTTAATTATTTTTTCCAAAGGCAATGATTCATTATGGTAAAGCTCTAAAGATAAAGATAGCAATGTCTCTATACCGATAGAACCTGTCGCTGCTTGTGCAAACGGAAGTCTTTTACTTTCCTCATCTTCAGGAATGTGATCTGATACAATTACATTAATGAGATCATTCTTTATTCCTTCTATTAATGAAAGTCTATCCTCCTCGCTTCTAAGAGGGGGAGATAATTTCAAAAAAGTTCTAAATTCTCCGATGTCATTTTGATTTAACGATAAATTGTTAATAGAAACCCCTGTGCTGAATTTTATTCCATTAGATTTATTTTTTTTAATAACATTAAGAGAATTTTTTGAGGAAATTTGATTAATATGATATCTGCAAGGAAATTCACTTAACAAAGATAAATCCCTTTCAATAATAATCTTTTCAGCAATATCTGAGACACCTTGTAAACCTAATCTTGTTGCCACTTCGCCCTGATTAATGCATGAATTTTTAGCTAATTCATAATCCTCGGCATGTTGCATAATCAGAACATCAATGTCTGAAGCATAGTTCATTATTCTAGACATCAATTCAGAATTTTGGATAGTTTTATTAACATCACTAAACCCAATAATTCCTCTTGCTTTTAACAAACCAAATTCAGTCATCTGATTACCCTCCATCTGTCTAGTAATCGAAGCACATGGAAAAAGATTTACCTTAGCTTTATCTCTACCCCTTCTAATTATAAAGTCCACCATAGATACGTTGTCTATAACCGGCTTAGTATTTGGCATAGTTACAATTGAAGTTACTCCACCTGCCAAAGCTGCTTGGCTTAATGTTCTAAAATTTTCTTTATATTCAAAGCCAGGCTCTCCAACAAAAGCTTTCATATCAACTAATCCAGGAATAGCTACTAGGCCTTTCAAATCAATTTTTTCTGCTGATTTAGATGTACCTGATTTTTTTCCAATGGATTTTATTTTTCCTTTTTCATCGATAACTATATTTCCTATTTCATCCATCTTTTGAGATGGGTCGATAATTCTTACATTTGTCAAAATTTTTTCTTTCATTTATTTACAGTACAATTTTAAACATGCCATCCTGACAGCTACACCTAATTCAACTTGTTCTTTCACTAGACTAACATTTATGTCATCTGCTAATTTAGTATCAATCTCAACACCTCTGTTCATTGGACCAGGGTGCATTAGTAAAGCATCTTTTTTTGCAAACTTTAGTTTTTCTGGCGTTAGTCCAAAAAATTCGTAATATTCTCTCTTTGATGGAAGAAAAGATCCCTGCATTCTTTCATTTTGTAATCTTAACATCATAACAATATCACACCCATCTAATCCTTTTTTCATATCGGTAAATGATTTAACACCTAAGTTATCTATCCCTTTGGGCATTAAAGTTTTTGGTGCAATGACATTTACTTCTGCACCCAACATATTCATTAAATAAATGTTAGACCTAGCAACTCTTGAATGAAGAATGTCTCCGCATATTGCAATTTTTAATCCCTCAATGTTACCTTTTCTATTAATAATTGTTAAAGCATCAAGTAAGGCTTGTGTAGGGTGTTCTCTCCTTCCATCACCTGCATTGATGACCGTACAATTTACTTTTTGTGAAAGAAGATTTGGTGCACCCGAGTCTTGATGTCTTATAACAATNATGTCAGGATGCATGGCATTTAATGTCATGGCAGTGTCAATTAATGTTTCACCTTTTTTTAATGCAGAGTTACCCATATTCATCGTCATTACGTCCGCTCCTAGTCTTTTTCCAGCTAAATCAAATGAACTCTGTGTCCTTGTAGAAGGTTCAAAAAATAAGTTTATTTGAGTTTTTCCCCTAAGGACATCTAGTTTTTTAGAACTTCCTCTGTTTAATTTTATGAAGGATTTTGCTTCGTTTAAAATCTCTTTTGCCTCGAGAACTGATAAATTTTGAATACCTAATAGATGTTTGGGAGTGTTTTTAATAGCTGTAACTTTTTTTTCAGTTGCCATTAAAATCAACTCTATAGGCCTTTTACTATATTATATCAAGTATTTTTTTTATGATAATAATCTAGAATCCCTTGAAGTATAAATTGAGCAGAATTCTCGTCTAATTTCTTCACTTTTTTTGATGAATTAATTGCTAAATCATTAGATAGATTAAAGGCTCCCTGGCTAGATAGTCTCTCATCCCATAAAGTGATATTTTCTGTAATATCTTTTGAAAGATTTTTAGCTAGATCTTTAGCTGATTGTGAAGAAGGCCCTTCCGTTCCATCCATATTAATTGGATTACCTATGACTATTCCGTCTATGTCATATTCTTTGACAATTTTCTTAATTTGATCAACTAGGTCTCTATAATTTTCTTTAATAATCGTGGTGTATGGCGTAGCTACAATTTTATTTTCATCTGATAGAGCTATTCCTATTCTTTTGCCGCCAGGATCAATACCTATTAATCTTGATTTTTTCTTAGTTTTTTCAATAAATACGTCAATATCGAGCATGAAATTTACCTAATTTGTGATAAAACACATTTAAATTAACTTATTGCACAAATGTCCTTAGATAAAGAGAAAATTAAACATGTAGCAAAATTAGCTCGAATTTCAGTTGATGAAGCTAAAGTAGATAGCTTAACCAAAGATTTAAACTCAATTTTCAAGTTTATTGAACAATTAAATGAACTGAATACTGATAAAGTTGAACCATTAACATCGATTTTAAACCAGTCTTTGAGATCAAGGAAAGACGAAATCAGTGATGGCAAGATAAGAGAAAAAATTCTTAAAAATTCTCCAAAAAAAAATGAGGAGTTTTTTGTAGTTCCAAAGGTGGTTGAGTAATGAGCAATATAACTAATCAAAGTTTAAGTGAAATTTTGGAAAGTATAAAGTCTAAGAAGATATCCTCATTAGAACTTACACAAGCATATATAAAGAACATTGAAAATGCAAAAAAACTAAATGCTTTTGTAACTACAACATTTGATCAAGCATTAGAAAATGCAAAAAAATTTGATAACAAACCAAATAATGAACAACTTCTTAGCGGGGTACCTTTAGCTGTAAAAGATTTATTTTGTACTGAAAATGTTAAAACTACNGCTGGAAGTAATATTTTAAATAATTTTGTTCCTTCATATGAGTCTACTGTAACAAAAAATTTATGGAACAATGGAGCTTTTTTACTTGGAAAATTAAATTGTGATGAATTTGCTATGGGTTCTTCGAATGAAACAAGTTTTTTTGGAAACGTTATTAATCCTATCGGAGATCATCTAGTTCCAGGTGGTTCTTCAGGGGGATCTTCNTCTGCTTTGGCGGCTGATCTTACTCCTGCAACAATTGGAACAGATACAGGTGGGTCTATTAGGCAGCCTGCATCATTTACTGGCACTGTAGGTCTCAAGCCAACTTACGGTCTTTGTTCGAGGTGGGGTATAGTTGCTTTTGCTTCTTCATTAGACCAAGCAGGACCAATGACTAAAACAGTAAATGATTGNTCAATTATGCTTGANGCAATGTCTGGTTTTGATGAAAAAGACTCAACCTCAATTAATAAAAAAAAAGAAACATACTCAAAAAATTTAAAAGATAATATCAAAGGATTGAAAATTGGTATCCCTAAAGAGTATCGAGTAGATAATATGCCAAAGGAAATTGATGAACTTTGGGAAAAGGGAAAAAAAATATTAAAAGATTTAGGCGCACAGTTAATTGATATTTCATTACCCCACACNAAGTATGCTTTGCCTACTTACTATATTGTTGCNCCTGCGGAAGCTTCATCAAATTTAGCAAGATATGATGGCGTAAGATATGGCTACAGATCACAAAAAGGAAAAGATTTAATTGAAATGTATGAAAACACTAGATCAGAAGGATTTGGTGATGAAGTAAAGAGAAGAATATTAATAGGCACTTATGTTTTATCGTCTGGTTATTACGATGCCTATTATTTAAAAGCCCAAAAAGTAAGACAATTAATAAAAAAAGATTTTGATGATAGTTTTACTAAAGTTGATGCTATTTTAACACCTTCAACACCAAGCTCAGCATTTAAGATAGGAGAAAAAACTAATGATCCTGTATCAATGTATTTAAATGACATTTTTACGGTACCAGTAAATTTAGCTGGATTACCAGCCTTATCTCTTCCTGCTGGATTAGATAAACAGGGCTACCCACTTGGTTTACAATTGATAGGTAAAGCCTTAGATGAACAAAAAATTCTCAATATTGGTTACGCATTCGAAAAGAATTGTGGTTATAAAAATGAAATTAAAAAGTGGTGGTCATGAGCAAAGAAAAATTTGATTATTTTATAAATGGTGAGAAAGGGAAGTATGAAGTAGTTATAGGTTTAGAAGTTCATGCTCAAGTCCTTTCTAATTCTAAACTTTTTTCAGGCTCCTCAACTAAATTCGGAGCTGATCCTAACAAACAAGTAAGTTTAATTGACTCTGCTTTTCCCGGAATGCTACCAGTTATCAATGAGGAGTGCGTGAAACAAGCTGTAAGAACAGGCTTAGGTTTAAATGCAAAAATAAATAATTATTCAGTATTCGATAGAAAAAATTATTTTTATGCAGATCTTCCACAGGGCTACCAGATTTCCCAATATAAAAATCCTATTGTTGGTGAAGGAAAAGTTTTACTGGATATGCCTTATGGTTCAAAAGAAATTGGCATTGAAAGGCTTCATTTAGAACAGGACGCAGGTAAAAGTATCCATGATATGGATCCTTCAAGCACNTANGTTGATTTAAATCGTTCTGGAATNGCTTTAATGGAAATCGTTAGCAAACCCNATCTTCGTTCGCCCGATGAAGTAAATGCTTACATAAAAAAATTAAGAANCATTATGAGATACTTGGGCACATGTGATGGCAANATGCAAGAAGGTTCATTAAGAGCAGATGTNAATGTATCAGTAAGAAAAGTAGGCGATAAAAATTTCGGAACAAGATGTGAAATCAAAAATGTAAATTCAATTAAATTTATGCAAATGGCGATAGAATATGAAGCTAATAGACAGGTTGAGCAGTTAGAGGAAGGAAAACAAATAGATCAAGAAACAAGATTATTTGATACAAAAAAAAATGAAACAAGATCAATGAGATCAAAAGAAGATGCTCACGATTATAGATACTTTCCTGATCCAGATCTTTTACCCTTAAAACTTGAACAAAAATTAATTGATGATTTAAAAAAATCTTTGCCTGAGTTGCCAGATAATAAGAAGGAGAGATTTATTCAAGAATATGGGCTTAACTCATACGAAGCAAACGTATTGGTTTCCGAAAAAGAAATCTCTGATTATTATGAGGAAGTTGCAAAATTATCTGACAAAAAACTAGCAGCTACATGGATGATGGGTGATTTATTTGCAATGCTCAACGACAAAGGACTTAATATTTCTAACTCACCAATTTCTGCTAAAAATTTTGCTGAGTTAGTACAATCAATTAAATCTGGAGAGATTTCAGGAAGAATAGCAAAAGAAGTTTTCGAAATTATGGTTGAAAGCGGTGATAACCCAAAAAAAATCATAGAGTCAAAAGGGATGAAACAACAAAGCGATCCTAAAGAATTAGANAAAATGATTAATGAAATACTATCAAAAAATAAAGATAAAGTTGATCAATATAAAGCTGGAAAAGAAAAATTGTTTGGTTTTTTTGTTGGACAGGTTATGAAATTATCTGGNGGGAAAGCAAACCCTCAATTGACAAATGAAATTCTAAAAAAACTTTTAAAAGGCTAATTATGCCTAAGAAATTAGATTTAACTGAAAATCTTGAAAAATACATTATTGATCATTCAGAATCTTTAACTGATGTTCAGAAAGAGATAATTCAATATAATATAAGTCTTGGTGATCAACAGAGATTACAGATTTCAGTTTCTCAAGCACAATTTCTACAAACATTAATTAAAATCTCTAATATTAAAAAGATTTTAGAAATAGGAAGTTTNACAGGTTTTAGCGCTTTATCAATGGCCTTAGCCCTTCCATCTGATGGTCTTCTAATTAGCTTAGATAAAAGTCCTGAATTCAGTATTAAAGCACAATCATTTTATAAAAAAGCAAATGAAAAAAAAATAAAGCAAATTGTAAAACCTGCTACTGAAAGCCTTAATGAATTGAAAGATTCAAGTCAAAGATTTGATTTAATTTTTATTGATGCTGATAAGGAAAATTACCTTAAATACTATGAAGCATCTATGGATCTTATTAATAAAAATGGACTTATTGTTATAGATAATGTTTTATGGCACGGAGAAGTAATAGATGATACGAAAAACGATAAATTTACAAATATTATAAGGGAATTTAATACACACATTAAGAAAGATAGCAGAGTTGCAAAAAATATTATTCCAATAGGTGATGGACTTACAATTTGTATTAAAAAATAATGTATACAGTTTTTGGTTTTTATAAATTTAAAAAGATTAAATTTTTGAAAAAATATAAATCTCTATTTCAAAAAGAAATTTTAAAAAAAAATGTGAGGGGCACAATAATTTTATCGGCAGAGGGTATAAATGGAACAATTGCAGGCAAAAAAGATGATATTAGTAAAATAATAAAGATTATAAAAAGACAGTTTCGATTGAAAGATTTTGATAGTAAGAATATTTCTAAGAGTCTTTTTCAACCATTCCACAAAGGTAAAATAAAAATCAAAAATGAAGTTGTTCCATTGGGTTTAAAAATAAACCCAAAGAATAAAAAACTTAATAGATATGTTTCTGGAAAGTCATGGAATAAACTTATTTCAAATAAAGAAACTTTAGTTATAGATGCTAGAAAACCATTTGAATATGATGTGGGTACCTTTAAAAATTCTAAAAATCCAAATATTCAAAATTTTAGAGATTTTCCAAAATATCTAAAAACAGTCGATAAAACCAAACCTGTAGCAATGTTCTGCACTGGAGGAATTAGATGTGAAAAGGCCTCCATATTTTTAAAAAGAAAAGGTTTTAAAAATGTTTTTCAATTAAAAGGTGGAATACTTAATTATTTGAAAAAAACTGAGAGGAAAGACAGTCTATGGAAAGGAGAATGTTTTGTTTTTGATAATAGAGTATCTCTTAAACACAAATTAAAACANGGAACTTACTCTGTATGCAGTGGATGTCGAATGACTTTTTCAANAAAAGATAAAAAATCTTACAAATNTGANGAGGGNGTNTCGTGCCCAAGGTGTTATGACACACTCTCAAATTCACAAAAAACAAGATTTCGNATGAGGCAAAATCAAATTAATCTTGCTAAAAAAGNTGGAAGAAAGCATAAATTTCANAAGGAATATTAATTATGGATTTGACTAAAGGTTCAATNTGGCAACTNTTAAGAAAAGTGACCATACCTGCAAGCACAGGATCCCTNTTTCAAACTTTTTATAATCTAGTCGATACTTATTTTGCNGGTAGAATTTCACCAGAAGCGTTAGCAGCGATTGCAAAATCATGGCCAATATACTTCATAGCAATAGCTGTTGCAGTCGGTATTGGAGCCGGAACTACAGCTTTAATCAGTAATTCAATTGGAGCCAAAGAGGATAGGAAAGCCTCAATGTACGTTGCTCAATCAATAGTATTAGCAATCGTAATTTCAATTTTCGTAACTTTATTTGGCTTAAATTTTTCTGATGAACTCTTGAGAATTATGGGTTCTACTGAAGAAAGTATAATCTTAACACGTGAATATTTAGATATAATTTTTTTTGGAGCTATCATTGTATTAGTTCAACTATCTTTAAACGGAACTTTAAATGCCCAAGGTGATACAAAAAGTTATAGAAATGTTTTAATTTTTACCTTTTTCTTAAATATTTTTTTAAATCCATTATTTATTTTTGGTTATGGATTTATACCAGCATTTGGAATNGCTGGTTTAGCTATCGCTACGCTNGTTTCTCAGTGTATNGGNTTAATATATTTAGCTAATAAAGTNTATTGCTGTAAATTAAAAAAATTCCTTTATCNAGAATGCTTCAAACCAAAAATNGANTACTTAAGCTCNCTNTTNAAACAATCNGTNCCAATAATGTTTACNATGTTGATGATAATGTTTGGNGTATTNAATATTTTCTATTTTGTTGGTCANTTTGGAGAATTAGCTACAGCGGGTTATGGTACCGCTGTAAGAATAGAACAAGTTTTATTGTTACCAGTCATAGGTTTAAATACAGCTGTTTTATCAATTGCAGGTCAAAATTTTGGTGCAAAAATGTATTTCAGAGTAAAAGAAGTATATGGAAAAGCTCTGNTGTTNGGTTCAGGATTTATGGTATTAGCAGGTATATTTGTTTATNTAACTTCAGAAATTATAATNTCTTTTTTTACTAATGATTTAGAAGTAATCCGAAGAGGNGCACTTTACTTACAGGTAGCAGCTTTAATTGGGCCNGTGTATCCNGTTTTCTTTATTACCTCTGCTTTATTNCAGGCACTGAAAAGACCAATTTTTAGTTTNTACATGACAATNCTAAGACTAACGTTAATACCATTTATGTCGTTATGGTATGTNATAAATATTAGAAATGGTGAATATCAAGATATTTTNTATACGATTTTAGTAACAAATTGGATGATGGGATTAGTTGTATTAACTTTCGTACCATTCTTTTTAAANAGAGTNTTTAGNATTTCTTTTAAAAAATTATTTGTATTCTAGNTTATTCTCTAATTTTCTTACAAAATAGGATACTACTAGGATTAGCACGAGGTATTCTAGAATTAAAAAAGTATAAATTTCTAAGGGCCTATAAGTGGTGGTNACCANCTCATTAGCTTTTCTTGTTAAATCTCCTATACCTATAATTGATACTAGAGAGGACATTTTTAATACATAAACAAATTGATTTCCCATGGCTGGTAATACAACTTTAATCGCTTGCGGAAGAATTACTAATCTCATCTTTCTCCAGAAATCCATTCCTAAAGACTCTGATACTTCATGTTGACCTTTTGAAATTGAATTAATTCCTGCTCTAAAAATTTCTGCTTGAAACGCACTCTCACTAATNGTCAAAGCTATTATTCCAGANACNAATGGNGAGAAACTTACNCCNATCATGATTGGAAGGCCATAATAAATCCAAAGAATTAAAACTAATAAAGGGATGGCTCTAACAATTTCTACGTATGTTATGTTAAAATAAGTTAAGAATTTATTATTAGACAATGAAGGTAGAGCAACTATCAAACCGATAATCATTGCAAGAATTATTGAAACTACTGAAATATAAATCGTAGTTGTAATTCCGCTAATTAAAAATTTTAGATTAGTTAAACCATCTATATTATCTGGACTTAATATATACCAACCCCATTCATAGTTTGAACTACATCCTTGAAGTAAAAATAGAATAGAAATTATTTTTAAAAATTTCACTAATTGACTATATTTGTAAAT
>FUFK010048008.1_pt1 | contig 12233 bp, 17 predicted proteins | sample 1021851 | NCBI WGS metagenome assembly FUFK01 (sample SAMEA51879418, study PRJEB19060) | metagenome
AAAGCTAAAATGGCTAAGAAGAAAAAAATGATGCGTGGCGGCGGCATGGGCATGAAGAAAATGCGCGGTGGCGGTATGCCTAAAAAGAAGATGATGCGCGGCGGTATGGCTAAAAAGAAGAAGTAATGCCATATGTTGCAAATTCGGAAATACATGGACTTGGTGTTTTCGCGGATAAGGACTACGCTCAAGGAGATACAATTGAGTTGTGTCCTTATCTGGTCGCGGATTATACTGACGTGGGAGATGAGTGTGTCCTCCATGACTACATGTTTCACACGCCTTATGTCAATACCGAAGAGTATTATATCCCACTTGGTCTTGCTATGGTTTATAACCACAGCGCAAGTCCAAACGCTGAGTGGGACATTGAAGACGAAGATGAACGCTTTGTTAAGTTCTATGCGCTTAAAGAAATAAAAAAAGACGAAGAAATACTCCATGATTATGGCGAGGAATACTGGCAAAGTAGAGAAACTACACAGGAGTAGGAGATGATCCGTGTCCCTAAAAAAGCCCCCGCAAAAAAGAAAACCACACAAGCTAGGGCGAAAAAGAAACAGACTAGAACGCTTAAACTTGCGCCGGGTGGTGCGGCAAAGAGCAAAAGCAGAGTTAACGAAGCTGGCAACTATACTAAGCCCGGAATGAGAAAGCGTCAGTTCCANCGNATTAAGGCTGGNAGNAAAGGNGGCGCACCCGGACANTGGTCNGCGCGTAAAGCGCAGATGCTTGCGTCTGCNTATAAGAAAGCAGGGGGTGGTTACAAGTAACCATGATTCACGTTTTTCTCCTGTTCGTCTATATCGGGATAGGAGAGGACGAGAGGCTGGTCAGCAAAGACATGTACTTTCGTGACTTGAACGAATGTGTGTGGTATGCACAAAAATTACACAAGCAGGGACAGAAGATAACTGCTTATTGCTTACCCAAACTGGTGAATGAAGNTACGAAGGTGTACTGATGCTGGCAGAACTAGCGGCTGCAAATGCGGCTTTCCAAGTTATCAAACAAGCCGTATCTAACGGTAAGGACATTGCTGCAGCAGGTAGTGCAATCGCTAAGTTTGTTGGGGCGAAGCAAGACCTAGAACGCAAATCAATCAAAAAGGGTGGCGGCTCTGACCTAGAAGAATTTATGGCTCTTGAGCAGATACGCGAACAGGAAGAGCAGCTAAAACANATTATGATATACACAGGTCGTCCCGGTCTGTGGCACGATTGGCANAGGTTTCAGGCAAANGCNCGTGTAGCNAGAAAAGAAGCAGAAGACGAAGCTAGACGCAAACGCAAGCAGTATTTTGAAATAGCCATTATTACATTTTTGCTTATTGTAGGTTTGACCATACTGGCTTGTTTTGTATTGTTGGCTCTGCACTCACAAGGAAAGTTATAATGACACTAAAGAAGTCACAGCAAAGTCTCAAGTCATGGACAAAACAGAAGTGGCGGACTAAATCAGGCAAGCCGTCTGCTAAGACAGGTGAACGGTATCTTCCCGAAAAAGCGATTAAATCCTTGACAAGTGCAGAGTATGCTGCTACAACTAGGGCTAAGAGAGAAGGCACACGGAAGGGTCAACAGTTTGTACGCCAACCTAAATCTATTGCTAAAAAGACTGCANGATTTCGCAGAGGCGGGTAACGATCCACGAGAGGTTCGCTTGGCGGACGTAGAGCCGGATGTAGAGGCTCGTGTATATTTGATTAAGAAAAAGTTATGGGAACTAAAGAATGTGGACCGCACTGATATCACCGATAGCAAGTCTAGCAGGGACATGGCTTGAAGGAAAGGTTGAAACTAAGAAAGCAGAAACTGCAACAAAAGTCGCAAAGGCAAAGGCTGAAGCAGTTATTATGGAAAAAAAGGCCACGGGTGAAATCGACTGGGATTTAGAGATGGCCCGTGGAAGTCANTCNTCATGGAAAGACGAGTGGCTAGTAATACTATTTTCAATNCCNTTNATACTAGCNTTTATACCGGGCATGGAAGAGGTGGTAGCTAATGGTTTTTCACAACTTGAGGCCATGCCACAATGGTATCAGTACAGCATTGGCGTTATTGTTGCTGCCAGCTTTGGTGTACGCAGTGCTACAAAATTCTTTGGTAAGAGGTAGTCCAGTTGCGGATGTGGAGTTTGCACGGGAGAACCACCGAAGAACAGGCGAGGATAAATCGTGGCAGAAGTGACAATGGAAAGATTTCTACGGTGGAAGATACTTCCCCGTCTGATGATGATTGGGATGTCGCTATCGGCTTGGCGGGTAGTGGAGTGGTTCATGTCACTACCAGACCCAACAAGTCAACAAGCAGCACTAGTGAGTGTAGTCACGGGGGCCATGACAGGTGCATTTGCGGTATGGATGGGACATGAAAAATGAAATATGATAAAGACCTTTTGATGCAAAAACTGGTAGCCCACGAAGGGCTACGTCTTGATGTGTACAAAGATACATTAGGTATCAATACTATTGGTATTGGCCGTAATTTGGATGACCGGGGTATCAGTAAAGAAGAACTGGATTGGATGGATATTCCAACCATTGACCACATCTTTTCTGATGGTATCACTGAAGCGGATGCTATGTACCTCGCACAGAATGACGTACAGATAGTCGAAGAGGAACTGGTTCGCGCACACCCTTGTGTCGAGGAGTTAGACGCTGTACGTCAACTTGTACTTATAGATATGGCATTTAATCTTGGTGTGCCTCGTCTTAGTAAGTTCAAAAAAATGTGGGCCGCTATCCACGAAAATAAATTTGATGTGGCGGCAAAAGAAATGCTTGACAGCAGGTGGGCAAATCAGGTAAAATCACGTGCAACTAAATTAGCACACGCAATGCATCATGGTGAGTTTAATGGCTAGACAACTTACAGGAAAACAACAGGCGTTCTTAAATGTACTGTTTGATGAGGCTGGTGGTAATATGGTTACAGCCAAGAAGTTGGCTGGCTACTCTGATACTACAACCACCACAGAGATTGTAAAAGGCTTGAAGGAAGAAATCCTTGAGGCCACACAGATGTACATGGCGCAGAACGCGCCGAAGGCGGCAATGGCTATGACCGGCGCATTGTTTGATCCAACTGAACTTGGCATTCGTGACAAGATGGTTGCCGCAAAAGAATTGCTTGACCGTGTGGGCCTAGTAAAAACAGAAAAGATGCAGGTAGAAGCAAGCGGTGGTGTTATGCTTATGCCACCTAAAGCACCTGTAGAGGACGATGACTAATGGCTAAAAAAGGTCGTAATGTATCACGAGAAAAAGTAGCAGGTATGGGGACAGCAGGTGCTGCAACAATGTTAGCCACTGCTCTTATATCAGACGGAAACAGCGCACATAAAAAGAAAATGAAAAATCTTAAAAAAACTAGCGATGAACGAAGACGCGCCCGTCAATCTAGAATTTCTGACCTTAAAGTACAAGCAGCGCAGCAAAAAATATCTCAACTAGAAAGAATTAATGAAAAAAATCTTAGCGCACGAGATAAAAAAATTCGTCGAGAGTTAATAAATAGAGAAAAAGATATTATTAAAGGCGCGAAGCCTCGTACTTTAGCCAGCATTGCCTCTAAAATTGGACTTAAAACTATTCCGGGCGTTGGAGCATTTCTTTCTTTATTTGCGTCAACTCCTGCATATAGACGTGGTGGAAATGTCAACAAGAAGCGTAGGTAAGTGGAAGCTACCCCAGCCCACAGACATTAAAGAAGAAAACGAATGGGTACAGATACCTCGTATTGCAAGGACTGTGCCTTTTGGCTATAAGCAGAGTGAAGAAGACCCCGATATTCTTGACCCTATACCAGTTGAACTGGACTTGTTAGAAAAAGCGCGTAAGTACACAAATCAGTATTCATATCGCCAAGTGGCAAACTGGCTAAGTACAAACAGTGGCAGATATATCTCGCATGTAGGATTGAGGAAACGGTTAGCGAATGAGCGACAGCGTAAGAACACAGCTAAAAGCCTCCGCAAGTGGGCAGAATATGCGGAAACGGCAATCGCCAAAGCGAAAGCAATTGAAGAAGCAAGAACCGGAGCAAAAGCAGCAACCGGAAATTCAACAGGTTGAATACGACTCCAGCCAAGCGGAGGAACACGCTAATGTATTGTTCAAGCCTAATCCGGGGCCGCAGACAGAGTTCCTAGCCGCTAGTGAACGAGAAGTTCTTTATGGTGGTTCTGCTGGTGGTGGTAAGTCTTACGCTATGTTGGCAGACCCTTTACGCTATATGGGTCATTCACAATTTAGTGGACTACTTCTTCGCCACACAACTGAAGAACTGAGAGAACTTATCTTCAAGTCACAGGAGTTGTACCCAAAAATCTGGCCCGGTATCAAGTGGTCGGAACGGAAGATGCAGTGGACTGCGCCATCTGGCGCGAGATTGTGGATGTCATATCTCGACAGAGATGATGATGTCTTGCGTTATCAGGGTCTAGCGTTTAGCTGGATAGGCTTTGACGAGTTGACACAATGGGCCACACCATATGCATGGAATTACATGCGAAGTCGTCTACGGTCCACTGCACCAGACTTGCCCATTTTTATGAGGGCGACAACAAACCCCGGAGGACGGGGCCACCACTGGGTCAAGAAAATGTTTATTGATCCGGCACCATATAACAGAGCATTTGATGCAACCGACACAGAAACAGGTGAAGTTCTCAAGTACCCCGCAGGACATAGCAAGGCTGGAAAGTCTTTATTTAAACGCCGGTTTATCCCAGCAAGACTTTCTGATAACCCATACTTGTCTACAGCGGGAGATTATGAAGCCATGCTTCTTTCGCTTCCAGAGCAGCAGCGTAGGCAGCTTCTTGAAGGCGATTGGGACATCAAAGAAGGTGCAGCGTTTACTGAGTTTGATAGGCGTGTGCATGTTGTGGAGCCTTTCCATATCCCTGCTAACTGGGTCAAGTTTCGCGCATGTGACTATGGTTACGGCAGTTATTCTGGTGTTCTTTGGTTTGCTGTTGCACCTGATGAGCAGCTTATCGTCTACAGAGAATTATACGTCAGTAAGGTGTTGGCGACAGACTTGGCCGATATGATATTGGATTTGGAAGCCGAAGATGGCAATATTAAGTACGGTGTTCTGGATAGCAGTTTGTGGCACAGGCGTGGTGATACTGGCCCTTCTCTTGCGGAGCAAATGATTAGCAAGGGTTGTAGGTGGCGTCCGTCAGACCGCAGTAAAGGCAGTCGCGTAGCTGGCAAAAACGAAATACACAGACGACTGCAAATAGATGAGTTTACAGAGGAACCAAGACTTGTATTTTTTGATAGCTGCACAGAGACAATATCACAGTTACCGTCCATCCCTCTGGACAAGAAAAATCCAGAAGACGTTGACACGAAGTCTGAAGACCACCTTTACGACGCGCTACGGTATGGGATTATGTCCAGACCCCGGTTCTCTATTTTCGACTACGACCCGCATGGCAGACCATCGACAGGTATGCCGATAGCAGATTCTACGTTTGGATATTAGTATGGAAATAATTTGGTCATTAATGTTAACAGTCTGTATGGATAGTCAACACTGTGTAAAACAAGACGTACAATGGTTTGAGGAAAGAAACCAGTGTATAGAAATGCAAGCCGTACATGAAGAGTTGCCAATAGATGGTGATTGGAAAACCGTAGACTACAAATGTATAGTAGTTGGAGCAAAGGAAATATAATGGCTGAAGAAGAAATTATGATTGAAGACGACGCCATTGCGTTGGAAGATACAGAAGATACTGTAGCTAACGATGTAGATGTTTCTAATATTATTCCTTTCATTATGGAAAAGTATCAGAAAGCAGAAGACTATCGTTATCAAGATGAAGAGCGTTGGCTTCGGGCATACCGCAATTATCGTGGTTTGTATGGGCCGGATGTACAGTTTACAGAGGCCGAAAAATCTCGCGTATTTATCAAGGTAACAAAAACAAAAACACTGGCAGCGTATGGTCAAATTGTTGACGTATTGTTTGCTAACAATAAGTTCCCACTGTCGATTGAACCTACAGAACTACCAGAGGGCGTTGTAGCAGATGTACACTTTGATCCACAAGTGCCTGAAGAATTGCAAAGTCCCTATGGTTTTCCGGGCGATGGTCAGGACTTGCCACCGGGTGCGACAGCGCAATCGCTAGGCGAAAAGCTGGGACCATTAGAACAAAAACTAGAAGTCGTAGAAGAGAAACTACAAGAGGGGCCGGGTAAAACTCCAACGGCTATTGAGTTTAGCCCAGCCATGATTGCGGCTAAAAAGATGGAAAAGAAAATCCACGATCAGCTTGAGGAGTCCGGTGCCAATAAAAACCTGCGAAGCAGTGCATTTGAAATGGCCCTATTTGGCACAGGGATTATGAAAGGCCCATTTGCTACCGACAAAGAATATCCTAACTGGGGTGATGACGGTAACTATGATCCTGTGTTCAAAACTATTCCGCAGGTCAATCATGTGTCTGTCTGGAACTTTTACCCAGACCCAGATGCCAACAACATGGATGAGGCGCAGTTTGTAATTGAGCGTCACAAAATGTCTCGCTCTCAACTGCGCAATCTAAAGAAGCGGCCATACTTCCGTGGTCAAGTTATTGACGAAGCAATTTCGTTTGGTGAGAATTATAACAAGAAGTATTGGGAAGATGATCTGTCCGACTACGCACCAGAGCATGGCATTGACCGCTTTGAGGTGCTTGAGTATTGGGGCATGGTTGATACAGAGATGCTGGAAGAAAACGGCGTCGAGATTCCTGACGAACTTAAAGACTTTGATGAACTGCAGGGCAACATCTGGATTTGTAACGGCAAACTTATCCGCATGGTTCTAAACCCATTCAAGCCAGCCAAGATTCCGTATGTAGCCGCACCGTATGAACTGAACCCGTACAGCTTCTTTGGCGTGGGCATTGCAGAGAACATGGACGATACGCAGACGCTGATGAACGGCTTCATGCGTATGGCTGTGGACAACGCTGTACTGTCAGGTAACTTGATTGTAGAAGTAGACGAAACCAATCTCGTGCCGGGACAAGACCTGTCACTATATCCGGGCAAGGTGTTCCGCCGTCAGGGTGGCGCACCGGGTCAGGCTATCTTTGGTACAAAGTTCCCGAATGTATCATCTGAAAATATGATGCTGTTTGACAAGGCTCGTGTGCTGGCGGATGAAAGCACGGGCTTTCCGTCATTTGCACATGGACAGACAGGTGTGCAAGGCGTTGGCCGTACAGCATCCGGTATCTCTATGTTAATGGGTGCTGCTGCTGGCAGCATTAAGACTGTCATCAAAAACGTAGACGATTATCTACTGCGTCCTCTTGGTGAAGGCTTCTTCCGATTTAATATGCAGTTTGATTTTGATCCAGAGACAAAAGGTGATCTGGAAGTCAAAGCGCGTGGCACTGAAAGCCTGATGGCAAACGAAGTGCGTAGCCAACGGTTGATGCAGTTCTTGCAGGTTGCAAGTAATCCTGCTCTAGCACCGTTTGCTAAATTCCAATACGTAATCCGTGAGATTGCAAAATCCCTTGATCTTGACCCCGACAAAGTAACCAACAATATGAACGAAGCTGCACTGCAAGCAGAGATGATGAAGCAGTTCCAAGCACCTATGCCTGAACAACAGGCTGCACCTGCTGGGGCTAACGTCATGGATAACTCTGGTTCTGGTGGCGGCACAATTGGTGTAGGCAATGCGCCTGTACCGGGTGAGCAAGGATTTAGTGCAAATGGACAAGCAAATACTCAGCAAGCTGAAGCCGTGGGTGGGCAACAACCGCCAGTGGCTGGCCTTCAATGATTACATTGATGCTCTGATTGAGCAGCAGCATAAAGCATTAGAGCAATCAGATAGCAACATTATGATGTACAGGTCACAAGGTTCTGTGGCTACGTTACGAAAACTAAAGATGCTTCGGGAAGAGGTAAATGGCTCTTAGAGAACAAACACAACGACTTCTTTCTCAAGAAGACGTGACAGCCGACAACGTAGAGGAAATGTATGGGATAGAGGGCATAGACCTTCCAAACATTACCGCTAAAGATGTTGGCATGTTTGTGGCAGAGTCTACACCGATTGTAGGTGAAGCAATTGCACTCAAGCGTACTTCCGACGCTTTGGACGAGGGCGACTATGTTGGTGCCGGTATTGAGGCTACAGCAGGTTTGTTGGGACTTGTTCCCGGTGTAGGTGATGCAGCAGGTAAAGCACTTCGTGCCACTACGCGCAAACTAAGAAAAGATGCAAAGTTAAAAATAGACAATCCCGGTTTTGATGAAGTATATCAAGAAACCTATGCGGAAACAAAACAACGGGCATCTGACAAAGTCAAAAACGAAGCAATACAAGCGGGACAAACAGATACGTATGAAGCTAACATAGGCACATCTGGTGGTGTTACGGGCTACGCTAATAGTGTGACTTTTAACCCAAATGAACTAAAAAACCTGCCCGGTGCTATGGGAGAAGAAAAGTTTAGGTCTAGTGGCAAAAAACTAGACAGACTTAAACAGTCTATAGCAGAAAGAGGGTATAATCCAGAAGATAATAATATTCTTATCCATGTCCGTGAAGATGGACAGCCTTTTATTGTAGAAGGTAATCATCGACTTGCAGAGGCCTTAGAGTCTGGTCGTGAAACTATTACAGCAGATGTTAGATACCTTCGTGGTGCAGAAGAAAAAGCAGGACCGCTTGATCCCCGAAACATTTTTCCTGATCAAATGGTGGATGAGGCACCGGCACCTCGCATGGGGTACGATCCAAACAACGAGTCCAGTCGTGTTTTTCATTTAACAAAAGCGGACTTTGACACGGCAGATGTAATAGGCAGTGGCACCAGCGACATAGGTTTTCATGTAGGCACAGCGCAACAAGCAACAGCTAGAGGTTCTACGCAAACAAATTATGATCCAGAACTAGCAGAACAAATGGTGAAGGGTGAACGTATCCTTCCTATGGTTCTCAAAGCAGATTTGAAACCTGCTCGTATTGTGGATATGAGTAACTTCAAAGTTCCCGGTAGCTGGCTGGCAAATCTTTCTGTAGCATCTAGTGACTTACAAAGAATAAAATTTTTGAAGGNCGATGAAAGTGATGCAGCTTTATTTGCCAAAGCACCAAAAGTAAAAGTAGACGGTGAAACATACACCATGCTCCCTGATGCAATGAGGGCTGGCATGGATGAAGGTTTGTGGCGGGATATTGTTTTAGAAGCGCATGGTGCAAAACGTCGCGGACTAGATACTATAAACAGCCAAGAAGATCGTATTGCGTGGTTTAACACGCTTAAAAAGACAGCAAATAAAAATGGCTACGACTCATTTGTATATCGCAATGAGTACGAAGGCACAGCAAACGAAAACATAGATGAGTTGGTAGAACAAATACAACGCGCACAACGTGGCGAAATTGACCCGGCTGAAATTGATATGAACAGTCGTTTTGCTGATAGCTACATGCTACTTGAACCAAACCAAGTAAAAGGTTTGTTTGGCGGGATGACAGAGAGTAGTCCTGAATTTATGAAAAATAAAGGCGGCTTGATGCTGCAAAAAGGTGGAGCAGTACCTATGAAAGAACAAATGGAAATGTTTGAAGACGGCGGTCTTGAACAGGACGGCGGTACTAAAGACCCCGTATCTGGCAACGACGTGCCTCCCGGCTCTGCGCAAGAAGAGGTGCGGGACGACATTCCTGCCCAATTGAGTGAGGGCGAGTTTGTATTTCCGGCTGACGTGGTACGTTACATCGGTCTTGAAAAGCTAATGATGATGCGGCAAGAAGCTAAGATGGGCCTCAAGATGATGGAAGAGATGGGGCAGATGGGCAACAGCGATGAAGCCACCATGCCTGACGATCTCCCCTTTGGCATTACAGATTTAATTATTGTTGACGGCTCTGAAAGTGTTGACAACGACGAAGATAAAGAGTATAATACAGGCGGTGTTGTATTCGGAAATAATCCAAATACTGGTGTAACATATCAAGCACCACAATTTCAAGCTGGACAGACACAAGTAGGCATGGCCGCATCTCCAATTGAGATGGCACCAATTAGCCGACCAGTCCAACAAGAAACTCCTGTGTATCAACCTCCTGAAACATTACCTGATCCGGGTGAATTTGTTTCTGCTCCAGAAGGACAGGCACCACAGACAATTGTGATTGTAAACAAAGAAACTGGCGAGGAACGCACAATTACGTTCATTCCGGGTGTTACACAAATACCTGAAGGTTTTGTACGCAAAGAAGACTATGTGCCTAAAGAAGTAGTTCCTGAAACGCCGACTACAACGGTTCAAACCGCTACGGTCAGAGAAGAGAGCGATGGAGATGAAGAACGCCGCCGCCAAGAAGAAGCTATGTATGGTCCCGGCGGTGGACGGCTAGGATTTAAAGACGCAGGAAAAGATGGCAAAGATTTAATTTTCGGTGTTTCATTTGATATGCCTGAAGGCTTTATGCCCGGTGCAATGGGAGCATTGGGAACCGGCTTTGGTCTTTTATCAGGTAAGCCATTACCAGCAGATGTTACAGTCAATTTTAAACGTGGAGAAATTGAATTTTCCATGTCAGGAACAGAGTATAATGACTTAAAATCTGCCATTAAAGAATTTGGGTCAGGTTCAGATGAGGCAAAAGCTAAACTAAATGAGTATGGATTAGAGCAAGCCGTTTTGGAAAAACGACAGCGAGACTTTATGGAAGCCCAAGCACAAAAAATGGCTAAAGAAGCTAGGGAATCTGAATTAGCTAAAGCAAGAGAAATTGCTGACGAAAGGCGTCGGAAAGCTGCCGTTGAAGCAGCATTGGAAAAACAAAGACAAGACGCTATTGCTGCAGCAGAAAGAGAAAGACAGTACGTAGAAAGTCAAGGGTATCAGCAAGACGATGACGATGATCCGGGCGGCTTTACTGTAACTGATTCCTCTGGGCAAGAGTATAGAACAGATTCATCTGGAACCGCCGGAGCGTTTACTGGTGGAGAGGTAGGCATGGAAGATGAATATGATTTTAACACTGGCGGTTTAGCGGGAAAGAAAAAACCCAAAGCCAAAAAGAAGATGAAGCGAGGTGGACTAGCTTCTAAAAAATAGTCCACACATATGTTGGCTACCTGATCCCCCACCCGACGTGGCTACGGTTGGCCCCAACTAGGAGAAGTAAAATGGCAGAGACTGCTGAAATTATGGCTGAAGAAATGCAGCCTGAAAAGAAAGTTGCGTTTGCAAATCGTAAGTACACTAACGAAGAAAAACGCAAGATGGAAGAAGATGAACTTGAGCAAATGCTCAAAGAACAAAAGGGTGAAGTAGAAGAGACCGCTGAACCAGAAGAACCAGAGCCTACAAGTGCCGAAGAGAAAACATTTAAGAAGCGTTACTCTGATTTGCGTAGGCATCAGCAAAAACAAGCAGAAGAGTTTAAAACAGAACTTGCAGAACTAAAAGCACAGCTTTCTGCTGCTACTCAAAAAGAAATGAAGCTGCCTAAGTCTGACGAAGACATTGAAACAGTGGGCAAANGATTANCCNGATGTNGCAGCNATNGTNGAAACAATTGCNATGAANAAAGCANGTGAGCANTCNAGCGCACTTGAAGAGCGAATCAAAGCAATTGACGAAATGCAAATGTCTGCNACAAAAGANAAAGCNGAAGCAGAACTGATGCGNNTGCATCCTGACTTTGACGANATNCGTGATAGNGACGAGTTNCANGAGTGGGNNGANNCCCANCCNAANTGGGTNCAGGATGCGCTNTATGAAAANGACAACGACGCACGTTCTGCTGCTAGGGCGATTGACCTCTACAAAGCTGATATGGGTATTGGCAAGAAAAAACCCAAGTCAGACAAAGACGCAGCCAAGTCTGTGTCCACAAAGAATAGTCGCAGTAAACCGCAAGAGAATGAAGCCTCGACGTACTTAAAAGAGTCGGAAGTACAAAAGATGTCGCCGCAAGAGTACGAAGCGAGGTCTGACGAAATCATGGAAGCTATCCGTTCTGGAAAGTTTCTCTATGATGTGTCGGGTAATGCCCGATAAAAAAGTGTTGACAAATAGTTATTTTTTCGTATAACTATAGACAACAAAGGTGTAAGTGGGTTCGCTACCTGCTTGCACTAATCCGCAAACAATACAGTCTTACGGATTACCTGACGAGCATGGCCCGTTGAATATTCGGTCGGCCAACTGAATAGAATACGCACCCATTGTGAATCAG
>FUFK010019045.1_pt1 | contig 12232 bp, 11 predicted proteins | sample 1021851 | NCBI WGS metagenome assembly FUFK01 (sample SAMEA51879418, study PRJEB19060) | metagenome
GGAGCAGGTCAAAATCCTGCAAGGCAAGTTGCATTGGGCTCAGGACTCCCAGTATCAACTCCTTGTGTGACAATCAACAAGGTGTGCGGCTCTTCACTCAAAGCAGCAATGCTAGCAGCTAATGCAATTAGAGCGGGCGAATACAATGTTGTAATTGCAGGTGGCATGGAATCAATGACCAATGCTCCTCAGTTATTGTTCAAACAAAGATTTGGGCAAAAAATGGGCGATTCAATGTTGATTGACTCTATGATTTACGATGGTCTATGGGATGTTTACAACGACATGCACATGGGTAATACTGGAGAGGTTGTTTCAGAAGAGTTTGACATAAGCAGAGAACAAATGGATGAATTTTCTGCAAGATCTCAAAGGCTTGCAACCGAGGCAGAATCCAACGGCTGGTTTGACTGGGAAACCTTCCCGGTGAACATTCCGCAGCGACGTGGCGACCCTGTCGTCTTGAGCACCGACGAAGGTGTTCGCGGAGACACCACGGCCGAATCCCTGGCTGGACTTCGTCCGGTGTTTGACCGTGAAGGTGCCGTGACTGCCGGCAACGCCAGCACCCTCAACGATGGAGCCAGCGCCGTCCTCATCGCCGAAGCAGAATTTGCAAAGGCCCAAGGATGGGACATTTTGGCAACCATCGAAGATTATTGCACCTCAGGGGTGGAACCTGCCCGTGTCATGAGTGCCCCCATTCCTGCAGTACAAACGCTGCTGGAGCGCAATAGTCTGGAGGTTTTGGATGTTGATGTCTACGAGCATAACGAAGCCTTCGCTTCAGCCTCATGCGCCGTTGCTCAAGAGGTTGGTATTCCCGACGATCGCTTCAATCTTCACGGAGGCGCTGTGAGCCTCGGTCATCCTCTAGGTGCCAGCGGTACCCGTTGCCTCATCACGATGCTGGGTGTCATGCGACGGCTGGAAGCCACATCGGGTATTGTCACGCTCTGTCTTGGTGGTGGCAACGCCGTCGCCATGTACGTTCGCCGGCCCGAGTGAGTTTCAATCACTCTTGAGCAAAGCCAGTACATTTTCCGGTGGCCGGCCGATGACGGCCTGTCCATCAACGATGAGAATCGGTCGCTCCAAGGCTCGTGGATTGTTTTGCAACAGGGCCATCACATCCTCCGGGCCGTTGAGGCTAGCCATGGCTTCTGAACCGGCTTCTTTCTTGCGAACCACATTTTCAAGCTGGGCAATGATGGGCAGGTCGTCTATTTCCACACCCGTTTCGAGGTACCGAATCACGTCCACTTCAACACCTCGTTCTTCGAGGAGTGCGAGGGCTTGCCTGGATTTTGAGCACCGTGGGTTGTGGTAGAAGCGCATGATGTGGCCATCCCTGGGTAAGTCAAGAAGGCATGGGTAAGGTGCGTTCTCGCATCCTCACTCCTCTTCCGATGATGGCGGCGTGAGCATGCCATACTCCTCAACCACATCGCAGGCACCGGGCAGCACGGCGAGTAAATCATCGGTTGAAAGGCCGGTGTTGCGGTAAATTTTGTTGGCGAGTTGGTCTTTCTTTGTCATGCCTGGAGTCAAAATGGCATACCGGGGGCACATGTTCTGGATGTGCTCAGGCGTGCCTGAAACCACCATCGGTACGCCGTTGACGGCGATGATGCCGATGCCGATCCGGACATCCATATCCTTGTACCACGTTCGTTGACCTCGGATTACAAACGCCCCCTTTCCAACGAATTCACCGGTTTGGGCCGACTTCGAAACTTGGGCGGGTTTGACGCTATAGACCGTGCCATGAGCGCCACCTCCATTCCATGCCCGGCTCCACGAGAGCGCCAGCACGGCCGCTTGCTGGAGTTTGTTATCGTCAAGTGTGGTCGTTTCCAATTTGTCCACCAGGCGGTAAGCGGGGATGTCGGACGGGAGGTGAGTCGGACGGCGCTCTTCAAGGGCAAAACCTTGGCTGGCTCGCAAACTGCACGATGGGGCGCCGTGGAGGTCGGCGTGGAGGTACATGTCTTCGCCCTTGAGGTGTTTTTTGACGACAGCGTCGTTACCTTTGGCGTCCTTTCCTCCTACGATGAGNTGGCCGCCTTCGACCATCCCCCAGCGATGNTGCTCAAACCACATGCGTTTGCTACGCTTGAGACGGTTAAGTTTCCCGCTGGCCTTCTGTTTNGCTTCGTTCTTTCGTGCTCGTTTGAGCTTGCGTTCGGTCTCCTCAAGGGCTTGCACAGCGCCCGAGGTCTTGTTCTTCTGTTTACGAGCCGACTCAAAATAGCGCTGCGCATTTTGGTGGACAGTTGCGTCGAGTTCCAGCATTACTTGGGGTCCCTTTGCTTCCCCGTCTTCATCGGGAAGAACAACCGTGATCGTCCGCTGGGCGGGAGCAGCGCTAACAATCCACGGGATGCTTTTGATGGCTTTTCGCACGGTGCTCCAACCGTCTCGCTCAACGGCTTGTTTGGTTTGTTCAAGCAGGCCCTCAACATGGCTCCAATGTTCCTGAATCAAATGACCAAGCCGTTGTTGTTTCTCGATTTTATCCGAAAAGCCTGCCAGCGCCTTTTCCTGCTGCGCCTTGCGGCGTTCCAAACGTTCCACTTCGGTTGATTGCCCTCGCCCCGGTCCGGCTTGCTCAAAGCGCTCTTCTTCCCNACGTTGCAGTGCGTGGGCATCGTGCGTCCCTTTCCAGGTGTCGATGGCCTCACAAAGTGATGGAAAACTTACTTGAGGCATATCGGCGTGTTGTGGGAGGAGAATCGGTGTTGCTTCGACCGAACGTTCAGCGAGCCAGACCTGTTGCTCACTCGCTGTCAACTCCTCATAAATGGGACTCCAATGTTCGGCATCTTCCTCTTGCAATTTGAGCACGAGATGACCCTTGTCGCTGTCATCAAGTTGGGATAACAAGCGCTGGAGGGCAGCGTACACGGCGGTGGCGTCGGCTTCCTGGGTCGGAGAATTGGGTTCATGCTTTGCTACGGCACAGACGGCGTTGGCGTGGGTCGCACCCAAATTGACCTTGCCGCCAAGGGTGGATACAAGGTCGCGGTCGGATTCGTCAAGGAGGGTCTGCAGGGCTGCTTCATCGAGCTCATAGGGGTCCATTGCAGGAGGTGGAGGTGCATACTCAACGCCTTTTTTCAGGGTGCGGCCAGCATAGGATGCATGGGTCAGTGGTTGGATGATCACACCTTCCTGGTCAACCAGAATGATGTTCCCATCACGGAACACCTCCACGTAGAGGATTCGCTCACCGTTCTTGGTGTCAAAAGAAAACGCCAGCACACGGTCAAAGCCCACTTGCCTCACCCCGGTCAGACGAGCATTGCGCAAGTGCTTTCGCAGGACCATGGCAAAGGGCGGCGGCGTCATGGGCATGGGGCGGTCCCGCTGTGAAGTGTAGATGCGAGCGCCACGGACAAACACGATGTCTCGCTGGTCTGCTTCTTTTGGATTGACACGAAGCACGATTTGTTCGTAATGGGGCATGTAGGCTTTCTTCACGTAGGCTCCCTTCANGGCGTCCAATTCGCGTGCCATCACGCGAAGGTCAAACCCTGACATGGCCTTCTTCATGCTTCCACCCTCATCGATTCCAAGCGCCGAGGTGTGAAGAAGGTTTCAGGGTCATCTCACCTGTCAAATGCTATTCCTCGCCAACATCCTCGAACTTCAACAAGACCTTGCCGATGTTCTTCGCATCGTGAATGTACTGATGAGCAGCCTGCACGTCTTCAGCGTCAAAAACACGGTCAACAATCGGCTCCAAGTGGCCGGTTTGAATGCCATCCACAATGCGAGCAAGTTGGCTGTGCATGACCGCTTCGTTGGACCACGTGCCCATGTGAACGCCGAACACCGCACGGTTTCTCGTCATCAAGCGAAGGGCATCGAATTTTGGTGTTTTTCGCAAGGCGAAGAAGGCCTTCAACAAGGACCGCTTTCCAGAAGGCGCCGCCGCAGACAAACCGTAGGTGTAGAGCCGACCACCTTCAGCAAGACAGGAAAGGCTCCGACGGAGGTTGTCGCCACCGATGGGGTCGAGAACGTGGTCAACGCCTTTTCCGTCGGTCTCAGCCTTGATGATCTCGACAAAATCCTCGTTGTGGCGGTCAATGGGGCGTGCGTTGTACTGTTCGATGATATGATGTTTCGATTTGGATGAAGTCGCCCAGACCTGTTTCAAGCCCGCCCACTTGCAGAGTTGCAAGGCAGCGGTCCCCACGCCTCCTGCACCGCCGTGGACGAGCACCTTGTCATCGGGNCCCAGGTGGCCGAGGTGGTGAAGCATGTGATGAGCCGTCATGTAGGTCACGGGCGTGGATGCGGCTGCTTGAAGCGACAGGCCATCGGGCAGTGGAACGACGCGGTCGACCGACGAGAGAACATAGCTGGATTGGCCGCCGTTGCGCATGGCGGCAACCACGCGCTGGCCGACCTCAAAACCGGAAACACCCGGGCCCATGGCATCGATGACGCCGCTGGCTTCGTAGCCTGGCGTAAAGGGAAACGGTGGGCGAGGTTGGTAGAAACCCATGCGCATGAGTAAATCTGCAAAATTGATACCGGCGTAGGCCACTTTGATTCGGACTTCCCCTTCACCAGGCGTTGGCGCCTGCATGGGTTGCGTGGTGATGGCGGATACTCCGCCGGCTTTGGTGATGACAACACGCTTTCCCATCTTCACTCCTCCATTCGCCACTCGGCTTCGTGTTGTTTGACGTTGCCTGCTTTCTGATGAGCGAGCAAATGCGAGAGGGTTTGGTCAACAGCAAGACCTGGATGTGCATCAGGCGTGTCGGCGTAGGCGTGAACGGCGATGTCCTCAAGACGGCTCACACCTTCCTGCACAGCATTGAGAACACGGTCATGGCGAGCCATCCGGTGGGTGATGTAGTGCTCGACCAATCGGTCGGGAATGGCGATGACCGGGCCGTGGCTCGGGAATATTAAGTGGGGTTTGAGCTCCTTGAGCCTTTGAAGCTGGTCAATGTACTCGTTCATGTCGCCCGTGTGAGGAGGGATGAGAATGGTGCCGATGCCGGCTACCATATCGCCAGCGACCAGGCCGGCATCGCTGAACAAACACACATGGCCGGGATGGTGACCAGGTGTGATGAGCACCGTCCAAGTTTGCTCGCCAAGGCTCAACTGTTCGCCATCGGTAAGAATGCGCTGACAGGGCACGGAGCGAGCGGTGTATTCGCTGCCCCAGACCGGGGCGTCAAAGGCTTCCTTTAGGAGCGACATGTCGGCGAGATGGTCGCCGTGGCTGTGCGTAAACAACACGGCGATGAGGTTTCCACGATGGCGTTCAACCGCCGTGGCCAACGCCTCCATGTCCTCGCGCATGCGAACAGCAGGGTCTACCAGAACAAAATCCCCATCGGGGTCGCCCACGAGGTAGCAATTTGTGTGGTCTGCAGGCGGGAGGGTGGCGGTTTTGATGGGCACCACTTCCACGCCATGGGCAAAGAGAATCGAGCGTCGGCCTGGAAGACGTTCAGCGATATCATTGGCCGCTCTGTTCATGTCTCGCTCGTAGCGGTCAAGCGTGCGTTCGATTTCCATCAGCAAGGTGACCACCGGTGGAGCGACCTTGATTTCGTGGCTTTTCCAACGTGCGAGAATATCCACGGGTTTGGCCCACATGACCTCGGTGAATTCCGTTTGGGGTTCCAAATCGATTTCGGGGACGTTGGTCCAGTCCCCGAGGTGGAGGTGAAGAAAGGCGTTGTCAAATTGCACGGGGCCAAAGGGNGGCGTGATGCGATGACTGAGGGTTCGAATGTGTGTGCGTTCAACCGGAAACGCCCCCTCAAGTGCGAGAGGTAGCCACTGTTTTTTGTCCTCAACGATGGCAAGGCGCGCTGTTGGCTCAAGAGCGACCGCTCCAGCACCGGAAGGCAGGAGGCCGAGTTCCTCGCTCATTTCCCGCATGATGCAGGCGATGGAGGCCGCTTCTGGCCCATCCAACGCTGGGATGGCTTCTACTGCAGCCCGGTCAACGGAGGAGACGCCGCCACCTGGGAAGGCCCAGTAGTTGGGGAATGCTCGCATGGTTTTTGCACGCAAGCCAAGAAGCACTTCAACACCCTCCGGACCATCACGTGTCAGCGTCATGGTGGCGGTGGGGCGTGGCGCTCCACGGGTGCGTGAGGCCACATCAACGCCTTCGGGGACCTCACTCATACAAACGCCTCAACGACCGACCTTTCAAAGCCTTGTGAAGGCGAGGTTTGGCGTTCTGGATGGCGTCGGATTCAAATAAAACGGGTCAGAACCAAGAGCATGGCTCATGACTCGGTGGAGGAACACCTTGCCGAGTTGGCCGAACTGGTTGCCCAAGCCGAGGCCATGGGCGTGGATTTGTGGCCCGAGACGAAACCTGCTCGGCCGTGGGCGAAGTATGCCTTGGCTTCGTTCATGATCATCATGATGTTGTCCTGGGTCTCCAAAGTGCTGTTTCGATTCGCCACCGTCTAGGTCTCTTTTCAGACCGTTGAATTGAAGAAGGCGACGGCTTTCGCACGACCACAGTCCCTTAGTGTAGCGGTCCATCATGGAGGATTCTGGTTCCTCCGACCTCGGTTCGAATCCGGGAGGGACTACCACCGCATACCAACCAGCACTGCTTTTCCTCACAAATACTGTATTTTTAGGGTGGCCTAAACTTTATGTGGTGGGGACTTTTCGGGTGGCCTAAATCGGAGATGAATACGATGATCAAGAAATGGAAAAAGAACAACAAAATAGCATGCAGCACCATGGTTTTGGTGATGTTGATGGCAGGCCTGAGCGGGTGCATCGGAAGCGACGATTCCGAAGAAACCCTTCGCATCGCCTTCTCGGTGAAGGACGATTACGCCTCTTTTGATGAAAACCCACAGAAGCTCGCTGATTACCTCAGCGACGCCACGGGGTTGAACATCGAACTCTACCCCATCACCTCAGACAGCCTCGCACTTGAGGCCTTGCGATTCGGAAGTGCCGACATGGCCTTCCTCGACGGTGGCGCCGCATGGATGGGTTGGCAATCCTATGGCCTCGAGGCCATGGCGGCCGACATGAAGAGTGACGGTCGCACGTACTACAGCGCTCACGCATGGGTGCTCAACGATAGCGCCGCAGGTCAAGCAGCTCAGGACGACGATGACTCCACCGACCCGTTTGCCGAGTTGACCGGTGAGACTTCCTGCCACACGGGTTGGCTCAAATCTGCTGGTATGCTCATTCCCATGGGCTACTTCATCGGCCAAGGCTATGCTGAAGTTGTTGGCGACGAGGACGATATTGAATCATTGCGAAACACCATCTTCAATCACTTCTCGGATGATGCCTCTATTCCAGAATCCGGCTCGCTCTACTACGGATACTCCGGTGCACTGCGATGCCTTTCCGAAGGTGAAGGCGCTGTGGCGTTTGCCAAGGATTCCACCGTGGATGCTTATTGTGCAGAAGACGATGCAGAGCGAGAATCGTGGTGCCTTGACCGTGACCGCTACGTGGCCCTCCCTGCCTTTGGCCAAGCTCCTTCTCATCCCTTGATGTACCAGCCAGATACTGTGAACGACGAGACTCGAGACCTCATCGTCGCCGCGTTGCTCGATTTGAACAGCACCGATGACGGGAAGTCCATGTTGGAAAACATCCTCAACACCCCAGGACTGATTCAAACAGACGCTGAAACCCATCTTGGGTCGTACGGCGGATTGATTCAACACGTACCCGGTATCCAGGGTTACCTTGATGAGAAATATTCGACGACGTGATTTTGTTGGAAGAAGTCTTGGTTCACCTGCACGATGTAGCCATTGGCTACGATGTTCCTCTGATTGAGGACATCAACATCGAAGTCTTTGCGGGTGATGTCATCGCTGTTCTCGGCCCCTCGGGTATTGGAAAAACCACCTTGCTACGCACCATTGCGGGCCTTGTCCGTCCATTGGAAGGCGACGTGGAACTTGCCGTACCTTCACGCGGTGGACTGGGTTATATCCCCCAACGCTTGGGGCTTGTGGGCAACTTGACGGTTCGAAACAATGTCGAGATGGGCGTTCGAGTTGGCCTATCCAGGTGGCACCCCCCCTTCTTCCCCGTGCCGGAAAAGCAACATCGTTATGCGGAACGGGCGATGGAGGATTTGGGAATTCTTCACCTTGCTGAGCAACCCGTCCGTATCCTTTCAGGAGGACAACAGCGACGCGTGGCCACGGCCAAGACGGTTGCACAGCGACCAAAATTGGTGCTGGCTGATGAATTTCTTGGTGAGCTTGACGACGACAACGTCGAGGTGGTCATGCGGACGGTTCGTTCAGCCATCGAGGCCCAAAATTCAGCCATGATCATGGTTGAGCATCACGAAGAACTTGCTAGACAGGTCGCCAATCGCGTATGGCGAATCAAGGACGGACGACTGGTTGAGGAGGTGGTTCGTTGAACAAGCGCCTCATGTTCATCATTCTCGGCATCTTGGCTTTGACAGCGGTCGTCTTCATCGACCTTGTGGGCCATTTGGGTCGCCTTAGCGGTGGCATGAGTAACCTTGGGATATTCGTCCGTGAGAGCCTCTGGCCACCCGACTGGTCGGTGCTTGAGGCGCAATCCTATCCTGTTTGCGAGGCCCGTTTTGAATTCACATGTTCGGTCGCATGGATCGGTATGGTGGAGACCATCAAAATCGCCTTCGTGGCGACGGTCATCGGTTTCATTGTCGCCCTTCCCCTCTCGGTGATGGCGGCCAGCAACCTTTCACCCATTGAAATCGCCATCCCTGCTCGCATTCTGCTCGCAGGCATGCGAAGTTTGCCTTCCATCATTTGGGCCGTGCTGTTCATGATCATTTTCGATATGGGCACGCTGGCCGGTATTTGTGCCATGTCCTTCTACACCGTGGGCTACCTCGGAAAATTGCAATTTGAGTCCATGGAGGGCATCAAAAACGCCCCGCTCGAAGCGGCCAAAGCCATGGGGATGACACGCACGGAGACGGCGTGGTTGGTGGCCATCCCTGAATCGGCCAATCAACTGCTCAGTCATCTTCTGTTCATGTTCGAATACAACGTCCGACACGGTACCGTCATCGGCCTGGTCGGTGCAGGAGGTATCGGTTTGTACCTCAACACCTATCTCAAACTCGCCCAGTACGACAAGGTTGTTGCTCTTTTGGTCGTGGTTTTCCTCGTCGTTGTGGTGATCGATTTCATCTCCATGGTCTTGCGTTCAGCGGTGACCGAAGAAGGCGATGTTGAGCGNCCTTCGTGGTCTTCCTTGTTCTTGCCGGGCGCTATTTCCTCGGCTCTGCATCCCACGCCAATGAAGAAAAACAAGCCGACGGACGAAAGCGAATGATTCAATCAGCAGCGATGTGAACATTCCCGTCTTTGTAGAAGATTTGAATTTGGTCAGCAGCCTTCTTTGAGAGGGCAGCCACGGCTTCGTAAATTTCGTCTTCCTTGACCTTGAACGCCTTGGCTGCATCTTTGCTGGACCACGGTTGGATGTGGAAGTCGCTCTTGACAAGCCACTTCAACAACTTCGTTTCAAAGTCCGTCAACTCGTCGGCCATGTCTCCCACAAAGGGCCTTGCCTCAAAATGTCACCGATACCGCTCATCCCAGAGCGACCATTCGACGACAGCATTCCTCTGCATCGATATCGCCGTTCAGTAGCGTGTTCAGGGCTTTCGTGAAGGGGATATTGAGGCCGGAATCCTCGGCACGCTCAACGAACATCCGGCAAGCACGAACACCTTCAGCGACCATGTGCATTTCATCAAGAGCTTGGTCCAACGTCAAACCGGTACCGAGTTTTTCACCCATCGAACGGTTCCGCCCGTGCGGAGAGGTGGCGGTAACATACATGTCGCCCAAACCTGCTGGGCCGAAGGCGACTTCGGCACGAGCGCCGAGTTCTGCCAGCAACAAGCACCCTTCCTTGAATCCGGACATGAAAATGGCTGCTTTGAGGTTGTCACCGCCCAAATCGCCGACCTGCTTCAGTCCGTCAACAAGGCCGCATGCCAAGGCGACGACGTTCTTGAAGGCGCCCCAGAGTTCGGCACCTACGGGGTCACTGGCAGGGTGAAGGATGAAACTGGGGGTGCTCAACGTTTGTGCGAGACGTTGGGCGATGGCTTGGTCTTCGCTGGCCACCAAGGCGGTGGTCATGACTCCACCAGCCGCTTCAGGAGCGATGGTGGGTCCGGTCAACACTGCAAGTGGATTGGTCTTCCCTTCTTCCTTGAGCCGTGTGTGGATGGCTTCGGAAATCAACCGCTTACCCGGCGCCAGCCCCTTGGCCAAGTCAAGCAGAACATGACCTGGTTGGAGATGGGGCAACACGTCCTCCATGACGTCGAGAATCACCGATGAGGGGACGGCGAGTACGATGATTTCGCTACCCTCAATGGCTTCTGCGAGATGCATGGTCGCGTCCAAGCCAGGGACAGGGTGGTGCGGGAGGTATTTCTCGTTCACCTCGCTCATGGTGATGGATTCGTACACTTCTTGCTCAATGGTCCAACCCTTGACCTTGTGACCTTCCAAAAGCCACAAACGAGCGATGGCTGTACCCCAGTTTCCCAATCCCAAGACGGCGATGTTTGCCATGTCAATCGTCAACTTCGCCCCTTCGTTGGTTTATACCATTTCGGGCAACATCGGGGCAGAAACGGTGGATTTGCACCGGTTATCCAACGAGCCAATCAGAACAAATCGTCGTCTTCCTCATCAAAGTCGAAGACATTGTCCTCATCCTTTTCTTCGGCTTTCTTTGTCTCTTTTTTGGCCTTGCTCGCCTTGGCTTTGGAGGCTTTTTCATCCTTGGCTGGGGCGCTCTTTTCCTTGGCGGCTTTCGCAGGGGCAGGGGTTTCCTTGGCCGGTTTAGCAGGTTGAGATGTTGTCTTGCGGGCTTGTGCGATTTGGGCTTCTTTGGAGCGTAGCTCTTCTTCGCTCTTTCCCGTTTGCAACGCCAAGGCGCGGCGACGGTCCTCTCGGGCTTTGCGCTCGAGTTGCTTGTGGCGGGACTTCTCGATGTTCTGCATCATGTACATGGCGTCGTGTTCAAGCAGTGGAGAATCGGAAATGAGGGTGATGTCAAGCCATCCACCGTCCTCGACGATGAATTCTGCCAAGGGCTCAAAGTTCAGGTCGGACTTCTTGATTTGCGTGTAATGCATGGCGTTTCCAGTGCGGTGCTCAACGCCCGAGAAGTGGCAGTAGAATTCCTTGGTGCCGATGCTCTCACGCACGACGTCAAAGAGTTCACCGTAATCCTCGGAGGTTCGCATTTGGCCGTGGCCACGGGCGTGGATGTGGGCAATGTTGAGCACGGGAACGGTCCCTTCGACGTGATTAACGACCTCAAGGACCTCTTCGAGGCTGCCCCAGAGGTCTTGTCGTCCAGAGGTCTCTACACCGATTTTTGAGGGTGTGCCGTCCTTGATCCACGGGAATACAGGAAACTCATCTTCGTCATCGTGCCAAATTTCGTGAACACGGTCAACGATACCAGAGAACACGTTGGCCACTTGTTGGTTGGCTGCTTGGCCCCGTCCAAAGTCGCCGTAGTGGCCGGTGTGGAGGGTGATGTGGCGAGCGTTGACGGTTCGGGCCGCTTGCAAGGTCGCTTCGATCTTGGCCAACGAGCGCCCTCGCTCAACCTTGCCGCCGAGCAACTCGGAGTAGTAGGGGCCGTGAATGTTCATCTCAAAGTCGGTCTTGTTGGCCAAGACACCGGCTTGCCAGTACTGTTCAAAGTGCTGGGGTGCCACCATGCGGACCGTTTGCACTTCCATGGTTTCAAGGCCCAAGGAGATGATGTCGTCCATTCCTTCAACGATGGTTCGTCCCTTACACGAGAGTGGAACGCCTGCTGGTCCGAGTTTGATTGACATTCGTTCCCTCCCCCGAAACCGACCCAAGGGACATCACATGATAATCCCTTTCTGTTGGCTGTCCGCTAATTTGGCCGCCACGGGCGATTTTCAAGAGTGAGTGCATACGACTCTTCATGAAGGTGAGACTGGAGCGGCTCACATGGAGCCTCACGTTCAACGCGCCGTTGATGCGTTCCAAAAGGGCCAACCTGTCTGCTTGTTCGATTCTGAAAAGCGAGAGGGCGAAACCGACCTCTTGTTTCCTGCCGCCATGGCACAACCGGCCACCATGCGCCAACTACGCCAAGACTGTGGGGGTTTGCTCTTCCTCGCCATCGGGGACGAAGTTGGTCAGTGCTTTGGACTCCCGTTCCT
>FUFK010040231.1_pt1 | contig 12226 bp, 13 predicted proteins | sample 1021851 | NCBI WGS metagenome assembly FUFK01 (sample SAMEA51879418, study PRJEB19060) | metagenome
TCATTACTGATCCACTTGCTTGAGGAGCATATAGTCCTGTAGTTAGTCGTATCTCTCGTCCGTCAAACGTGATCGACTTATTTTGTCCTTCCACTTTTTGAAATTATAAATCTATACATAATTTATTCTTACATCTCAAAGGTGCATATTGAGAGAATTATTTATATAAGGTTGAAAAAAAATACTTAATAATTATTGAGAATAAGCTTAATCAACTGCCAGCACTTGTTTTTTAATTTTTATGAAAATAAAAATAATTTTTTTAAATGTATAGAATTTTATTTTATTACCAGCTTGATTTAACTACTCCAGGTAATTCACCATTATGCGCTCTTTGTCTTAATTGATTTCTGCACAAACCAAAATCCCTATAAACACCCCTAGGCTTCCCAGTAGCCCAACACCTATTTCTAACTCTTGATGGAGCTGAATTTCTTGGAAGTGCTTGAATCCTTCTGTGAATTTCTAGTCTTTCCATAGGATCTTTAGCAGCATTAAATTCGTCTAATAAAGATTTTCTTTTTGCAGCATATTTTTTTACAAGTTTTTTGCGCTTAACCTCTCTCGCAATCATGGACTTTTTCGCCATCGAAAATTTTATAAACTATTCCTACTTTAACAGCTCGAACAGCAAATCTAGAAATTTAATTATTGGTTTAGTAATCTTTGGACTATTAAAAGTTGACTTGTATCTCTAATAATAAGAAGAACACTAAGTCCAACTAATAAAAAAAAGCTTGATTGAGTAACGGCCATTTGCACTTTTACTGGGACAGGCTTCCCTCTAAATCCTTCAATTAAAGTGAAAACAAGTTGCCCTCCATCTAGTAGCGGAAGAGGCAATGAATTAAGAACTGCTAAATTGATTGAAATTAAAGCAGCAAATAATAATATCCCAGTACCTCCTTGTTCTGAAAGTTGAGCTCCAATTTCGACAATTTTGACTGGGCCACTTAACTGTTGAGCTGTTGATGAGAAATTCGTTATTAATCCTTTATAACCTTGAATTGTTTTTACCAAAAGTGATGAGAATTCTTTGTTAGAGTATTCAAAAAGTTCGTAAAAGTTCTTTGTTTTTTTTGTTTCTTTTTTTATGTTTGGTTGTAACTGTGCACCAATAGTGCCTTTACCATCAATATTTTTGGGTATTAAACTTATTTCTTTAAAAACTCCTTCTCTTTCAATTTCTATTGAAATTGGCCTTTCTGATGAATCCTGAATCTCTTTTACTAAAGTTGATACTGCTTGATCTCCAGCACCTAAAATATTATTTTCAATTTTTAAGATTTTATCTCCCGGTTCTAAGCCTGCTAAAGCAGCAGCCTTTTCAGGTTGTGTAGCTAGAACTAAGATACCAGGTTCAGGATCAAAAGGAATTCCAACTGTAGTTACATTGAGAATTAAAATAGTATAAGCAAGAATTAAATTAGCAAATACACCAGCAGAGATTACGATAATTCTTTGATAAATGGGCCTATTTTTTAAAAGATTTGGATCTTTAGGATTAATATCATTGAGTTCTTCATCAGGAAAGGAAACAAATCCTCCTAGAGGAAATGCTCTAAATGAATATGTAATATCTTTATATTTTTTTTTAATTATTGCAGGTCCAAATCCAATAGAAAATCCATCAACATAAATGCCCTGTAATATTGCTGCAAGAAAGTGTCCCATCTCATGAAAAAAAATCAGAAATCCCAGAACTGTTATTGAGGTTAAAACATTCATTTACTTATACTAAGCAGTTTTTATTGAATTTGATCCAAAATATGGCACTAAAGCATCAGGAATCTTGACGCTTCCATCAGGTTGCTGACCATTTTCAAGAATCGCCGCCATTGTTCTTCCAATTGCCAGTCCACTACCATTTAAAGTATGTATGTATTGATTTTTGTTATCAATTTTTGTTCTAATTGATGATCTCCGTGCTTGAAAGTCAAGGCAGTTGCTGCAGCTTGAAATTTCTCTATAACATTTACTACTTGGTAGCCAGACTTCAAGATCAAAAGTTCTGCTTGAAGAGAAGCCTAAGTCTCCTGTGCAAATATCTACTAATCTATATGGAAGGTTAAGCTTTTTTAAGATGCTTTCTGCATCAGTAATAATATTTTTATGAGCCTCTAGAGATTTACTGGGATGACTATACCAATATAATTCAACCTTATTAAATTGATGCAGTCTTATTAATCCTTTTGTATCTTTTCCATAGCTTCCCGCTTCTCTTCTAAAACAAGGACTATAGGCAACATATTTAATTGGTAAGAGCTTTGAGTCAATTATCTCATTTCTATGAAAAGCAGTTAGTGGAACTTCAGCTGTTGGGGCAAGCCATAAGTCGTCATTAGAACACTTAAAACTTTCATTTGAAAATTTAGGTAATTGTCCTGATCCTTTAAGACTTTCTGAATTTACTAAAGCTGGCGGTAATAATTCTAAATACCCATTTTTAGTATGCATGTCGAGCATGAAATTTATTAATGCCCTCTCTAATCTGGCGCCATTACCAATAAGAGTTATAAAACGACTTTTTGATATTTTTGTCGATTTTATAGAGTCAAAAAGATTAAGACTTTCGCCTATTTCCCAGTGAGATTTAAGATTCTCTTGTTTCCAAGGATCTCCCCAAGTTTTTACTTGAACATTATTACTTTCATCTTTCCCAATAGGAGCATCTTTGCTGGGGAAATTTGGTAAATTAGAAATTTCGTTATCTATTTGTTGATCTAGTATTCTTTTTTTTTCGTCAAATTCAGAAATTTTAATTTTGTATTCGTTTCCCTTTTTTTTTAAATTATTTAGTTCAAGAGAATTATTATTTTGAGATTTTCGAATTTCTTGACCAATTACTTTACTTAATTTTTTGCTCTCAGATTGAAGGCTAGATATTTCTATATCAATTTCTTTTTTTTTAACAGTTAATTCATTTATATAGGAAATCTTATAGGCTTTTCCTCTTAAGGATAAATTCTCTTCAACAAATGTTGGATTTTCTCTTATTAATTTTTGATCTAACACTCTTTTTTTTTAATACATTAATTAAGATAGTTAATCTCGATTCATTATTAGGGATTTTTGATGAAAAATTAACTAAATTAATGATTTCTAACTTAGTCGATATTTTTAAAAATTTAAAATTTATCTACGATGCAGAACGAGCCCTCCCTGAAGATGCCCATTTTTTTAGTAAATCAATTTGCTCTTTGGCTGTTCTGGATAAAGGAACCAATTCAGAAACAGCCTTAATTAAATCTTTCTCCATAAGTTCTCTATTCTCATAAAATGAAATGTGCATCCCTTCTATTACTGCTTGTTCAAGTTCAGCACCTGAGAAGCCATCTGTCCGGTCAATAATAGTTGAGAGAGGGAAACTATAATTTGGTCTTCTTTTTTTTAGGTGCAAATCGAGAATACTTAATCTCTCTTCTGAATTTGGTAAATCAAGAAAAAATATTTCATCAAATCTACCTTTTCTTAATAATTCAGGAGGGAGCTTGTCGATAGCATTAGCAGTGGCAATTACAAATACTGCTGATTCTTTTTCCGCCATCCAAGTTAGTAAACTTGCTAAAACCCGTTGACTGGTCCCTCCATCACTTCTAGCATCGCCACCAAATCCCTTGTCAATTTCATCAATCCAAAGAATACAAGGTGACATGGCCTCCGCTCTCGATATTGTTTCTCTTGTTCTTGCCTCGCTTGAGCCAACAAGGCTGGAAAATAATCTCCCTACATCTAACTTAAGAAGCGGCATCGACCAATTATTGGAAATTGATTTTGCAGTAAGTGATTTCCCCGTTCCCTGAGCACCAACAAGTAATACTCCTTTTGGAATGGGTAGCCCATAATCTCTAGCTTCTTGAGAAAATGCTCTATATCTTTGATTAAGCCAAAATTTTAAAACATTTAAACCCCCAATATCATCTTGATTTGAATTGGCTTCAAAAAATTCTAGAATTTCACTTCTTGCAATAACTTGTTTTTTCTCTTCAAGAATATCTTTGATATCTTCTTTACTTATTTTCCCTCTTTGAGCAAGTGCTTTCGCTGTAACTTGCTTTACTTTTATTTCTGTTAGTCCGCTCGCAGCTAAAGAAAGTTCATTTAAGTTTTGTTCATTAAGATTTGAATTAGTACTAGAAGCAATTCTTTTTATTAGTCTTTTCAATTCTTCTTGTTCAGGCAATGGCAAGTTAATTATTGTCATTAATTCATCAAGATCTTCGGATGAGGGGAATTGATGGGAACTAATAACTAAATTATGACTTGTTTCCTTAAGCGTAGAAGATAGTTCTTTAATAGTTCTATTAATTGATGGATCATCATAAAATTTATGGAAATCTTTAACTAATAATAATGTCGATACTTCAGGAATTTGTTCTTTTAGCCAATTAAGGATTCCCAATGGATTATTAGAAAATTTTCCTTCCTCGCTTACTAATCCTTTAATCCCGCTAACGCAATCCCAGCGAACGTATCTTTTTATATTTAAGCTTTTACATGAAGAGTTAAGGATTTTTTCTAACCTCTCCTCTTCTTTAGTGCGGATCCAAATTAATGAAGTTCTTGATTTTATAAGTAATTCAAAATTTTTACTCCAAGAATTCATTATTTATGATTAATTTTATTTTTTACTATTAGGTTCAAATGGTAATCTTTTCTCTGAAATGGTTGAAGCTGAAGTATTAATTGGTTCATTTTTCGCCAATAATTGTTGATCCAAGATTTTCTGCAAATTTTCAGGAAGAGCTTCCTTATTTAGAAGGAAGGTCTGAAATGCCTGGAAAATATTGGCAACAACCATATAAAGTAACACTCCCGCTGGAAGTGGAAAAAATAGAAACATACCAGTAATCATGACTGGTGTGATTTTGTTAGCTGTTGATTGCTGTGGGTTCGCTGGCATTCCCTGACTAGATAAAACTTGAGATAAAAGTAAAGTCAATCCAAAGGCTCCAACAAGTGCCGCAATATCCCAATTAATAGAGCCATCCACGTAAAAGCCAACTTGGCCCAGTGCTTTTATGAAAAGAAACCCACTTTTGGCGGCTAGCCCTGGGATTTTAGCTTCAATAGTTGCATCGCCTGGTTTGATCGCAGTTACTGTTCCATCTTGGGAGACTTTTAGATTCTCGTCTCCTTTTGAAACCGTCCACTTAGGAAGAAATTTAGAGCCATTGTCATATTTAGATAAAAGGTCCAGATAGCTATTACCATTTGTTGTTTGCAAATTTATTTTTATTGATTCTTCAGTTCCTAACTTTGTTCCATTAGGAATTGTCGCTATTACAGGAAAATGAGATTTTTCAGTGATGAATATAGAATGCCTCGGGGACTTATAAGGTTTTGGATCAATAGCAGCAATTTGCTCTTGAGGAATAACTTTAAGATTTATGTTATAAGGGACATCAGCAAATGGTGAACCTCTTAATGTTGCGAATAATGCAAAAAGTACAGGCATTTGTACAATCAAAGGAAGGCAACCAGCAAGAGGACTTCCAAACTCATTCATAAGTTTTCCTAGTTCCTCTTGCTGTTTTTTTGGATCACCAGAAAACTTAGATTTAATTTCTGCCTGCCTTTTTTGCATAACTGGCTGGGCAATTTTCATCCTTCTAGCACTTCTTATTGAGCCAGCGCTTAAAGGGAAAAGTGCAATTCTAATAACTACTGTTAATGCAACAATTGCTAAACCATAACTAGGTACTAAACCATAGAAAAAATCTAGAATAGGGATGAGCAGTTTTTCAGAAATAAACCCTATCACGATATTAAAAAGAGTGTAAATTTGCCAGACATTCTATTTTACAGGAAAAAAAGTTTTTTGTAATTAATTTATTTAGGATTTAGTAGCAAATCCTTCTACGTCTTTTAGGTTTAATGCTTGCGATTTTTTAATTATATTTTCTTCAATAAATTTTTGCTTTTCTCTAAAAAGGGGTAATGATTTCATTTCAACCTTTGATCCATCATTAAGAATAAGTACCATATCACCATATGATCCAAATCCTCTCGGAATAGATCTAATTTCTTCAATGTTGCTTAATGAAACTTGTGTTTTAGTTTTGCCGAACCACCCTCCATCGATAGAGATCCGCTTGTTTGTAATTTTATATCTCAACCACAAAGCTCTAACTATTGCTGCGAATGTAAATGGTAATCCAAGAATAGTTATCCCTGCAAATAGATTTATTATTAAATCACTTTTAGCAGGACCACCTTCGTAATAGGTCTCTTCATTCATGTTAATCATTTTATAAGATGAGATTTGAACATTAAATTTTGGAATTCCTCCAAAATTTTACTTTTATCATCGTAAAAACCCTCGCTATTAAGGTTAACAAGTAACCAATAAGGTTTGTGGTTATTAATTTTTTGAATATTTCTTAATAACCATTCTTGTAAAATTCTTCTAATTTTATTTCTATCAACGGCTTTTTTTGAAACTTTTTTACTAATAGCAAATGCTACTCTCAAATTATCTGATGTATTTGTAATTTTATGAGAAAAAAGGATTTCGGGATTTGAACTCGCTACCTTTAAAGTCATTAATTTTCCATAATATTTTTTGGAATTTTTATGAATATAACTAAAAGTCCTATGACCTTTTAAACGCATTTCCTTAGGTAAGGCCATCTTAAGTAAAGTTATACAGCTATTCTTTCCCTACCTTTTTGTCTTCTACTTTTAATAACTCTTCTGCCTGTATGAGAACGCATTCTTACTCTAAAACCCGAAACACGTTTTCTTTTTCTTGAGGTTCCGCCAAAAGTTCTTTTTGTCATTTTTTTAATTATCCATAATTAATTTATCATTTAATCGATCACAATAGTCCAGCTTCCTAAATAAGTTGATACTGATTTCCCTTTTGGTTGCCCATATGAATGAAATTGATATAAACCTGTTCTTCTTGGATTTGATGCTTTTAAAACTATTGCATAACTATCCTTGCTTGTGGGTATTTGGCTGAAAGGATAAATATTTATTTTTTTTAAAGAAGATTCCTCATCTTTAATTTCTATATCTATTGGTATATCTTCCAAACATTTTGTTCGACTTTCAAACCCGCCTACATTGACTTTGCAAAGACTAATATTTTTAGTTTTTATTTTTGTTTTAAAAGTTTTAGGTATTACTAGATCAATTTTTAAAAGGTCAGTATTTCTATCACTAGGCCTTAAGAAAAAATAGACTGTATTTTTAAAGTTTCTTTTACTTTCCTTTTGAAACCATTTTAATCTTTTGAAATTAGTATTCTGGTCCCACTGAAACTCTAATCCTGCATTGGCATTTTGGGAGTTATTGAAGAATGGAGTTGAAATTAAGATTGTAGGAATAAGAAAAAATCTTAAAACTTTTAAATTCAAAGCGAATTTCTTTGTTTCTTTTAACATTGGTTAAATAGTTTTAAAAAAGATTAATTAGGTCTATCCAAATTTAGAGTGGAAAATTGTTTAACAAATTGTTTAACTTAGATTAACATCTATCTGTCCTTAATTTTGAAGCACCTCTTAAATAAGGATGTTTTACAATATTATTTGGAGGTAGTAAGGCTTGTGCCATAATCCTTATACAAAAATTGACATCATTTTTGACATACATTTGTTGACAGTCTAAAAATGCTACTGAATCAAGTCCATTAAATTTCCTCGCTACTGAAGCAGGGAAACAAGCATCCAAATCTTTTGTTGCTGTGAATGTAATAGATAATAAGTTGGTCTTAATAAGTTTGTTTCGTGAAATTAATTCATTTATTAATTCCACTACACATTCTTCTATTTCCTTAACAGAATTTCCAGAAGCTGTTGTAGCTCCTCGAATAAATGTAATTTTATATTCATCTTTCATTTTTTCAGACATATTTTTTAAGGTTTATATAACCAAAGTATTTTATTGGATGAATCAATTTCAAAAAAGATATATTTGATAATTTTTCCAATAATTTTACTTCCTGGTATTAGTCCAAGTATTTTCTTTTTTTTCTTACCAAATGTCAGGGGCTGAATTTTAGGATCAATATTAACGATTTTTGCTGCAAGTTCCCTGGCCACAAATTCATCTCCAATTTCATCAACAAGTCCCAATTCTTTTGCTTGAGTTCCAGTAAAAATCCTTCCATCTGCAAATTTTCTCACTTCTTCAACAGGTAAATTTCTTCCTTCAGCAACAGCCTCAGTAAATTGTTTGTAACTTTCATCAATAAGTCCTTGAAGAAGTCCTCTACCTTCCTCACTTAAAGGCTTATCTGGAGAAAGTATGTCTTTAAATACTCCGCTTTTAACAGTTTCAAATTTTATTCCAATTTTATCTAATAATTCAGATAAATTATTTCCTCTTATAATCACACCAATAGAACCTGTAATTGTTCCTGGATTAGCAACTATTTTGTCAGATGCAACACCAATGTAGACACCTCCAGAGGCTGAAATGTTCCCAAAACTAGCAATAACTTTACATCCTTTATCTTTAAGTCTTTTAATAGCAGAATATATTTCTTGGCTATCGCCAACAGTGCCTCCAGGTGAATCAATTCTCACGATTAAAGCAGGAAATTCCCTATCCTCAATTTGTTTAAGAGCTTTAAGGATAGAAACTCTTGTTGAACTTGTAATAGGCTCGTCAATTACAATACGAGCCATTCTTTTTCTTGACTTTCGTCTAAAAGGCCAAATCATTCTTTTAAGGTAAANNCATAAAACTACTTTNAAAAGATTATCAGCAGACCTAATGAATTCAATCCTAAATTGGTTTTTAATGATACTCCCTTTTGCACTTTGGGGNACTTCAATGGCGGCNATGACTCCCTTAGTATCTAGTGCTGGGCCNGAGTTTGTNGCTTCTTTAAGATTACTNCCTGCAGGGATTCTTGTTCTAATAACAACATATTTGTTTAAAAGAGANTTAAAAATTTATAAGTGCGANTTGAAGTGGTTTTTTGTTTTTACGATTGTNGATGCNACTTTTTTTCAGTTGTTTTTAACNTNTGGTATTGAAAAAACTGGAGCAGGTTTAGGTTCTGTCTTAATTGATTCNCAACCGCTTTTNGTAGCTATTTTAGCGAGGGCAATTTTTGGGAATTTAATTAATCCAATAGGATGGTTNGGATTACTTTTNGGCTTNGGAGGAATAGTATTTTTAGGAGTTCCACAAGAATTTTTAGGAAATTGGTGGNTGATGTCTGATAAGTCTATAANTGATNTTNNTTTTAACTTTGGAGAACTTTGGATGCTTGCAGCATCTCTAGCTATGGCATTAGGGACAATTTTAATTAGATTTACTTGTACTAAAAGTGATCCAGTCGCAGTTACAGGCTGGCATATGGTTTTAGGGAGTTTGCCCCTAATTATTAAGCACTGCTTACAATCAAATTTCACAATAATTCCAGATTGGTCAATATTTGATTGGGGACTTATGTCATTTGCGAGTATTTTTGGAGGAGCAATAGCGTATGGATTATTTTTCTATTTTGCTAATAATAAAGAAATAACTGGATTTAGTACTCTTGCATTTTTAACTCCTGTATTTGCTCTTTTAAGTGGAGGTTTTTGGTTAGATGAAAGACTCACTTTTGTTCAGTGGATAGGAGTAGCATTTGTTCTTATATCGGTATTTTTTGTTAGCCAGAGAAAGAGTTTATGGGAAAATAAACTCTCTGATACTACTATTTAATTAGTTTATTTTTGAAAAAAGTTTAATAATGCGAATAGTTTTAATTAGTACTCCAATAGGATTCTTGGGGAGTGGTAAAGGTGGTGGAGTTGAATTAACCTTAAATTCTTTAGTTTCAGGTTTAATTTCTTTAGGTCATTCTGTTGAGGTTGTAGCCCCAAAAAACTCTAAATTATATGAAAATAATGTAAAAGCAAAGTTACATCTTGTAGAAGGTGAAGATCAAATTAGTTGGCAGCATCAAAATTACAATTCTCCCGTGAGTATCCCAGACAATTCTCTTTTAGCAGGAATGCTTGAAAAGGGATTAAATATCGCTAGACATGCAGATGTATTGTTGAACATGTCCTATGATTGGTTGCCTATTTGGATGACTCTAAACTTTGAGATACCCATAGCACATATTATTAGTATGGGTTCTGAAAGTTCAGTAATTAGTAATTTAATTTCTAAGGTATATGCTAAATATCCAAATAATTTTGCTTTTCATTCAAAAATTCAAGCTAATGATTATCCATTCATAAAAGAACCAACAATTATTGGTAATGGATTTAATTTAGATAATTATATTTTTCAAGATTCAGTGCGGGGTCCCTTGGCATGGGTTGGAAGAGTGGCGCCCGAGAAAGGTCTGGAGGATGCAGTTTTTGTGGCAAATGAACTTGGTGAAAAATTAAAAGTTTGGGGATTTATAGAAGATGAGATGTATGCCTCAAAGATAGAAAAATCATTCCCTCAAGGAGCTATAGATTGGATGGGGTTTTTACCAACTGACGAATTACAAAAAGAACTTGGTAAATGCCGGGGGTTGCTAAATACTCCGAAATGGAATGAAGCATATGGGAACGTTATTGTTGAAGCTTTAGCCTGTGGAGTGCCTGTTGTTGCTTACAAAAGGGGAGGGCCCAGTGAAATTATTCAGCATGGCCAAACAGGTTATCTTGCTGATCCTGATGATAAAAAAAATATGCTTTCTTACGTAAAGATAATTGAAAAAATAAATCGCAAAAATTGTAGAGAATGGGTAGAAAAAAATGCNTCCGCAGATATATTTGCTTACAAAGTTGTGAACTGGCTTAATAAGGTAATGCATGAACCTAAATAATATTAAATGATTCTTCTTTACTCAAAAAAAAGGCTTATAAACATTATTGATANTTTTAGTTTGNGGGATCATTATATTTATTTTAGGTTTNGGNACTACAGGATTGGTGGATGAAACNCCCCCTTTNTTTGCTGCTGCGGCAAGGGNNATGAGTGAATCTGGNGACTGGNTAACTCCTAAAGTCAATGGAATGTTCCGCTTTGANAAGCCTCCATTNATTTATTGGCTAATGGGTTTTTTTTACTCATTACCNAAAAACGAGATTTGGGATAGTTTAGGNACTCTTTCAGCNAGACTACCTTCNGCCTTNGGATCATTATTTTTAATGTTGATGATTGGCGATACTTTGTTTTGTTGGCCACAGAAGGGTGATAGGCAATTTCTCACNCCAATAGTTGCATCATTAGNCTTTGCTTTATCTCCATTAATAATNATCTGGAGTAGAACTGCCGTNAGTGATGCCCTTTTAACNGGNACCTTAGGGATTAGCCTNCTTTTATTCTGGAGAAGAATGGCAAGCAANAANAATGANNAATGTATTTCAGCGTGGGTATTTTTAGGGTTTGCAATTTTAACTAANGGACCTGTTGNACTTATTTTGGCATTATTGACTATTACATCTTTCTTGTTTAGTCAAAAAAATTGGAAAACGTTGCTCCGCAAAATAAATCCTAAAAAAGGTTTTCTAATAACAATTCTAATAAGTGTTCCATGGTACGTATTAGAACTTTTAAAGGAGGGAAAGCCTTTTTGGGATAATTTTTTTGGTTACCATAATTTTCAAAGATATACCTCAGTTGTAAATAATCACGGAGAACCCTTCTGGTTTTTTCTTTACATAATGATATTGGCTTCATTACCATTCACNCCNTTTTTGTATCACGGGATATTCAAAGCCTNTNAGNATTTTTTGAANAGTNNAAAAGAAAGTTGCAATATCACTGACACNCTTTATACATATTCTCTATGTTGGTTAANGTCTGTTTTAATCTTCTTTAGTCTTTCTGCTACAAAACTACCNAGCTATTGGCTGCCAGCAATTCCAGCGGCGGCANTATTAACAAGCAATAGTTTTATAANCTTAAAAAATATAAATAAAAGTTATTTATANTTATGGATTTTTAATATTTTAATTTTGTTTGGCTTCTCAATAGCATTCTTTTTCTCGAATATTTGGTTGANTTCAATTAATGATCCCGAAATGCCTAATCTTGCATCCNAACTGATAAGCTCTGGGATTATTTTCAAAGCTAAATTGTTCTTCTCTNCNTTTAGCCTTCTTGCAATAATCTTATTTTCTTTAAAATCTAAGAATATCCATATTTATCTCCAAATTTTACTTTTAATTGGACAATCTTATTTGATGTCGCCAATTAGAAAATTAGCAGATACTTCAAGACAATTACCTTTAAGGAATATCTCAAAATTAATTTTAGATATTCGCGAGGGAAGGGA
>FUFK010739804.1_pt1 | contig 12222 bp, 20 predicted proteins | sample 1021851 | NCBI WGS metagenome assembly FUFK01 (sample SAMEA51879418, study PRJEB19060) | metagenome
TTGGACGCAACATGGGAGTGACTGAATAAACTTACTGGCAACTGCTGGTTAAGGTGATGAGACACAGGTGGTGCTGCTGCAGCGATGCAGAACCGATCAACCAATCGGGTCTCAGGCAATAACGTTTTTACTACTGTAGTAATGCCCGTTATTTGTTGGTATACAGGAATCCAACCTCCCTCTTTTCATTAATCATTAATTCAATGCAAATATTTTTAGACACCGCAGACACACAAGTTATACAAAACGGATATAATACTGGTCTTATAGACGGTATTACAACAAACCCCACACTGATAATGAAGAGTGGTAGAGACCCAGAGAATGTATATCAAGAACTAATTGATATGGGTTTAAGAGATGTAAGTATGGAAGTTGTTGGTAATAGAAAAGAAATGTATGAGGAGGGAACTAGACTTGCAAATAAGTTTGGTGAATTCGCTACAATTAAAGTTCCTTGTACACCAGATGGTCTAGCAGTATGTAAAGAGTTATCGAGAAAGTTAATTAGAGTTAACGTAACTCTTATATTCTCACCATCACAAGCGATACTAGCAGCAAAGGCAGGAGCAGCGTATGTATCACCATTTGTAGGTAGAGTTGATGATAATTCATTTGGTGGTCTGTGTCTTATAAAAGATATTTCAAACATATATACTAAACAGCATGTACTTAAAACAGAAATATTAGCAGCGTCAATCAGGAATGTAAGGGATGTAGGTAGAGCATTTGAATATGGTGCTCACGTATGTACGATACCGCCCTCAGTTTTTGATAAGATGTATAAGCATGTTTTAACAGATGCTGGACTAGCACAATTTGATAAGGACTGGGAGAATGTTAAGAGTAAGGTGCAAAGTTTGCGGGAAGGAACTTAGTGATGCAAACGGAAAGAGTCAGTGCTGTGGTTGTTCTAATATGACTTCAATAATTGGAGATAGAATCACAGCAAAAGACTTATCGCAAGTTGTTATTGTATCGAATACTATAAAGAAAAATACACATGAAAGCAAGTTAAGTGATTCTGATATTGCTTGGCAACAGCAAAGAAAAGCAAGAAAAATTCGTAGGTTAGATTTTGAAGTTCGCTAAATATAAGTACTTAGACCTACAACCTACCACTCTTTTCACAGGTGGGGAGGTCATAAGGGAAGAATTTAGAACTAGAATGGATATCAAAAAAGAACTCGATGAAGTTCAAAAAAGGATAGACGAAATTAAAAAAAGTCAGGAAACCCTAAAAAAGATTGCTGATTTACAAGAGAAACAAGATAAAAAGATGGCGAAACGACCACATAGTGGTCCTTACGAAATGATGTGATATAATACATAATAAAAAGCAATCCGTTATGATCAAACAATTGTTTACAGAATTTCCTTTAACTGATGTTCCTCAAGAGAGAACAGTTACCGAGGAAAAAATACGCAAGTACACATACACTAAAGATGAAGTGGATGCGTTGATTTCTGCTGCTGTAAAGGAAGCAGTTGATGAGGCAGTAAAGATTGATGAAGCATCAATGGCAAAGCACAATCGTGATGCAACTGTCATTAGTATGATTCTTGGTTTTACTACACTTGCATTGTTTGTAGATGGATTGTTAAGAATGTTAGGCATCATTCCACCGTTCATGGATTTAGATGTTAATATTTTAGAAAGAATTGTTGAAAGAGTCGAAACTGATGTTATAGATAAAGTAAGGCAAGTGCCGATTCAAAAACTATTCAGATAAAATGAAGATCAAAGTTGAGTCATTACCCAACAGAAATCGTAGACCTAAGAAACTAGAAAAGAAATCAATCGTTACTGAGAGTGATGATGACGAATTAATTCGGATTCACACTACTCATGATGACGGTTGTTAGTTCTTGACTAACACACTTTTTTCTACTATAATACTAAGGTAACATTTTAAAGTAATGACACTTACTACAAAGTTTAGAAAAGACATCAGCATTTTAACTGATGCGATTAATAATGACATATTCTTGGATGTTAAATATCCAAAACTTTATAAAAAAATTTGTAGACATTATCAGAACGATATAATCTTAGATGGGGAAGATCCAGATAAAGATTACAGTCTTATCCTTGAATGTATAAGACAAGATTTAGAAGACATAGTGGAGGGTTCATGACAACAAAAGTGATTTATGAAAGATCACCATACCGATACGTAGAAGTAGGACTTCTGAGAAACGGTTTTCCAGACTACAGAATACAAAAATACGACGACACAACAGAAAGATATAACGACATGTATCTTTTAGACAGTAGCGATCAACTTGATTATGCTATTGAAGATTTTGAATACACCAAATGGTTAGATCCTGATGACATCTCCTGTTATAAAAAAGAACATAGTGAAGAAACCTTGGGGAACTTATGAAGTTCTTCTTGATGAACTCAATTACAAAGTTAAACGAATAGTTGTTCATCCATATGAAAGGTTTTCTTTACAGTATCATAAACATCGTGAAGAGCATTGGGTCATCGTTGANGGTGATGGTATTGTTCAAGTAAATAGAAAAGAGTATCCTGCGATTATNAGATCGCATTGGGTGATTCTTCCAACAGAATTACACCGTGCAACAGCAGGTCCAAATGGTTTAGTTTTTATTGAGACACAAACTGGTAAATGTGAAGAAGATGATATAGTAAGATTAGAAGACGATTACGGAAGGACGGGTTGAATATTCCCGTCTTTTTTGGTATAATACATATATTGGTAATTCAATAAAAAATTCATGACTAGAAAGGCATTAGTATTAGGTGCAGGTGGTTTCATTGGTAGTCATATGGTAAAACGTCTCAAGTCCGAAGGATATTGGGTGCGTGGTGTGGACTTAAAGAGACCAGAGTTTTCCTCAACATATGCAGACGAATTTATACAAGGTGATCTTAGAGAAGCAGACTTTGTTCGTAAGTGCTTAGAATATAAAGGTACTGGCGGTAAATTCTATGAAGAGATTCCTTACAAGTATGTACACGCATTTGATGAAGTATATCAGTTTGCTGCTGATATGGGTGGTGCAGGTTTTGTATTTACTGGTGAGAATGATGCAGAGATAATGCAGAACTCAGTCATGATCAATCTCAATGTATTAGAACAACAGAGATTGTTGAATAGAGAGCATGGTAGAAATTATACAAAGATATTCTATTCTGGATCAGCATGTATGTATCCAGAGCATAATCAACTTGACCCTAATAATCCAGATTGTCGTGAAGAATCAGCATACCCTGCAGCACCAGACTCAGAATACGGATGGGAGAAACTCTTCTCTGAGCGTTTATACCTCGCTTACAATCGTAATCACAATATTCCTGTGTGTATTGCCAGGTATCATAATATCTTTGGACCAGAAGGAACCTGGGATGGAGGAAGAGAAAAGGCACCCGCAGCAATCTGCAGAAAAGTTGCAGACTTACCTGATGTTGGAGGAGGCATCGAGGTATGGGGGGATGGAGAGCAAACGAGATCCTTCTTATACATCGACGAATGTATTGAAGCAACCAGAAGACTCATGGAATCGAACTTCCTCGGACCCGTCAACATCGGATCAGAAGAGATGGTATCCATAAATGAACTCGTAAATATTACAGCAAAGGTAGCAGGTAAAGCAGTTTCAAGAAGACATAAGTTAGATGCACCTTTAGGTGTTCGTGGACGTAATTCTAACAATGATCTTGTAAGAGAAAAGTTAGGATGGGATTATGAACANNCACTNGANGAAGGTATNCGNAANACNTATGNTTGGATATNATGAGCAAGTTCAATCTCGTAAATTAAGGAAGGGGTTAGTAGAAGTATAGTATGTCAACTTTAGTTTATGTGGGTGCGAATGTAGGTGTAAGTCTTTGGACTTTGTTTGATAAGTTTGATTCTGTTTATGTTTTTGAACCAGATCCAGAGATGTTCTCTGAATTGAAAAGAAGATTCAATCAGTTTGAATGGGTAACATTAGTAAATGCTGCCTGTTCAGATAAGAAAGGAACTGCAAAATTTTATGTTACTGGCAATAGAGTTGCAAGTGGACTAGGAGAATCATCTGAAGCATTTCAAAAGGTATATGGTTCTAATGCATCTACCTTGAAAGAAATTACAGTAGATACGATTAATTTAGGTGATTATCTTGAATCAGAAGGTGTGGATTTTATAGATCTATACTATTCAGATTGTCAAGGTAGTGATCTTACTGTTCTTAAAACTATAAAGAAGTTTATAGATGAGAAAAAAATAGGTGAAACATTTATGGAAACTCATGCAGATGGTAGTGAGATCTATATTGGATTAGATAATCAATTCAGTGGATTCAAAAAACTACTGAATAAAAATTATGATTTTATTCATGCTGCAATGGGAACATATCAAGTCACCGAAGCAGGTCCTGCTAGATTAGAATTAAATGGACAGTACGTAACTGCTGATAAACTAGAGGACACAAGTGAATGGGGTGTTGCAAACCCCGAATGGGATAGTTACTGGAGACTAAAAGGACATCCAGAAGGTGTAGCGTCAACTTTAAGAGCATAATTATGAACAGAAGAATTTTGATTTTAGGATCTGGTGGACAGATTGGAGCATATTTAACTGATTATCTTAATAAGATAGGTTATGAAGTATTAGAGTTTGATATTGTGAATGGTTTACATCATGATATGACAGAGATACCAAATGCAGAACTTCATCGTCAAATTATGAGATCTCATTTTGTATTCTTTCTTGCCTTTGATGTTGGTGGTTCTCACTATCTTAAGAAGTATCAACATACTTTTAAGTTTATTGATAACAATGCAAGGATGATGGCAAATGTATTTGGACTTCTTGAAAAATATGATAAACCATTTGTATTTGCATCATCACAGATGAGTAACATGTCATACTCTCCNTANGGTGTGATGAAAAGAGTTGGTGAGTTATATACCAAATCTTTAGGTGGATTAATTGTTAAGTTTTGGAATGTGTATGGAATTGAAAAGGATATGGAAAAGGCACATGTAATTACAGACTTTATACGNAAAGGGTTTGAAACTGGTGTTATAGATATGATGACAGATGGAACTGAATCAAGGGAGTTTCTTTATGCAGAAGACTGTTGCGAAGGGTTGGAAGCCGTCATGGGAAATTATGATCGACTCACTTCTGACGACGAGCTTCATATTACTACTGGTAATTCCACAACTATATTGGAAATTGCACAGAGTATACAAAAGTTATTTTCCAACATCGGAAAAGAAGTTNTAATTAAAGCAGCAGAATCTAAAGATGAAGTACAGAAAGATGCTAAAAATGTATCAGATCCTTACATACAAAAGTTTTGGAGATCTACGACTTCAGTAAAAGAAGGTTTGACAAAAGTATTTTATGAAATGAAAAAAAATTATGAGTAAATATAAAATTAATTTATTCTGTGGTGATAATTTAGAACCATCTAGTTCTGCTCTCAATGCTACGAAACATGTGCAGTGGGTCTATGATGGATCTGGAGAGGTAAACATATATGTTAGTCAAAGAGCATTAGATGCACTGAATGATACATCAGGTAAACCAACATATATTTGGTTACTAGAATCAAAACAAATCATACCACAATATTATCAATGGATTATTGATAACTATGAATTTGTTACATCAAGAGTAGATGGCATATTCAGTTGTGATAAAGAATTATGTGCAAAGTATCCAAAGATATCTTACTCTCTTATCAATGCAGTACCTTGGGTACAAGATCGAAAGGTGCATGAGAAAACTAAGTTGGTTTCGATGATCGCATCTAATAAAAGAATGTGTGAAGGTCATGCAAGAAGATTACAATTTGTAGATAAGTTTAGAGATAAGTTAGATTTTTATGGTCGTGGTTTCAATGAGATATCATGTAAGGAAGATGGACTAAGAGATTATATGTTCTCAGTTGGTATTGAGAATGCAGTTTACGATACTTACTTTACAGAAAAACTAACTGATTGCTTTGCTTGTGGAACTATCCCTATATTCTATGGATGTAAAGGTGTAACTGAATACTTTAATGAAGATGGAATCATATTCTTAGATGATGATTTTGATTTGTCTATGTTGACAAAAGACTTATATTACTCTAAAATGGATGTTATAAAGGATAACTTTGAACGTTCAATTAATTTTCCCGTTGCGGAAGATTATCTTTATCTAAACTATTTCAAATGAATAGAATTACAGACTACTCTAAATTAAAAACTGATATATCAGATTGGATGGTAGACTATATGAAGTCATCTGGTATGAATTGTCTTTGTTGTTGGTGTCTCAGGNGGNATNGANTCAGCAGTTGNATCTACTCTTGCAGCAGAAACAAANTATAATGTATTTGCTTTNGGTATGCCAATACATCAGAAACTCAGAACANGANTCANTATCNGATGCACATCTTAAATGGTTGTCTGAAAAGTATGTTAATGTTGAAGCAGTAAAGATTNATNTNACNAATACTTTTGANACATTNANANATGATCTTGAAAGNNATGCNACTGATAANCATGCACTTGCTAATACAAGATCTAGATTAAGAATGGTAACTCTTTATCAGTTTGCAGGACAATATAAAGGTATAGTTGTTGGTACAGGAAATAAGGTAGAAGATTATGGTGTAGGATTCTATACAAAGTATGGTGATGGTGGTGTAGATATCGCTCCGATTGCGGATCTATATAAGACAGAAGTGTGGGAACTTGGTAAGCATCTCGGAGTCGATTCCAGAATTATAGAAGCAACACCAACTGATGGTTTGTGGAACGATGGAAGAACTGATGAAGATCAACTAGGAACTACTTATGTTGCTCTAGAAGAAGCAATGGAAAGTGGAACTGGTGATGCAGTTAAAATACTTGAAACTTTTAACAACATGAACTCACATAAAATGAATCCTATTCCTACATTCAAATTATGAAAATTGGATTGATTGGAGCAGGTAGACTTGGACTCTGCCTTTCCCTTTTGATAGAAGACACAGGTTATGATGTTCTTGCATCTGATATAAGACCTGACTACGTTAATGATCTCAATGAGAAAAAATATAGCGGTAGTGAACCAGATGTTAACTACTATCTTGAGAAAGCAAACAACATACATTTTACAACTGATAATATTAGAGTCATTAGTGAGTGTGATATTATTTTCACTCTTGTTGCGACACCTTCATTAGAGGATGGTAGTTATGATGTAAGTGCAGTATGGAAAGTCATAGAAGATTTTAAAACTGCAGCAAAAGAAACAGAAGTATTTAATAAATCATTAGTGATTGGATGCACTACAAATCCAGGAGATTGTGATCAGATTTATGAAGAATTAAGTTTGAATCCAGATACATTTGGAGTGAATGTATTTTATAATCCAGAGTTTATTGCACAAGGAACTATTATAAAAGATTTACAAAATGCAGATACAGTTTTAATTTGTGGTGAAAAATATATTAATGAACATGAACATATAACAACATTAAAAAAGATATACAAACAAATACAATTTGGTTATAATTTTAACCCTTCGATTCATTACATGAGTGCAAAGGCAGGTGAGATAGTTAAGATTGCGATTAATACTTTCCTTACAACTAAGATCAGTTATGCAAATACGATTGGACAAGTTCTTGCATTGTCTGATTTGGATGATGAGATAGATTCTGTATTGGAAGCAATAGGTAATGATAGTAGAATCGGTAAGAAATATTTGAAGTTTGGATTTGGTTTTGGTGGTCCATGTTTTCCTAGAGATAATCGTGCATTCGCATCATATGCTAATCAAGTTGGAGTAGAGTTTAACATAGGTCAAACAACAGATGACTTTAATGATGAACATGCTAAGTTTTTGTTTACATACTTTACTAAGAAAAATAAAAATAACTTACCATTTGTTTTCCCATCTGTTGCATATAAAAAAGGAACTGATATAATAGAAGAGAGTCAACAATATCGTTTATGTTTAGACTTATTAGATGCAGGACATAAGGTTCATGTATTAGATGATTCACTAAAAGATATTTGTGATGATAGAATTTTATATTCTAAACCAACTGGATACTTTTTCAATATAGATTTATGATTGGATATAACAGACTAGGATCAAATGGTCGTCTTGGAAATCAGATGTTTCAGTATGCTTCTCTAAGAGGTATTGCTGCAGCAAGAAATTATGATTGGAAGATACCACCAGAAGATTATGAACATAAAGATAATTATGGATTGTTTGAAACTTTTGAGATGTCAAATGTCAAACCAGAGAATCTAGGATTTGTAGATGGACAGAATGTTCAAGAGAATGATCATTGTTTTATTCCTGAGTTTCTTACTGAGTGTCCAGACAATTCTAATTTAGAAGGATATTTTCAAACAGAAAAATATTTTGAAAAGATTGTAGATCAGATTCATGAAGACTTTACATTTAAGAAAGGATATCTAGAACCATGTAAAGAATACATTGAGTCATTAGATAAACCACCAATCTTTTTACATGTAAGACAATCTGATAATATAGGAAGAGAACAATATCATCCAATACTACCAGTATCNTTCTTTGATGAATGNCTNAANGAGTTTCCTGANGATACTCCTTGNTTNGTTTTTACTGATGANTTAGAATGGTGTAAATCACAAGATTATTTTAAACAAGATAGATTTTTATTTAATGAGAATGTAGAGAGATATAATTATAGAACTATAGATGGTCTTGGTAAGATGCAGAATACTTTATTACCACAAGTTGACTTATGCTTGATGTCTTTGTGTTCTGGTGCTATAATAGCAAATAGTTCTTTCTCATGGTGGGGTGCTTGGTTGCAGAATAATCGTGGAAAAGTTATTGCTCCTGATCCTAAGAAATGGTTTGGATCTGCAATGACACATTTAGATACATCAGATATAGTTCCTGATCGTTGGATTATTAAGGAGTGGAGTAAGTAATGACAATTTCATTTAACAGATTAGGTAANGATGGTCGTNTAGGNAATCAAATGTTTCAGTATGCATTNCTTAGAGGTGTTGCAAAGAATCGTGANTTTGATTGGATGATTCCTGGCGATGATGATTATAGTCGTCATAACTATGGACTATTTGATTGTTTTGAAATGACTGGTGTAAAACCAGAGAACATAGGTAGAACAACGAATAGAACTGTAGAGTGTTTTGATACAACATTTCAAAAAAATATATTTAATAATTGTACTACGAATACAGATTTTTTAGGAACATTTCAAACAGAAAAATATTTTGAAAATGCTACTGAAGAGATAAGAATAGATTATACTTTTAAGAAAGGATATTTAGAACCATGTCAAGAGTTTATAGATTCACTTGGTGGTAGAGATAATTGTATATTCTTACATGTTCGTAGAGGTAATCCTAATTTAGATGAAAATGGATTTAAATGGTCATACCAACTCTTACAGGATACTCATCCTTTATGTAAACCACAATATTATATAAATGCACTCAAAGAATTTTCAGAAGATAAAAATGTTATAGTTGTATCAGACTTAATAGATTGGTGTAAGAAACAAGAGTGGTTACAAGGAGATAGATTTCATTTTTCTGATTCNTCATATGAAACATTTGAAGATGGTGCAAGTGTTCCTTATGTTGATCTATGTTTAATGTCATTATGTGGTGGTGCTATCATTGCTAATTCATCTTTGTCTTGGTGGGGTGCATGGTTACAGAATGATGCAGGTAAAGTAATTGCACCTGATCCTTGGTATGGACCAAAAGTTGCACATCTAGATACAAAAGATTTGATACCTCAAAGATGGTATAAACATCATAATGATCCTACACCTATTCCCCCAGAAGTATGAACTTAACATTTTTAATTCCAGTAAAAATAGAATCTGAGGATAGAGTAAGAAATTTAGTTACTGTTCTATCATATCTTTTAACTAAAGTTGATGCAAAGATCATAGTAAAAGAATGTGATACAGAACAAAAGTTTGCACAACTTGTATCACCTTATCTNAGTAAAAGATTTGGTGCAATAAGTCATAGAGTCAAACATATNTACGAAGAACAAAANGATAATTTCTTTCATAAAACTCGAATATTAAATGATCTAATAGAGGAAGCAGATACTGAAATAGTATGTAATTATGATACAGATGTTTTGTTACCTGTAACTAGTTACACACTTGCATACGAGATGATTAAGAGAGGACAGTGTGATGCTGTATATCCATATGGTTGTGGTGTTTATCAGAAGGCAGTAACTTATAACAATAGTATATGTAATGAATTTCTTGAGTCAAAATTAGATGTTGAACAACTCGATAAATATGTTAGTTTGAGTAGTTCAACTATAGGATGGTGCCAGTTTATTCGCAAAGAAAATTATATTCATTCTTACATGATGAATGAAAACTTTCAAGCATGGGGTCCAGAGGACAGCGAATTATATTATAGACTGAATGCACTAGGAAATAGAGTTGTCAGAGTAAACGATTATGTTTATCATTTAGAACACTCTAGGTCTGCTGACTCATGGTTTAATAATCCTATGTGGCAACAGAACACACAGTTATGGAATTGGATTAGAACTCAATCAAAAGAAAATCTTTCACGGTATTATGAGTCACAAGATTATGTTAAGAGGAGGTTGAGTAGTGCAAAAGTTCGTAAATAAAGCACTGCATGGTGAANTAGATTCTGATNGACATCTTGTGTCTATNTTTGCGATGGCACTTNCTTCNAAAAGTAAGACATATGTTGAGTTGGGTGTAAGAGAAGGACATACATCAGAACCAATATATGAAGCAGCAAAATTAAATGAAGGACATCTGTGGTCTGTAGATATCAATCAACCATCAGAATACAAACCTAATAATGGTCATTATACTTTTGTTCAAAAAGATAGTATAAAATTTTTAGAAGAATGGGATGTAAATAAAAAAATAGATTTTGTCTTTGTGGATGATTGGCATTCATATAGACATGTTAAGAAACAACTAGAATTACTTGACAAATTGGTAGGACCAAGTAGTATAATATTATTACATGATCTCATGTATGGTAATACTGAACCTTTCTACCATGCTGACTTGACTCTTACTCATGGTCAGTGGGCAGAAGGTGGTCCATACCGTGCAGTAGCAGAACTGAATCCTCAGTTTTGGGAGTGGTCAACTCTACCTTGGAACAATGGTCTAACCATTCTCCGTAAAAAATATAGCAACAAGTATCACAGATTATGATTGGATTTAACAACCTTGGTAACATGGGCAGACTGGGAAACCAGATGTTTGAATATGCAACACTTCGAGGTATTGCAGCAAATAAAAAATATGATTGGTGTATTCCACCATTTAATATCAAAGGAATAGAAAACTATAGTTTAGATCGAGCATTTACCTTACCATCAGTTCAAGAAAGAAATCTGATGATATTAGATAATGGTCATGCTCCAGTTGTAGGGGAAAGATACTTCCATTTTGATAAAGAATTATTTGATCTATGTCCAGATCATATAAGTCTAAATGGATTCTTTCAGACAGAAAAATATTTTAAACATATTGAAGATGAGATAAGAAAAGAATTTACATTTCATGAAGATATATTAGAACCATGTAGAGAGATGATAGATTCTTTAGACTCTGCACCTATCTTTTTACATGTTCGTAGAGGTGATCCTAACTTAGTAGATCCTCGTGGTTTTAAATGGTCTTATACAGAGTGTTCCGATCAGCACCCTCCACAACCTCTTGAGTACTACGAAAAGGCATTAGAACTATTTCCAGAAGATGTACCTGTTGTTGTTTGCTCAGACTCTCCTGAGTGGGTACAAGAGCAAGAGATATTTAAACCAGATAGATTTGCTATCTCAATACCAGAAGATAAGTATGATGATGGATCATATGAACCATTCATTGACTTATGCTTGATGTCTTTATGTTCTGGTGGTATAATTGCGAATAGTACTATGAGTTGGTGGGGTGCNTGGTTNCAAGGTGGTAGAGGTAAAGTAGTTGCACCTAAGATGTGGTTTGGACCTGCTTATCCTAACAACGATACCAAAGACTTATATCCAGAGGGTTGGACTTTACTATGAAAAAAGATTTAAAAGATTGTACTTTTATCATTCCGATTCGTATTGAATCTACTGATAGACTTAGAAATGTAATTACGATTCTTTGTTATCTNAATTCTAATTTTGATACNAATATAATAGTCAAAGAAGTTGATTCTAAGTCTGTGTTTCAAGAAAA
>FUFK010036274.1_pt1 | contig 12221 bp, 9 predicted proteins | sample 1021851 | NCBI WGS metagenome assembly FUFK01 (sample SAMEA51879418, study PRJEB19060) | metagenome
GAAAGTATCCCTAATGCTTGTCTAGCACTTGTAGGTGACGGACCGTATAGAAACCAGCTTGAAAAAATCTTCGAAAATACCAAGACTAATTTCATAGGATATTTATCTGGTGATGAGCTTGCTAGCGCCTATGCCTCTGGAGATATATTTTTATTTCCCTCTAGTACNGAAACACTTGGNTTNGTTTTACTNGAAGCAATGGCCGCAGGATGTCCAGTTATCGGAGCNAACAAGGGGGGNATTCCAGATATAATTAGNGATGGGATTAATGGTTGNTTATATGATCCAGATGAAAAAGATAATGGGGTACAAAGTTTGATTGAAGCAACAAAAAAAATTCTAGAGAATGAAGATAAAAGAGAAATTATGAGAAAAGAGGCACGAAACGAAGCAGAAAAATGGGATTGGAATCAAGCAACGTTACAACTGCAAAATTATTATTCAGATACGCTCAAAGAAATAGATTAAATTTGATCTAAATTATTATGCTACGTGNGGGGGNGTAGGATTANTATATGAACTTAAAGGAAGTATNAGAGTAGCTATATTTTGATTCTTTTCAGGCCTTTTTTTCTTTGAGAATTTTTTACCAAAAGGTACTCTTATAACATTAGTCCCCTCAATGGAACAAATATTTGAGTTATCTCCAGAAANATTATTTACAAAATTTGGTAANTTGACGTTTTTAACTGGCAGTTGCTTAACATTACCAGATTTAAAATCTTTGGTCATAGCTTCAAATACCCCAAAAAATTTGATGCTCGAATATNTTAATAAAAAAATTTAAAAAAATTCTATAAGAAAATATTAAATTTTTATTCACATTGATAATAACTAAGTAANTACAGGGACGCTAGTCCTTTAAGCACATTTTTTTTCTTCTAAAGTCTCANCTTGATTTACATTGCAAGAACAAATTAAATTGCGATCGCCATATGCATTATTGATCCTAGAAACTGAAGACCAAAACTTAATAGTTGTTGGAGTTTTATAAGGGAAAGAAGCTTTTTCTTTTGAATAAGGATAATGCCAATTATCAGCAATTAACTCTTTCAGCGTATGGGGAGCATTGCTTATTACATTATTATTTTTTAATTCATGATTATTTTCTATTTCACTGATTTCTTCTCCAATCAATAGCATAGCCTCACAAAATCTATCTACTTCTGCCAAACTTTCACTTTCAGTAGGCTCTATCATTATGGTTTCTGGAACAGGCCAACTAATAGTTGGGGCATGAAAACTATAATCAATTAATCGTTTAGCTAAATCATTGACACTCAATCCAGTTTTGGATTTTAAATCTCTAAAATCTAAAATACATTCATGTGCGACAAAATTATTTTTTCCTTTATAGAGAATCTTGAATTTATGTTTTAAGGAATGCGCAATATAATTTGCAGATAAAATTGCGTGCGAAGTTGCTTTCCTTAACCCACTAAGACCTGCCATTTTTATATACATCCAACTTATTGGAAGAATACTTGCACTCCCATGCTTGGCAGAAGATACGAAATTAAAACTATTAGATAAATTATTATCCATTAAAGAATGAGTAGGAAGGTATGGGCTTAAAGTTTCTGATGCNGCAACTGGNCCTACTCCTGGACCACCACCTCCATGTGGAATGCAGAATGTTTTATGTAAATTCAAATGACAAACATCAACNCCATAGTTTCCNGGTTTGCATAATCCAACCTGAGCGTTCAAATTTGCTCCATCTAAATAGACAAATCCTCCCACAGANTGAATTAAATCACATATCTTTCTGATTTGTAATTCAAAAACTCCATGAGTAGAGGGATAAGTCAACATAAGAGCNCCTATTTGGTTATCAAATTTCTTGACCTTGATTGANAAATCTTGATAATCAATATTTCCTTCGTCATCACATTCAACAGTTAACACGTCAAAACCTGCCATAACTGCACTAGCAGGATTTGTTCCATGAGCACTTTTAGGAATTAAACATTTTTTTCTTNANANTTCACCTTTTGATTCAAAATAAGAATTAATTGCCANTAAACCTGCAAANTCNCCTTGAGAGCCTGCATTTGGTTGAAAAGAAACNGATTTNAAACCAACAATNTCACTTATCCATTTTTCTAGGTCAGATATNATTTTNGAATAGCCTTTAGTTTGATCTNGTGGAGAAAAAGGATGNATGGAAGATAAATTAGCCCAAGAGACTGGATTTAACTCTGCTGCAGAATTTAACTTCATGGTACAGCTTCCNAATGGNATCATNCCATCTACCAAAGANAAATCTTTTTCNGCAAGTCGGAATATATATCTCATTAATTCAGTTTCACTTTGGTAATTTGTGAATATATCTTGCTGCATCCATGCACTGGATCTCAAAGCTAAACTTTCAAGATGAAATTCTTTATCAAATTTTATATGCTCTAAATCTTCTTCTTTTTCTATAAGGTTTGCTATGAAAGTCAAAATATCTTTTATTTCTTTTTCATTACTAAGCTCATCTAAAGAGATCCCAAAGCCAGTTGAATTTTCAATAGTTGATCCCAACGGCAAAATTCTTAAGTTATAGCCATTTTTTAAAGCTTCATTATGGATCCTNTGGGAGTGCTCAGAATAAACATCAACACTATCAAATCTAATCCCATCAGGAATATCAAAACCTAAAGCAGCTAAACTTGATTCTAAATTTATTCTCAACTCAACTAATCTCTTAGCAATTTGCGTTAATCCAGAGGGTCCATGATAAATAGCATAAAAAGAAGAAATTATGGCTAACAAAGATTGAGCAGTACAAATATTACTAGTGGCCTTTTCCCTTCNAATATGTTGCTCTCTTGTTTGCAATGCTAGTCTTAGAGACTTTTCTCCATTTTTAGATAGAGTTTGCCCAACNATTCTTCCGGGTATCAGCCTTTTATATTTTTCGCTACANGCAAAATATGCNGCATGGGGGCCACCAAAACCCATTGGAACNCCAAATCTTTGCATACTNCCCACTGCNACATCAACACCAAATTCAGAAATTGGTTTNATNAAAACTTGNGCNAGTGGATCAATACATNCNGTNACAATAATTTCTGANCTATGTGCTTGGGATATTAAGAATGTGGGATCATATAATTCCCCATTTTTACCAGGTAATTGCAACAACATTCCAAAAACATCATCATGATTAGGAAGGTTGCTTTGAGTAAAGCGTTTTAAGGATATTCCCAAAGGTTTTGCTCTGGTTTGTAGAACATTAAAAGTATGATCAAAAACATTTGACTCCACTAAGTACACTTTTGAAGATTTATTTTTTCTTGCGGAAAAACTCATGGCCATAGCTTCTGCNGCAGCAGTACCCTCATCCAACAAAGATGCATTGGCGACAGGGAATCCTGTTAGTTCACAAACAATAGTCTGAAAATTAAATAGAGCTTCTAATCTTCCTTGTGCAATTTCTGCTTGATATGGAGTATAAGACGTGTACCACCTTGGATTTTCAAGAACATGTCTTTGGATTACTTTAGGCATATGATTGTCATAATAACCAAGGCCTATAAGTGATCTCATTTTAGTATTTTTATTCGCAATCTCTTCTAATTCATTTAAAGCCTCAATTTCTGAACAACCTTGGGGCAATATTTCTGAAGATTTATCTTTAAGCTGAATATCTTCAGGAATAACTTGATTTATAAATTGATCAATATTATTAAAACCAAGCTTGTTCAGCATAATTCTTTCATCATTATCTCCTAACCCAAGATGCCTATCTATAAACAAATCAGACCCAAATTTGGATGTCATATTAAAATATTTTTCTTTAAAATAGCTCTTTTTAAAAAGTTTGCCTTATTTTGGTACAACCTTTGATTGATATTCCTCAGAAGTCATCAAATCAGCAATTGATGCTTTTGATTCTGGTTTCAAAATGACTAACCAACCGTCTCCAATCGGATCATTCTGTAAAAGCTCAGGGTTCTCAATAACACTTTCATTTACAGATACTATTTCTCCNGAAAAAGGCAGATAGACTTCCTCTACGGCCTTAACTGATTCNATTGTTCCAAAAGTCTCGCCTTTNTCTAAAGTCGCCCCTTCATCAGCTAATTCAACAAAAACAATATCTCCTAATTGATCNATAGCGAATTCACTAACTCCAATTTTTAANAATCCATTTTCNTCCAAGACATATTCATGAGTATCAGCATANNTGAGGTTGTCTGGAAANTTGTAAGACATNATTAAGTANATAAAGGAAGTAGAGAATCCTTTGAAATTAATTTTTCCTCTAATAGTTCAGATAATAATCGAATTAATGCAATTTTGATGTGAGCTATGTGAGAACCACCTTGAACAAAAATATTGTAAGGATCTCTTAGAGGNGCATCAGCAGAAAATTCACTTGTACTACCTTCAATAAATGTACCTCCTGCCATTAATAATTTTGAATCATATCCATCCATTGATGATGGAACAACATTCAGAAAAGAATCTACTGGTGAAGAATTTTGAAAAGATTGACAAACTTTTTGTACCAAATCAGGATTATTCAATCTNACTGACTGAATAAGATCAGATCTATATGTTGCTGGCTCTGGTAAAACCTTAAATCCCAAATTTTTAAAGACTGCTGCAACCATATCTGCACCTTTTAGTGATTCGTGAACAATTTGTGGTGCTAAAAACAAACCCTGCAAAATTAATCTTCCTAGTCCAAAATTTATTCCTGCAGAAGAACCAATGCCTGGTGAGGTTAATCTAGAACATGCCATCTCAACCAACTCTGCATCNCCTGCAACGTACCCACCAGTAGGAACNATTGTTCCTCCCAAATTTTTAATCAATGATCCAGCAATTATATTTGCCCCTTTAGAAATTGGTTCACTATCTTCAACAAGCTCCCCATAACAGTTATCAACAAAACATATACAGTTAGGATCAAGAGAATGAATAAGACTACAAATTTTCTCTATCTGATNATTNGTAAGAGACTTTCTCCAACTATATCCACAACTTTTTTGTATGAATACTAATTTGCATGAATTTTCNTNAAAANAATGAACAATTTTTTCTTCAAAAGAATCAAAATTCTCGCAGATATTTANTTGCTTATATTCAATNTCAAAATCTTTAAGTGANCCTTTTCCTNCTCCCCTTATTCCTATGACTTCTTCNAACGTNTCNTATGGTTGTCCTGTAAGAGATAACATTACATCTCCAGGTCGAAGAATTCCAAATAAGACAGAACTTATTGCATGNGTTCCACTTACAAATTGCATCCNCACAGCAGCCTTTTCAGCAAGNAANAATCTTGCAAAAACCGCATCAATTTTTTCTCTAGATATATCATCATGACCACTACCAGAAGATTGATTGAAATGACNAGTAGAAACTTTTTCTTCCTTNAAAATNGTCAAAATATTTTCTANTTTCTGGAAAACCTGATTNGACCTTTCTTNNAAAANTTTACTTAAACTGTCTTCNACAGAAAGAACAGCGTTTTCAGCCAGTTTTAAGTTATTGTCAAGAGTCATTTATTATGAAAATTCATGTTATTTTTCAGAAGCTAAATTNCTTAATTCTGCGAGGAAAGCATTAGGTCCCCTNCCCTGAAAATAAGAAAGTTTTTTTGAAGCCTCATATAAATCAAGAAGTTCTCCATCTAATTCTTCNGCCGTATAATCTCTAATTCCTGCAATTACCTCAGCAAAACGTTCTCTACGGNCAGATTTATTAACAGCATAGGCTTCCATTACCTGCATTTTACATGATCTCCAAGCCTTATTCTGACAAAAATGNACTGAAAGAGCATCACTNAAAGCAGAAGCTTCTTCATCNTCTATGTACCAGTCAAAAGATGAAGGNAGAGGTTTTAATCCTGAAAATATCTCGAATAACTCCCCGGCCGATAATGGATTACCAGAATCATTTTTTAGGGGTACTGCAGACTCTTCCAAAGATTTCCATAACTCTGGGTAATCACTTTCAAAACGATCCCTTATTTTTTCTATACCTTGATCAAGAATCGTATTAACTTGAGCTAAAGCGAGAAAAACTTCAGGACCCGGCGAAGATAACTTACCATTCCTAAGATTAGAAATTTGCGAATTATGAACTTTACCTAAATCAAGAACTTCAGAAAGTAATGGCAATACTCTGTGAGACCATCCATTTCTTTCATGCCAGAGGTGTATCAAATGAGCCATAGCCCTTCTACCTCTAGATAATTTATCGCGATATCCGAGACTCACAGATAATTAAACTAATCAATAGTATAGTATGATAATATTACATATCGGTAATTTTGAAAATAGTATTTCAATATCATGAATTCAGTAATTTTCCAAGAAACAGCAAAATTAAAAAAACCTGTTCCAGCTGAAAAAGTAATAGAACTCTCAGACAAATTACTAGAGCCTTCCAGCCATTCAAAAAAATATCCTCCAAGACTACATAAAACTTGGGGAACAATAGTTTTTATGGTTGCAATTCATATNCTNTCCCTCATAGCTTTACAACCAAAGTTTTGGAGTCTCCCTGCAGTNACTTCATTATTATTTTTTTACTGGGTAACTGCTTGTTTAGGAGTNACTCTTGGATATCACAGATTGTTATCACACAGATCNTTCATTGTTCCAAGATGGTTAGAAAGATTTTTTGCTACCTGTGGAGCTATAAGTTGCCAGCATGGACCAATAGATTGGGTAGGTTTACATAGGCATCACCACTCTTTTTCAGATACTGAAGTAGATCATCACAATAGTAAAAANGGTTTTTGGTGGAGTCANATGGGTTGGATGTTCAAAGACGTNGAAGCACTAAAAGCTGTTCCAAANCTAAGTGCAGATTTAATNAANGATCCATACTANAGATTNCTAAATAAATATTTTNTATTNNTACAAATTCCTATTGGACTTTCTNTGTACGCAATAGGNCAAAAATTAGGAGTNGGNGGNTGGGCTNTNGTNCTNTGGGGAATTCCATTGAGNCTTGTNGTNGTTTATCACATAACGTGGTTAGTAAATTCAGCTACTCATTGTTGGGGTAAGGCACCTTTTGAAAGTGGTGATTCATCCAAAAACAATGCTTGGGTTGCTGCATTAACATTTGGAGAGGGTTGGCATAATAATCATCATGCATTTCCCAATTCAGCAAAACAAGGATTATTTAGAGGTCAAATCGATATAACTTGGGAACATATTAAGATTCTTGCNAAATTTGGTCTTGCAAAAAAAGTAAAGTTACCCTCNAGGTCTTATTATTAAATATATTGTTCAATATTTTCATGGCTAAAAGAGTACAAGTCGCATTAACTGAATCAATCTCATCACTAGGTAAAGAAGGTGATCTAGTTGAAGTAGCACCTGGATATGCAAGAAATTTTTTATTACCTTATGGCAAGGCAATGAATGTAACACCAGCAGTTCTTAAACAAATTGAAAGAAAAAAAGAAAAAGAAAAAATTGCTGCAGATAAATTAAAGCAAGAAGCCTTAGATTTCCAAACTGCATTATCTACAATAGGTAGGTTCACTATCAAAAAACAGGTTGGAGAAGATGGAGTACTTTTTGGAACAGTTACCAATGGAGATGTTGCCGAAGCAATAGAAGCAGCAACTAAAAAAGAAATTGATAGAAGAAACATCACAGTTCCTGATATTCATAATTTAGGTTCTTTTACAGCAAAAATAAAACTTCATCCAGAAGTAAATGCAGAAGTAAATATTGAAGTAACAAGTTAATCAATTTGTTGCATTATTTTGAAAAGTAGCCAGAGTATATATCTAAGCAATTAAAGATATGGTTTCCGTACCTTTTCCAAATAATGGGCAAAATAAAAATTTTAAAAAGGATTTTAATAGTGAAAATGCTGGATTAGTNCCTCCTCANAACGTTCAAGCAGAGGAAGCNGTTCTTGGTGGCATACTTCTTGATCCNGACGCGATCGGAAGAATTGCAGACTTAATTAAACCTGAAGCTTTTTATATAAATGCCCATCAAGANATTTATAGAACAGCATTAATGTTGCATACCCAGGGTAAACCAACTGATTTAACATCAATGAGTGCTTGGTTAGCAGATAATGGATCACTNGAAAAAATTGGAGGNAANAGCAANCTNGTAGAACTAGTTGAAAATGTTTCCTCTACAGCTTCCATAGAACAAGTTGCTAATNTAATTAACGACAAATTCATGAGAAGGCAACTTATNAGATCTGGAAATGAGGTNGTTCAACTAGGTTTTGATCAGACTCAAGATACTAATGAAGTTCTAGATAAAGCGGAGCAAAAAATATTTGAAATCAGTCAAGAAAAACCTTCAAAAGGTCTGACTCAAGCAGCTGAAATCCTTACAAGTACTTTCAATGAAATAGAGTCAAGATCATTAGGTACTTCAGTAGCTGGAATTCCTGTAAATTTCTACGACCTTGATGCGATGACTCAAGGTTTTCAAAGAAGTGATTTAATAATTGTTGCTGGAAGACCTTCAATGGGGAAAACTTCAATAGTTCTTAACCTGGCTAAAAATGTTGCACAATCTCAAGATTTACCTGTGTGNGTATTTAGCCTTGAAATGAGTAAAGAACAGTTGACATATAGACTACTCTCTATGGAAGTGGGAATCGAAAGTGGNAGGCTAAGAACAGGAAGATTACAGCAAGATGAATGGCCATTACTCGGAGAAGGTATCAATTCATTAGGTCAATTACCAATATTTATAGATGACAAGCCTAACTTAAGTGTTCTAGAGATGAGATCTCTGTGCAGAAGATTAATAGCTGAACAAAAAAAAGAACTTGGATTAATTGTGATTGATTATCTGCAGTTGATGGAAGGATCAACCCCTGATAATAGAGTGCAAGAACTTTCACGAATAACAAGAGGTCTTAAAAGCATGGCCAGAGAATTAAAAGTACCAGTAGTAGCTTTATCTCAGCTTAGTAGAGGGGTAGANTCTAGAACAAANAAAAGNCCAATGTTAAGCGATCTAAGAGAATCAGGATCTATTGAACAAGACGCAGATTTAGTATTAATGATTTATAGAGATGAATACTATAATCCAGAGACTGAAGATAGAGGAATTACAGAAATCATTGTCACTAAACATAGAAATGGACCCGTAGGAACTGTTAAATTATTATTTGAACCTCAATTTACGAGATTTAGGAATTTAGCTAATTAAATCGCTCCTAAAATGCATGATAATCACTCAACAAATGAATCTTTTGACGTCATCGTTATTGGAGGAGGACATGCAGGATGCGAAGCAGCTATAACAACAGCAAAATTAGGATTTTCTACAGCCTTATTTACAATCAATTTAGATAGGATTGCCTGGCAACCTTGCAACCCTGCAGTTGGCGGGCCNGCAAAAAGTCAGTTGGTACATGAAGTTGATGCATTAGGTGGAATTATTGGTAAATTAGCTGATGAAACAGCTATACAAAAAAGAATATTAAATGCAAGTAGAGGCCCAGCTGTATGGGCATTAAGAGCTCANACAGATAAAAGAGAATACTCAAAAAAGATGATTGAAATACTACAAAATACAGATAATTTATCTTTAAAAGAAGCAATGATTACTGAACTGGATATTGCAAAAACTGAAGAAATTGGATTGAACTCAAAAAAAATCTTAAAAAAAAGAATAAAGGGTGTAAGGACTTTCTTTGGTAGTTATTACTCAGCTAGATCAGTTATCATCACAGCTGGCACGTTCTTAGAAGGAAGAATATGGATAGGAAATAAATCAATGTCAGCTGGTAGGTCGGGCGAACAAGCAGCAAAAGGACTTACTCAAAATTTACACGAAATTGGTATCAAAACAGAACGTTTAAAAACAGGAACTCCAGCAAGAGTTGATAAAAGAAGTATCATTTTTGATGAATTAGATATACAACCAAGTACTGCAGCAGATAAATATTTTTCTTTTGACCCAGATATAAAAAATAATATGCCCCAAGTTAGTTGTCACATCACAAGAACAACTACCGAAACACATCAACTAATTCGAGACAATTTACATTTAACTCCCATTTACGGCGGTTTTATTGATAGTAAGGGGCCAAGATATTGTCCTTCTATTGAAGATAAAATCGTTAAATTTGCTGATAAAGAATCACATCAAATTTTCTTAGAACCAGAAGGAATTAATACTCCTGAAATATATGTGCAAGGATTTTCTACAGGTTTACCCGAAAATATTCAATTAGAACTTTTAAGAACCTTACCTGGATTAAGTGAATGTAAAATGTTGCGTCCAGCATATGCTGTAGAGTATGACTATATACCTGCAACACAGCTCCAAACATCACTCGAAACGAAAGAAATTGAATATTTATTTAGCGCCGGACAAATTAATGGGACTACTGGTTATGAAGAAGCAGCAGCACAAGGGTTAGTTGCAGGAGTCAATGCTACAAGAAAACTAAACAAAAAAGACCCAATAATCTTCACCAGAGAAAGCAGTTATATAGGAACAATGATCAATGATTTAATTACCAAAGATCTCAAAGAACCATACAGAGTTCTCACTAGCAGGAGTGAATATAGGTTGACCCTTAGGGGAGATAATGCAGATAGGCGATTAACCCCATTAGGTTATGAAATAGGGTTAATTGATGAGAAAAGATGGTCGGTCTATCAAGAAAAAATGAAACTCCTTGAAGAAGAGAAATTAAGATTAAAAAACACTCGNTTAAAAAACACGGATGAAATATCAAAAAAANTAGAATTAGNCACGGGATCAAAAATCAAAGGCTCAANAACTTTGAAAGAACTCTTAAAAAGACCAAACTTTCATTATTCAGATTTAATTAAATATAATTTGACTGAAAAAAATNTAGNTTCTTCAATACAAGAAGGTGTTGAAATAGATATTAAATACGAGGGTTANCTTAAAAGACAAAAAAACAACATTGAACAAATAAATCGTCAAAGCTGTAAATCTCTGCCTCAAGAAATAAATTATGAAAAGATAGATACATTATCTTTAGAAGCTAGAGAAAATTTGAATAAGATAAAGCCAAAAAATTTTGGTGATGCTTCAAAAATTCCTGGAGTAAGCAAAGCTGATTTAACTGCATTACTTGTTTGGCTAAAAATAAGAGAAATAAAAAAAGAAAAGGCAAATATTTTTGTCGAAAAAAAGTTATCATCTTAAAAGCATTCNGTCNGAGCACTGAATAATAAACTTTTTAACTCACCAAANATTTTATGGGAAGAAAAAGCCTCTACTTTTTTAGTGAANAATTCACTNCCANAAATATCTGGTCCATGGAAATTAATGCTGCTTGGGGATGGAAGTCCAACTAGACATCTGCAGCTTTTAACTAATCAAGAGACAAAAATTAAATTAATTTCAATGCAATTAGATCCTCTATCCACTNAAGAAGGCCCTAAAGAATTGAATCAGTTAAATGGACCTTTAATTAGAAGACAAGTATGGATCAAAAGCAATAATAAAAACCTNGCATGGGCAGAAAGTTGGTGGAATGCAGATCAAGTNANTGAAAATTTAAAAGCNAAAGAAGAGCCAATTTGGAAGAATTTGACACAAGACAGATCAGAATTATTTAGAGAAGTTGATCGTATTTCACTTGTCAATGCAAAATGGTTAGAAGATCAATTTTGCTTTAAAGGTCCATTCTGGTCAAGAAATTACAGATTTTTTCGAGACAAAAAACCCTTAACAATTATAAGGGAGGTTTTCAATCCAAATTTAGAAACTTTACTGGGTTATTCAGGAATTAAAGAATTTACCAAACTATACTCTTCTTCTTCTTGATCTGGGAAGATTTCTTGATTTTGATTGAACTTGTTGGNTTGATTGANCTCTCGAAGTATTATTCTCNTTTTCTGAAGCTCTTTGCCATCTTTCAACTTTGAAATCCATTTCATCTGGCCAATCTTCNTCCTTACTCTCTTTCACNTANGGTAATTTTTTTTGCTCAGTTGTCTGTAAATTTTTTGGTTGCCTTAAAGATATTGCTTCTAAAGGTCTTTTTGANTNCTNTNTAGNAGATTCATAAGAATTTGATTCTCTGGAAAATGTCTTAATATCNCTNTNATCATCNTAAAAATTCTCATCATTCCAATCATCATTNTCTTCATCAAAAAATAAATCCACTTTTTNAGATACCCATCTTCCTACTTTTTTAACACTCTTACTTGTTATTCCTTGAAAATCTGAGTTCCTTCTTTTACCTGGCCTAGCACCAGATACTCCATCAACGAATTGTCTTCCAGTTTCAAA
>FUFK010038084.1_pt1 | contig 12220 bp, 10 predicted proteins | sample 1021851 | NCBI WGS metagenome assembly FUFK01 (sample SAMEA51879418, study PRJEB19060) | metagenome
TTTTTCAGGATTATTATTATAAATTATTTTATATATAATTTCTTCACTATTCATTTTTTCTATTTCGTATTCATATACAAAATCTGATTGGTTTAATATATTTTCTAATTTGTCAGAAATTATGAAATTTTTATTTTTTATAGAAATTTTTATGGGTATTGTAATTGAGGTATTGATTTTATTAACTAACTTCCATTTGTCTTCGTATAAATTTTTTAAATTTAAAATAATTTGATCTAAAATTTTATTATCTTCATAATTGATATTTTTTTGATTATAATTAAATCTGAAGTTTGAATCTGAAAAACTAATTTTTGAAAATATCTTTAAATTACTTTTGTTTTCATAAAATATTACAATAAATATATTTTTAAAATCATATTTATCTGTGATCTCAGACAAATCATTACTCTCTAAATTATTTTTAATGTTTTGAAAAATACGAAAATTTTCAATGTTTTCATCTGGCAAGTTATAATTTATCAAAAAATATTTTTTATTTACACGATTCCAATTATTATAAAAGTAATTTTGATTAAAATATTTAATTTCATTACTTTGTGTATCAATTAAAATTGGTATAAATAAAACTTCTATATTTTCGGGCACAGATGAAATTACATTTTTACTTCTTATAAATGATAATAATTTTTTTTTGTCGAATTTAACTTCAAAATCTACTTCATAATTATTATTTACAAATTTTTCATTTGTTATCGAAAAATTATATATTAATGAGCTTATTTTCTTATTTGATATATTGTTAAATAATTTTTTATCTTTGTTTTCTACAATTTTAAATATCAATGTTTTAAATGCTTTTTCAAAACCTTTGTTAATAACCTGATCTTTGTTAAAATTAACGTCGTATTGTTCTTTAATATTAATATTTTTTACAGTGTAATTATCTCCAAAAACTTTAATTGTGGAAAACTTGATAAAAAATAAAATCAAAAGTAAAAAAAAAAAGTATAAGGAACTATTAATTTTTTTTTTGATTAAAAACATGATTGAAANATGAGATCTAAAAATTTCACATACAAAAAAAGTGGTGTTAACATAAAAAAAGCAGATAATTTTATTAAATTTATATCCTCAAGTACAAAAAAATCAAAAAAAAGTGGTGAATTTAAGAATATTGGAGGATTTGGGGCGCTTACAAAACTACCTAATAAACTAAAAAACCCATACCTTGTAACTAGTACTGATGGAGTTGGAACAAAAATTGAAGTTGCAAATCAACTTAATAAATTTAATACCATCGGGATCGATCTCGTGGCAATGTGTGTAAATGATATTATTGTTCAAGGTGCAAAACCAATACTTTTTTTAGACTATATATCAGTATCAAAAATAAATTTAAAAAAATTAAAAGAAATTATTAATGGTATTATTAAAGGATGCAAATTATCTGACTGTGAGTTGGTTGGTGGAGAAACTGCTGAAATGCCTGGAACATATTCTAAAGGAAAATTTGATATAGCTGGATTTTCTTTAGGCTTAGTAGAAAAAGATAAAATATTAACCAATAAAATAAAAGAGAAAGATTTGGTTGTAGCTATACCATCAAGTGGACTTCATTCAAATGGATTCTCATTAGTACGACATGTTATAAAAAAAAAAAATGTTAATTTGAAAAAAAATCCTTTTTTAAAAAAAGAATTACTTAAGCCAACGAAAATTTATGTAGTTCATGTTTTAGAATTAATTAAAAGAAAGTATTTGAATGCATGCGCAAATATTACTGGGGGTGGATTAAAAGATAATATTGAGAGAATAATCCCAAATAATTTATGTGCTGAAATTAATTTAGAAAACGTCAAAACTTTGGATATATTTAGATGGATTAAGAATCAAGGTATTAGTGATCTAGAAATGCTTAAAACTTTCAATTGCGGCGTTGGTTTTTGTTTAATAATAAAACCTCAAAACTACAAAAAAATAATAAAATTTTTTCCAAAAAAATATAAACCCTATATCATTGGAAAAATTATTAAACATTCAAAAAAAGTAAAATTAAGTGGAAAAGTCATCTGGTAAAAAAAAAATTGCAATCTTTATAAGTGGTAGAGGTAGTAATCTTAAATCATTAATTAAATATTCAAATACAAAAAAATCTATAATTAAAATTGTTTTGGTTATTTCAAATAATTTTAGTGCAAAAGGATTAGATTATGCAAAAAAATCAAAAATAAAAAATATATATATCAAATATTCTAATAAAAAAAATTTTGAAAATCGATCTCTTAAATTACTAAAACAAAATAACGTTGATTTAATTTGTTTAGCAGGATTTATGAAAATACTTTCGGGTAACTTTATTAAAAAATTCTATAAACCCATACTTAATATTCATCCATCCCTTCTTCCTAAATATAAAGGATTAAATACCCACAAGAGAGCAATTAAAAATAAAGAAAAATTTTCAGGAGCAACAGTTCATATAGTCAATAAAAAATTAGATGCTGGTAAAATTATATTACAAAAAAGAGTAAAAATTTTAAAATCTGATTGTGAAAAAAGCTTACAAAAAAAAGTATTAAAAATTGAGCATAAAATTTATTCAAAAGCTATTGAAAAACTATTTACTAACTACTAAAAAAAAAATTCAACTCTATTTTTGCATTTTCAAGACTGTCAGAGCCATGAACAGAATTTTTATCAATAGAAATACCGTATTTTTTCCTCAATGTTCCTTCCTCAGCATCTACTGGATTTGTAGCCCCCATTAACTTTCTATTTTCCAAAACAGCATTTTCTCTCTGTAAATTCATCACAATTATTGGTCCTGAAGACAGATATGCACATAAATCGTTATAAAATGGTTTGGACTCATGTACTTTATAAAATCTTTCTGCTTCTTCTTTTGTTATATGAATTTTTTTTTCTTTAATTACTTCAAATCCTTTATTAATGAATTCTTGTTTAATTTGATCTTGAAGATTTCTTTCAACTGCATCTGGTTTAATTATGGACAAAGTTTGTTCTATATTACTCATAATGATCCTCGATTAATTTATTCAACAATCTAACTCCATAACCTGTTGCTCCCCCGGAGTTTAGTGCACCTCCATATTTTGAAAACGCCATACCTGCGATGTCTAGATGAGCCCACGGAGTTTTATTAATTATAAATCTTTGTAAAAATTGAGCAGCTGTTGTAGATCCGGCTCCACCAACATAATTTATATTTTGCATGTCTGCATTTTTAGAATTGATTAATTTATCAAAATTATCATTTAATGGCATTCTCCAAAGTTTCTCATCTACACTTTCACCAGCATTGATTAATTGCTTTGATAATCTATCATTATTTGAAAATAGGCCTGCATATTCTGATCCAAGTGAAACAATTATAGCCCCAGTTAATGTCGCAAGATCTACTATAAATTCAGGTTTAAATTTTTCCTCTGTAAATGTTAAAGCATCTGCCAACACCAATCTACCTTCGGCATCAGTATTTAAAACTTCAATAGTTTTTCCACTATAAGACTTAACAATATCTCCAGGTCTTTGTGCATTTCCACTTACCATATTTTCTACAAGACCCACTACTCCAACAACATTTATTTTTGGTTTTCTAAGCGCAAGTGTTTTCATTAAACCAACGACGGTCGCTGAGCCTGCCATATCATATGTCATATCTTCCATAAATTTTGCGGGTTTAAGAGAATAACCTCCGGTATCAAAACATACGCCCTTTCCAACAAAAGCTAAGGGTTTGGACTTATTTTTAGCTCCATTCCATTCTATCGTTACCAAATAAGATCCTCTGATACTTCCTTGACCCACACCTAGCAAAGCATTCATACCTAATTTTTTTAATTTTTTTTGATCGTATACAGTGACTTTTAATCCAAATTTTCTTAATTTAGTTATACGTTTTGCATACTCATCTGGATGAAGAATGTTTCCTGGCTCAGATACTAAATCTCTAGTTAAAAAAACACCCTCCAAAAGTGATTTTAATTTATCTCTAAGTAAATTTGATTTTTTAATTTTATTTCCAACTACATTTAAATTGATTTTTGAAATTTTAGATCTGTCAGTCTTATAAACATCAAATTCATAAGATTTTAGCTGAGCGCCATGTAAAAATTTTTCTAATTGTACATTTGTAAGAGATATTAAATTTGCATCAATAAAAGAGTGAGTAATTTTATTATTTTTTAAAAAAACGTAAAATTCAGATCCTAACTTTTCATAATCTAAAGAATTGCTGGATTTCATACAATTAACGAATATATAATTTTTGTCTCTATTGTTTTTGATTAGAAATTTTTTTTCTGTAAATAGGTTATTTTTAAATACAAATTTATTTAAAGATTTGACTATTTTATTTTTACTAGTTTGACTTTTTATTAAAATAACCTCATTATCTTTAAAGACTTTCGGTTGTTTGCTTACAAAATCTAATTTTAGCTTCATTTTTTTGAAATATTTAATAGATAATGTTGTATATTTATTAAATTAGTAATTTCAATGAATAAATTAATATTTCGTAAANTATATTTTGATATATTTANNTTNTTTATACTCTCATCTTCACTAGCAATAACCTCGATTGTGTGGATAATACAAGGAATTAATTTATTAGACATAGTAACAGAACAAGGACACTCCTTCAAAGTTTACTTTATATATTCATTTTTAAGTATACCCAAAATATTTTCAAAACTTATAATTATTTCTCTTTTTTTAAGTTTATTTACAGTAATTAATAGATATGAGGAAAATAATGAAATTTTAGTTTTTTGGACTAATGGAATTAAAAAAATTTCTTTTATAAATTTTATATTCAGAATTTCTTTTATATTTGTAATTATACAAATTGTATTCAACATTTATATAGTACCAAATACTGAAAATTTGGCTCAAAAATATTTAAAGAATTCATCAATTGATTTTTTTCCAAAATTAATTCAAGAAAAGAAATTTTCAAAGGTAATGAAAAATTTAAACATATTTGTAGAGGAATATAATGAAAATGGAACACTTAAAGGAATATACATCAAAGAAAAATTAGGAAAAGATGAAAATAAAATAATTATTGCAAGTTTAGGTAAATTAAATAAAACTAAATATGGATATAACTTCCAATTGTTTAACGGTAAAATCATTAATATTGATAAAAAAGGTAATTTTAATCTTAAATTTAAAGAGACAACATATGAGCTTTCAGACCTAAATTTTAAAACTAGAAAAAATGATAAATTGGGAGAGACTAAAAGTTATTTACTAATCAATTGTTTAAAAAAATTTATTAACGAAAGAAAAGATGAAAAGTTTAGATGTGACAAAGAGGATTCTTTTTTAATAAAAGATATATATGAGGAAATATTTAAAAGAATTGTTAATCCAGTTTATATTATTATTTTATCTCTATTAAGCTCACTTCTGATATTAAAATCAAAAGTGAATAAGTTTAGAAATTCTTTTAAATATTTTATTTTTATTATTGGTTTTCTTATAATTATATTTTCAGAATTAAGTTATAAATTTTTAAGTTACAATCTCGAAATAGAAATACTTTTCTTATTATTGCCAATTATATTTGTATTTTTATTTTATCTTAATATTTTATTCATAACAAAATTTAAACCTAGGTATTTATGATTTTTAAAAAATATCAAATTTTTTTATTTACTTTATTTATACAAAAATTAGTAAAAATAAGTTTAGTATTTTTTTGTGTTGTTATATTAATAAATTTCTTTGAAGAAATAAGATTTTCTGAAAAGTATGAGGCAGAAGTTTATTTTGTTATATACCTCTCTCTTCTAAATGCTCCATCATTAATATTTGAAATTTTACCTTTTGTTTTTTTTGTAACAATTATATTTTTTTATTTAGATTTAACTGAAAAATATGAAATAGAACTTTTGCATACTAACGGAATAAGTAACTTAAGAATAGTAATACAATTGTCAGTATTTGTTGCATTATTAGGTATTTTTGTATTATTTTTCTATTACTCATTATCTTCAACTTTAAAAAGCAAATATTTAGATACAAAAAATAGGTTTACAAAGTCTAATGAATATTTAGCGGTTGTAAATAATGATGGCCTTTGGATAAAAGAGGAAATAGATAACAAGTTGTACATAATACACGCAGAAAAATTACAAAAAAATAATTTAAAAAATTTAACAATAAATGAAGCTAGCAAATATTACGAAAGCAAAATTACAATTCAAGCTGAAGGGGCCAATATTAGTTCAAATAATTGGCAGCTAACTAATGTTTCCATATTAGACGAAGATGGAAAAACAAAAAAATTAAAAAGTTATGTATATAATTCATCTTTTAATGGAAAAACCATATCAAATTTGTTTTCAAATTTGAACGCATTAAATATTTATGAACTTCATAAATTATCTAAAAATTATTTAAATATTGGATATTCAAATACAGATATAAAAATTCATTTAAACAAAATCTATAGTATGCCGTTTTTTTATATCCTAATGTCAATTTTAGGATTTATAATTATAAATAAATTGAAGAGAATTAAGTCAAAGTTTTTTGTCATTATTTTTGGGATATTCGTTTCAGTTATAGTTTACTATTTAAACTATTTTTCAAGTTTATTGGGTAATAATGGTGTACTGCCAGTAAACTTATCAATTTGGGCTCCTCTTTTAATACTTTTTTTAGTATGTAACATTGGATTATTAAAAATAAATGAAAATTAATATATTTTTTTTAGGAATAATTATATTTTTTCTTAACTGTTCAAAAATTATTGCTGAAGAAGTAATATTTAATGCTGAAAAAATAAATATAGAAGATAATGGAAATAAAATTAACGCTATAAATTCAGAGACGACTATTGAGGAAAACAATATAAAAATTAATTCAAAAAGAGTTAATTATAATAAAAAAACAAACATTATCATTTTCACAGATAAAGTTTATTTTCATGATAAGAATGAAAATCTTATTATTGAAAGTGATAAGATAAAATATGATAGAAAAAGTGAAATAATTAATAGCTATGGTCCAACAAAATTTATTTTAAAAAATAAATTTTTATTAAATTCGTCTGATATTTTTTTTGAGAGAATCCCACAAATTATTTACGGTGACGGAAATTCAGTTTTAGAGGATAGTGAAAAAAATATTTTTAAATTAAACGATAAATTTAAGTTTGACTTAAAAAATGAGTTAATCAAATCTGAAAATTCAATTATTTTAGATAAAGATGGGAATAATTATTTATTTGAAGACTTAGTTGTCAATTTAAAAACAAACGAAATCGCTGGTAAAGAAATAGAAGTTAAATTTAATAAATCGTTGTTTGGCAATAAAAAAAATGACCCTCTTTTAAAAGGAAGAAGTTCTTACTCAAGCGATGAAGAGCTTAAAGTATATAAAGCAGTTTTTAGCACTTGTAATGTTGAAAATAAAAAGTGTAGAGGATGGGAACTAAGCACAGATGAGTTTAAACATGACAAAAAAAAGAAAATTTTTGAATATAAAAATTCGTGGTTAAAAATTTTTGATTATAAAATTTTTTATGTACCTTATTTTAATCATCCAGATCCATCAGTTAAAAGAAAATCAGGTTTTTTAACTCCTTCATATACTAGTTCAGATACACTTGGAATATCAATAAATATACCATATTTTAAAGTCCTTGATAAAGACAAAGATATCACATTTAGCCCAAGGTATTATGCAGATAAAAGTTTTTTGTTACAAAACGAATACAGGCAAGCCTTAGAAAAATCCAAAATTTTAAGTGACTTAAGTTTTTTGGTGGGTGATGCTGGAACCAAAGGACATTTTTTTTATAATCAGATAGGTGAATTGAGTGATAAGATAAGTTTTGAATTAAACCTTCAAAATGTTAAAGGAGATAATTTTTTAAAAACACATAAAATAATAGAAACCTCAAGTTTAATTAAAAGTGACAGTCTTCTAGTTTCAGGTTTAGATTTAGATTTTAATTTTACAGATTCTAAATTGAATACTTCTTTCAAAATATTTGAAGATTTAAGTAGAAATTATCATGATAGATATCAATACATTTTTCCAGATTTCAATTTTACTAAGCAAATTATAATACCAAATAATTATAATGGTAATTTTAATTTTAATTCATATGGCTATAACAAACTTTATAATACAAATGTTACGGAGACAGTATTAACCAATGACTTTTTATTTGAGTCAATTGAATTTATAAATTCAAAAGGCATTATTACTGATTATGATTTATTATTAAAAAATTCTAATAATTATTCTAATAATTCAAATACTTTCGATGATAATTTTAANTACAATTTATTNGGNTTAGTTAAGTTAGATCTAAATTATCCCATGCAAAAANAAATGGTTAATTACACTAATTTTCTAAAACCAATTTTGTCTTTAAGGTACAGTCCAAATGGAAATACTGATTTATCTTCTAAAGACGTTATGCTTAAATACAATAATGTGTTTGATATAAATCGTATAGGAGAAACTTCACAAGTTGAAGGTGGAGAGTCATTAAGTCTAGGCTTAGAGTTCAAAAGCAAAAATAAGAAAGGTCTTAATATTTTAGACGCGAAAGTAGCTCATGTTTTGAAAGCTGATGAAAACCATACTATGCCATTGAAATCAAAGTTGAACAAGAAAAGATCTGATATTTTCGGAAATATAAATTTTGGAATAACTGACAATACAAGATTTGGATATTTTTTCTCATATGATAAAGATTTGAAATATTCAAACTTAGATCAAATTGATTTAGATTGGAATTTAAACAATTTTTTTACAAATATATCCTATTATTATGAACATAATGATCTTTTAGAAAAGGAAAGCATTAAAAATAAAAGTGAATTAAAATTTAATAATGAAAATAAATTAAGTTTTGAAATTTCTAAAGATTTAACTCAAAACTTTACTCAATATTATGACCTAATTTTTACACACCAGACGGATTGCATTTCTTTAAATCTCAGCTTCAACAGATCGTTTTACAGTGATGGAAGTTTAGAACCTAGTCAAAGTTTATCTTTCTTAGTGAAAATAATACCTTTTACAGAATTAGGTGTAACTAATTTAGGAAATTTAGTTGGAAATTAGTTTATGAGGAAGATAAAAATATCCATTTTATTAATAGTAAGCTTAATAATATGCAGTTTTTGTTATTCAGAAGTCCAAATAAAATATAAGATTGATGACAAAATTGTTACCAATGTAGATATTTTAGAAGAAAAAAAATATTTAATCTTTTTAAGACCAAACTTGCAAAAATTATCAGACAGTGAAATTACCAAAATATCAGAAAACTCCATTGTTAGAGAAATAATTAAAAGCAAAGAAATTGATAGGATATTTAAAAAAAAAGAAAATAAGAATTTTACAAATGAAATTAAGAGAAATTTATTTTTGTTTAAAGGCGTAAAAAGTGAGGAAGAATTTTTAAAAGTATTAAAAGAAACTAATTTGGAATATAAAAAAATTTTGAAAAAAATAGAATATGAAGGTTTGTGGAATGAGTTAATTTTCCAAAAATATAACAATCTAATTAAAATAGACAAAGAAGAAATAAAAAAAAAATTAATAAAGAATTATGCTAAGAATAAGAGATATGAATATAATTTGTCTGAAATTTTGTTTGAAATTGAACAAGATGAGAATTTTGACAAAAAATACCAAGAAATAATAAATTATGTTAAAAAAAATGAATTTAAGGCTGCAGCATCAAAATATAGTATTTCAAATAGTTCAAATAGAGGTGGTGAAATAGGATGGGTTAAAGAAACTGTTTTATCATCAGAATTGATTGAAAAATTAAAAAAATTAAAAATTAATGAAGTCTCTGAACCTATAAGATACCCAAATGGATATTTGCTAATTAAAATAAACAAGAAGAAAGAGATGAAACAAAAGATTAACTTGGAACAAGAGCTTGGTGAGAGCATAAAATATGAAAAGAATAAACAGCTTAACCAATTTTCACTTTTATATTATAAAAAATTAAAACAAAATACACAGATCTATGAATATTAAGTTTATTATTATTGTTTTAGGTGAACCCTATAGTATTTTTTCAGAAATACTTGGAAAATATTTTTCGAAAAATAAAAAATTTAAAAAAAAAATTATAATAATTGGAAGTAAAAAATTATTTAAAGATCAATTAAAAAGACTTAATTATATATTTCCAATAAATGAAATTGCTAATTTCAAAGAAGCTAAAAAAAATACTGTAAATATAATAAATATTGACTTTAGTTATGATAAAATATTTACCAATATATCAAATAATTCAAGTAAATATATTGAAAAGAGTTTTAAAAAATCCATAGAAATTATTAAAAAAGATAAAAATAAGTTTGTATTAATAAATGGTCCAATATCGAAAAAAACTTTTTTAAATAAGAAATATCCAGGCATTACTGAATATTTGTCAAAAAAAACTCGAAGCAAAAATGAAATAATGCTAATTTATAATAATAATCTCTCTGTATCTCCATTAACAACTCATATCCCTATCAAATATGTAGCAAAAAAAATTAAGAAAAAAAAAATTTATGAAAATTTATGTAATATTAATCAATTTTATAAAGATGTTCTGCGAAAAAAGATGAAATGCGCTGTATTAGGTTTAAATCCACACTGCGAAACATCTGATAAATATAGTGAGGAAGATAAAGCAATTATCCCTGCAATAAAGAACTTAAAAAATAAAGGGCTAAAAGTAGATGGGCCCTTTTCTGCTGATACTTTCTTTTTAAAAAAAAATATTAAAAATTATAACCTTGTACTCGGAATGTACCACGATCAAGTTTTAGCTCCAATAAAAACGTTATTTAATTTTAAAGCTATAAATATAACAATAGGTTTGCCATTTATTCGTATATCACCAGATCATGGTCCTAATTCAGATATGGTTGGAAAAAATAAGTCTGATCCGTCCTCATTTTTCTATGCAATGGAATTTGTTAATAGATTGAATTAGTGTAATGCCAAAAAAAAGCTTGGGTCAAAATTTTCTGAAAAGCCAAGATATTCTCTCAAATATTGTTAATAGTGGAAATATATCAAAAAAAGATATTATACTTGAAATTGGACCAGGTACTGGGAACCTTACAGAGAAAATTTTAGAGAAAGCACCTGAAAGATTTATAGTAATTGAAAAAGATAAAAAGCTTTCTGAATTATTACACAAAAAATTTAGAGGAAAAATAGAAATAATAAATAAAGATATTTTGGACTGTTATAATAGTTTTGTTTTTAATAAAAAAGTAAAAGTATTTGGCAATCTTCCATATAATATTTCAACAAAAATATTAATTTCATTTTTAAAAATTTATAACTTAAAAGATAAATTTGAAAAATTTATTTTCGTATTTCAAAAAGAAGTTGCTGATCGAATTTTGGCAGAAGAAAATTCAAAAAATTATGGTAGACTATCAATACTTACTTCCTTAAAAATGAATAGTAATAAGATAACTGACATTGATCCGAAATATTTTTATCCAAAACCTAAAGTTTGGAGTACTTTGGTAACTCTATCGCCTAAATTAGATTTTGAGGAGATGAAAAGCAATCAGCACTTAGAGCACATAACCAATATTTTTTTTAGTCAAAGACGTAAAATGATAAAAAAACCAATGAAACAACTTTTCACTGAATTTGAGAAAGTTGCAAAAGATTTAGATTTAGATTTAAATTTGAGGCCACAAAACCTTTCAAAAAACCAATATTTAGATATTTGTAAAATATTTGATGTTTTAAACTAAAAGTGATTTTACATGTAAATTAATAAACTTATTATCAAATTTAATATTATTTTTTCTTTTTATTATTCGCATTATCTTTTTGTAACAAATATTTAAGTCATCGTTTATTACAACATAATCGTATTCTTTCCATCTTAATAAATCTTTTTTAAATTCCTTCATCCTTTTTTTTACAGTTTTCATATTTTTTTTTTCTCTTTTAATAAGTCTTTTCAATAGTTCATTTTTAGAAGGTGGCAAAATAAATATTGTTGTTAATCTATAATTTAATTTTTTATTTTTAATTTGCCTTGTTCCCTGCCAATCTATATCAAATATAATATTCTTACCTTTTTTAAGTTTTTCAATTACTAAATATTTTGACGAACCATAGTAGTTATCAAAAACTTTTGCATGCTCAAGAAATTCACCTTTTTTAATAAGTTTTTTAAACTGACCCTTTGAGGTAAAGTAGTAATCTTTTCCATTTTTTTCAT
>FUFK010052544.1_pt1 | contig 12220 bp, 11 predicted proteins | sample 1021851 | NCBI WGS metagenome assembly FUFK01 (sample SAMEA51879418, study PRJEB19060) | metagenome
ATCGCTGCTTGAGCTGTTTGCAGAGGNTTTTGAGNGTGTCGGGGTGCTCGGGAATCCCTGTAATGACCGTGACCGCCTTACCGCCTCTTCCTTTCGTCTCGCGCCTGATACGCACCACGCCATCACCGGTTTCANGAGGCCTCGCAGCACNACANACACACTTGACCAGCTGACGCTGACATTGGGGACATAACCGGCCTCCGTCGGTGCTGTAAACCGGTTGACTGTCGCGATGTCGGGCCAAAGGACTCTCCTTAAACGCGAGATTACTGAGTNGCGGCGCCCCTGCAGGCGCTGCGCTCGTTTTATACTAGCACCGGTAACTTATNTGCTTGAGGGNCGANTCAATGNGTGACGTCGCGGCGCTGGAGGCGCAGATCGCGTTCGTGGAAGACGCGNTGCAAACACTGGATGACGCTTTGGCTGCCCAGCAGCAGCACATACTGCGTCTGGAGCGCCAGATTGATCGTCTTCAGCAGCAGCTTAAGGATCAGGGCGCCCGCATTGACGAGGTGGCCGCAGAGAGCGGCGAGNCGCCCCCTCCGCATTACTGAGTCAGTAACAAATATTGAGAGAAAAGATCTATGAATTGGCGCGTAACCATCCTGATTTTAATAGCTTTATTGGGCGGTTTCGCTGTGCTTTTCGCGATCGTGACGCGCCCCATTGCNGCGCCGCATCACGAGATCTACGTCAACGGCCCTGTTTTGACCATGGATTCGGAGAGTCGCATCGCTGAAGCNGTNAGNGTGCGCGACGGGGTGATAGAAGCAGTAGGGGGTTCAGAGGCCATGCTGGCCATGGTCACTGATAACACGCAGGTGGTTGATTTGCGNGGCAGGACGCTCATGCCGGGCTTTGTCGATGCCCATGGGCATTTCCCCGGCTCGGGGCAGACCGTGTTTTCGGTTGATCTCAATAGTCCGCCTATCGGTGACGTCACCGACATCGAGCAGCTGTTGGCGCGGCTCAGTGATTTTGCAATGAAGCGAACGGACGGGTGGGTCGTCGGCCATGGCTACGATGACACGCTGTTACGGGAGAAACGCCACCCCACCCGCGATGATTTGGACCGCGTTAGCCAAGACAGGCCCGTTGCGATAGTCCATGTGTCGGGCCACCTCGCGGTGGTCAACACTGCCGCGCTGGAGGTGTTGGGGATCGATGAGTCAACGCCTGATCCTGAGGGGGGCGTCATCGTGCGTGACCCCGCTTCGGCTGACGGACGGCGGCCGAATGGGGTGTTGGAAGAGACTGCCGCCCGCGCCGTTTGGGACCACACACTTGATCTTGGGGTGATGGATGGCCTGAGAATGACGACGCAGGCAGCAAAGGAATATTTGGCGGTAGGCGTGACGACGGCCTCGGCAGGCGGCATGCCCTCAGCAGTGGCCGAGCTGTTGGGGTTTTTGAGCGGCCTGAATCAGTTCTCTCAGCGCGTTGCACTGTTTCCGCTTTTTGAGGAAGTGGGCGAGAGCCTCTTAAGTGGAGAGCGTTCGCTTGCAGATTTCGCTGGAGCAAGGGTTTCCGTGCCACGGGTAAAGATCATCGCCGATGGCAGTATTCAGGGATACACCGGGTATCTTTCGGAGCCTTATTACGTGCCATTCAAGGGTGACGCCAATTATCGGGGTTACCCGTCGGTGTTGCGTGACGAATTGTTCCGTCAGGTGGAAGCCCTCTACGAGCGACGGATTCCAGTCGCAATCCATTGCAATGGCGACGCCTCAATAGACGATGGTCTTGATGCGATCGAGGCGGCAATGGCCGCTCATCCGTGGCCAGAGGCTCGGCCGCTGATTATCCATGCGCAAATGACGCGCAAGGANCAAATCGATCGCATGGCACAGCTCGGGGTGACGCCCAGCTTTTTTTCCGCCCATACCTACTATTGGGGTGACCGGCACGCCGCCATCTTNATGGGCCCGGAGCGGGCCGCCAACATGAGCCCGGCGCGTTGGGCGCTGGACGCGGGTGTTCGCTTCAGCTCCCATCTGGACACCCCGGTGACCCCGATGCTGCCGTTGCAGGCGGTATGGAGCCAGGTGGAAAGAGAGAGTACGGGCGGGGNNNTGATTGGTCCAGCGCAACGAATCGGCCGCATGCCGGCATTGCGNGCTGTGACCATCGATGCGGCGTGGCAGGTCTTCATGGAAGACGAGATTGGTTCCATTGAGNCCGGTAAGCGTGCTGATCTGGTGGTGCTCTCAGAGAACCCGCTGACGGCCGAGGATATTCGGNGCATCAAAGTCGACCGCACCGTGATTGACGGCGCCACGGTATACGCGCGCCTATAGCGGCTCAGGGGGTCTCGAACCCGAATTTCTCTCTGTCGACGCGAACGAAGATGGCCTCTGCCGTTGCGGTAGTGGTCTCTCCAAAGCGCATCTCGGCCTTCACCTCNGTGCGTTTGTCGTCGAGCTCAGTTGCTTGGGCGCTGACCTCAATCCGCTGATTAAGCGGCGTGGGTTTCAAGTATCTGACAGAGAGTCCTCCCGTCATGCCAGGGTGGCCTNTACGCACGTGGGTCATGCCCATCAGGTGATCAAGAACACCCGCTACCCAGCCGCCGTGCACGTGACCGGGAGGTCCTTCGAAAGCCTGCCCGAAGGTCACGGTCCCGATGATGCGGTTTGGCTCTTCCTGCCAAAACAATTCAGGCGAGCAGGGGTGACTTCTGCCGCCGACGCTGACTAGCTCGCCCATCACATCGTCAATGGTGCCGCGCTGACTGCGTTTCGCCATATCGACCAGGCCGGTAACCTGCTGCGCTTGGCTCAGTTCCGCCGCGAGGCCCTCAATTTTTTCTGTCAGTGCGGCGGCCAGTTCCGGATCGATATCAGTGCTGACCAGTTTCTCGTTAAGTGCCCGTGTTGCACTGGCGAGTCGTTGTCGGGCCTGCCAGTAGGTTGCTTCTTGAGAACCCGGGTCATAGGCGCTGGTTGCAGCAGCCATGTCAAATCAGCTCCTGCTCCTGCAGGGTGGCCCGCCATGCACGGATGTCACTGATCAGCGCCTGGGGTTGCTCCAAAGATGCGAAGTGGCCACCTGCCTCGTGTTGGTTGTTGAACAGCACCAGTTGCTGGTACCGCGTTCGCGCCAGGCGCTCGGTACACACAAAAAGCTCCTTGGGAAATATCGACAGCCCGATGGGCAGCGCGACAGGGCGATAGTCCCCCTCGGTAAAACTCTCCCAGTAGAGCCTCGCGCTGCTGCCACCCGTGTTGGTCATCCAGTAGTGGGTAACAATGTCCAACAGCACATTTCTCTCTATGGCGTTCTCCGGATGGCGTATGCCGTCCCGTACGCAGTCCGTCCAGGTCGCGTACTTTTCGACGATCCAGGCCATTTGTCCTGCGGGTGAGTCAGCCAAGCTATAGGCAAGTGTTTGTGGGCGCGTGCTCTGCTGTTTGGAGTAACCCGACTCATGATCCTGATAGTGCATTGCTGCGGCGAGTGTGGGNTGCTCGGCGGGGTCGCTGCCGCTCATGGTGAGCTCATCCGGCACGACCATTGGTAAATTGACGTGACCGGCGAGGCAGTGCGTATCAGGGTGCAGTAACACGGCATGGGTTACCAGTGAGCCCCAGTCACCGCCTTGGGCAATGTAGCGCTCGTAGCCGAGTCGCAGCATCAGTTGATCCCAGAGTGCCGCAATACGCTCCACGCCGACGCCGGGAGACGTGGGCTGACCGGAGAAGCCAAAGCCAGGCAGGCTGGGGATGACCAAATGGAAGGCGTTTGTCGCGTCACCACCGTGCTGCGTNGGGTCGCTGAGCGGCCCGATGATGTCGAGAAACTCGAGCACCGATCCTGGCCAGCCATGGGTAATCAGTAGCGGTTGCGCTTGGGTGTGGGGACTCCGGATATGGAGGAAATGGATCTTGATTCCTTCAATTTCAGTGATGAAGTTGTCGTACTGATTGAGCAGTGAGGGGACGCGTTGCCAGTCGTACTCCTCACGCCAGTAGCGCACCAGTTCNTGGCAGTAAGTGAGTGGCACGCCTTGCTGCCAGTCTTCCACGGTCTCGGCATCCGGGAAGCGGGTTTGCGTCAGTCGCTGAATGGCATCCTGGATTGCCGCGTCGTCAAATCGGGCTTCAAAGTGTTCGATTGCGCTATCCATGTTTTGTCCCATGCGGAGCTGCGTCTGCCTAAAGTCGCCTTCGACACTAACGGCTCATATGGATGCGCTCAACCCTTGTCGTCCAAATTCAATGTGTTGTAGGTCTCGCTCAGCCAATCAAGCAGTCGCGCTCGCTCTTCGGGTCGTTCTTGTGTGCGGGGCCGCAGGTGTGTGGTCCGTGGCTCACGATCGAGAAAAAGTTTGCCGCTCACTTGGTCGGCCTCGCGGGCTCTGGCCAGCCAGACAATAGTATCGGCGCCCTCGGCGGGTGAACGCAGCACGCGCTTTGTCACGCGACGGAACCCGGGAAGAGCGGTTTGTACGCCCGGCGTATCGGCCCAACCCGGGTGCATGCTGTTGACCACAATGTTGTGCTCCGACCATGCCTCAGCCCAGAACTCAGTCAGCACAGTGAGCGCCCGCTTGGCTCGCGCGTAGGCCACGCTGCCGTTGTATTTGTCGGGCGTCATGACCAGTTCATCGCACCGCAGTTTTTGGGTATACATGCCTCCCGAGACCACATTAATGACCCGGGCCGGTTGGGCATGATTTTTCAACAGGGGTAGCAGAGATTCGGTGAGTTGCCAGGGCGAGAGAAGGAGCAGAGCCGCACTGCGCTCAATGCCTTCTTCCGTCTCGGCGTAGTCGTTAAAAAGAGCGCCCGCGTTGTTTATCAGTACGTCAATCGATTGACCTCGTGCATGCATTCGTTCACACAGCCTTGACACCTCCGTCAGTAAACTCAGGTCGGTGAGCTCGACGTGATCGGCCACCCTGCCAGTCTCTGCTTTTAGCGCTTGCTGCATGTCGGCGGCTTTGGCGGGGTCCCGGACGACTACGGTCAGTTTGGCGCCTGCTTCCAGTAACGACACTGCGGTCGCAAACCCCAATCCGGCATTAGCGCCGGTCAGCACAACATGCCTATCGGTCATGTCCGCGGTCATGGGTCGCCAGTTTTTCTGCCCCCTGCGGTAGCCATAGCGAGTGAAGCAGGCGAGCGCTGTCGCGAGCTTACTGTCTCTTTTTTGCGTGTCCCGTGAGGCCTCGGGCGGGGGATTGTCGTCCGCCAGCGCGCTGGCAAGGCCTCTTAANCTCGCTCGCCCCATTTTCTTAAAGCCCGGTTCTAGGCGTGTCGCCAGGCGCTGCAAGCCTTTCCGAAAGGTGAACTCTGCGACATAGTGAATGCGCGTAAGGTCATCCCCAAGGGATTCAAACGTGATGACGTCCCTGACGCTAAACCAGCGGCCACGACCCTCAAGCACCAGGCACTGCCAGGGCGTTAATTCCGTTATCTCATAGGCCAGGTCGAGGTGGCCACGACCCGCTTTGCAGCGCACGNAGAACTCTGTGCCTTGATCGANCGGTCCNGGAGTGAGCTTGTTCGCTTCAACCGCCGTGGCGTCCCACTCAACGGTGGTTCTGAAGTCGGCGACGTAGCGAAAACAGCTTGCTACTGATCGCGGCACTTCGATGGTTTCTGTAAGCGTAATCATGAGCGCATNCGGGGCAAGAACGTGCCTAGAGTACGCAAGCAGCGGACCCCCAGTTCATGTCCGAACTGCAGCGGNTGTCTNAATTGNTATTCCNGGGTCGGAAGCTATTCTTCTACCCAGACGACCCTGAGGGGCTCGCCAAAATCATCGTAGACGACCTGCCGGCGTCTCTTTGGTGTGCGTCGGCGAACTACCTTGGTTCGCACGCGTTTTGCCGCCCGTCGTGCATCCAACGCGGCGATCACGTCAGTGAGCGNTGTGCGTTCNGCGCGGCGGGTTTCAAATAGCGGGACGGGGGGTGGGGTTTTCCTGCGATCGTAAGCGCTTTCGCCGGCCCGAAATTCCTTCACCTTGCCGCCGGACGACAGAAAAGCCGCGGTTTGCCGTTGCAGGCGTTCGCGCAAATCGGTCTTGGAAGGCGGTTTTTTCATGGGGCAATCTCCGACCCAGTCATTATAAAGAGGGAACGTCGCAGCACCAATCTATGGGCTGACCATGCCCTGCGGTTTCTGGTTTAATGCCCCCCGACAGGGTTCGAGGTGCCCCGATTTCATGCAAACACCCCCCCGATTTACCCCCGATACCTNCGAGAACAGGCGACGTCAGAGGGTCGACTGATGGGNATCCTGCGTTCATTGCTGGTATTTCTCTGGATGGCGGTAACGGTCATTCCCTTCGCGTTGGCGATTATTCTGATGGCCCCGTTTGTAGGGCCGGAGGCGCGATGGTGGTATCTTGCACGGCCCTGGCTCAGCGGTGCGGTAGAAGCGGTCCGGTTGGTGGGTGGCATCCAGTACTCGGTCGAGGGCGAGCAAGGGCTCCCCACGGCGGAGGACAATCAGCGCATCATTCTCTGCCCGAAACACCAGTCGACTTGGGAAACATTCTTCTTCGCCAGTCGCATGCCCCATCCTTTGGCTTACGTTTTCAAACGCGAATTACTTTACATCCCGTTCTTTGGCTGGTCGATGGCCTGCCTGAATATGATTCATATTGACCGAAGCGCCAGAGGTGACGCATGGAGCAAGGTCGCCTCGATGGGCGAAATGCTCATGGATCGCGGCAAGTGGGTCATCATGTTCCCTGAGGGCACGCGCTCCGAGCGCGGCGCACAGGGGGTCTACAAGACAGGTGCGGCCCGACTCGCGATTGCGACCGGCGCAAGCATCGTGCCCATTGCGGTCGCGTCAGCGCGATGTTGGCCGCGCAAGAGCTTTACCTTTATACCGGGCACGGTTGCCGTCTCCTTTGGCCCGCCGATCGCGCCGTCACCCGGCGAAAGCGCCGCGGATTTGATGAAAAAAGTATCTGAGTGGATTGAGGAAGAGATGCGTCGTATTGATCCAGACGCCTATCCCGAGTCAGAGCGGCCCCCGGATCCNCTGCAGCAGGAAGCCACCCTAAGCGCTGCACTTGAGGCACAGGCCGCCGCTGCGCGAGCAGCTCAAGGCGGTCTCCCAGACGACAATGCTTGAGCTGGATCGACCGAGCGGTGAAGCCCAAGGCGCCGTCATTCGATATGGGGTCGGTGTAGACTGCGAGGTCAAAGGGGAGGTCAGTGATGGGATTTTATAGCGATACGGTTGTGCCGAGGTTGGTGACCTGCGCCTGCGGCACTAAGCCAATCCTGAAGCAGCGCGAGAAGGTGGTGCCGCTGGCTCAAGGCAAGGTGTTGGAGATTGGTATGGGGGCGGGGCATAACCTGCCTTATTACGATGCTCAGCGAGTCGATGCAGTGGTGGGTATTGATCCTTGCGCGACCAGCTGGGGGCTGGCTCAAAACAGAGCTTCGCAGTTGGGGGTGCCGCTCGAGTTTGTTCAAGGCTCGGCGGAGGAGATGCCGCTGCCGAGCGAGTCATTCGATACGGTGCTGATGACCTTCAGTCTGTGCACCATTCCCGATGGACATGCTGCCTTACAGGAAATACGTCGCGTGTTAAAGCCGGAGGGAAGGCTGGTGTTTTGCGAGCACGGCGAGGCGCCTGATGAATCCGTTGCCCTGTGGCAAGCACGAATCAATCCGATGTGGAGGCGATTGCTGGGGGGCTGCAATCTGAATCGACCGATCGTGAATTGGATNAGTAAGGCGGGCTTNGGGATCCAGGCGCTCGATCAGATGTATCTGCCCGGCACCCCGCGCATTGCGGGCTTCAACGTTTGGGGCAGCGCTCAGCGAGAGTGCTGACGACGATTAAAGATANATTGCGGGGCGCGGTACCGAGGGCCGCTCTCAGCGCACTCGCCCTCTGTTTGTTTAGCTGCGCGAGCGAGCCNGCGACGATNNCGACTTCCCATGGTGACAGTCCGCTCCCTGATCTGTCGGGTCATTGGGAGGTGGATTACGCCCGCAGCGACAGCGTGCAAACCCAACTCAATGCCTCGTTTCGAGAGGTGCAGCGAGAGCTTCGGCGCCGACGCGAGGCGGCGGAGCNCGGTGCGAGCTATCAAGGTCCACCAATGGGAGATTTAGAAACGCTGGTGGCAGTGGCCAAAATGGCTGAGCTTGTCACTGAGCCAGAGCTGCTTGAGGTGTATCAGGACGTTCGGCGCGTGCGCATTGAGCGAGAGAACAGTTTCGCCCTGAGTTGCGAGCTGGCGGGCGAGCAGTCGGTGCCCAGCCTGCTCGGTGCCGAGCAGTGCTGGTGGGACGGACACCAGCTGCATTTTCGGGTGCTGCTCCCGGATGGTTTGCTGATCAAGCATCGGTTCGTGCGATCGGCAGATGGCTTGTCTCTGTCGCAGCGCACTGCGCTGACTGCTCCCGGGGTCGCCAGGGATATGGAGGTGGTCAAAATCTTCTCCCGCTATGACCGGGGGGAGAGGGGATACCGGTGCACGGAGACCCTCACCCGTGGGCGCGTCTGTACCACTGAGGAGGCCACGCCCTATGAGTGATCGACGAGTGTTGCCCCGACTCCTCGCGGTGGTCGGTTTCTGTATGTTGGGCAGTTGCGCTAGCCCGCCGAGTGAGATGGCGTCCGCCGAGTCGCAGGAAGATTCCGCCAGAATCTGGGATGCCCCTGAGTCGTTACTGGTCGCAGAATCTCCGATAGCGCCGGCGCTCGATATCGCCGTTGAATTATTTGACCCCGGCATATCTGACGATGATCGATCTCCGTTGGCTGCGGTGCGACGGATGGAGTCCCAGTTATTGGCGGGCGAATTGCGAGAGACGCTGGTCCGCAGCAATCAGTGGGGCGTGGTGAGGCTGGTCCCCACGGCCTCGGCTTTGACGCCTGTATCGATCCGGGCGGCTATTGTGGCGTCTGACGGACGTGACCTGGTCCTCGATGTGGTCGTTAAGGATGCGATGGGCATTCTCTGGTTTGACCACACGGTGGCCTATCGTCAGCAATCTGCGGGGGACGATGGCCTGACGGGCATTTTCAACGCCTTGGCTAACCGTTTGCTCTCAGTGTGGCAGGGCAAGGATCGTGATGAGCGCTACGCGTCGCTTCATGGGGCAGACATCGCCTACGCGGAGGCGTTGGCGCCCGCGGCGTTCTCGGGAATGATTCAGCGCTCGGAGACTGACTGGGAGGTTATCCGGCTCCCGGCGGAAGATGATCCGATGCTGGCGCGTATCGAGCGAATCCGCAATCAGGAGTATCTATTTTGCGACACCATTGATGAGCAGTACGTNGANATGGTGGACCGGGTGGGCCCTACCTATCGTCTATGGCGTGCGGCCACGCTGGAACAGACCGAGTGGCTAGAGCGTTATCAGAAACGCGCAGCGACGCGCACAGGCAGCGCTGGCGACAGTGAGTTCACGCGCATGCAGGCAGAGTATGCGGCCTATCGGTCGTTTCGGATTCAGGAGCAGGCACTGTTTGAATTGGCAGAGGCCTTTGACGGCGAGGCGCGGCCCACGGTGATTCGAACACAGGATCAAGTGTTTCGTCTGGAGGGGACCCTTGATACGCAATACGACACGTGGCGCGCCTTGTTGCGCGATATTTACTTGATNGAGACCGGAGGCCAGGCACTGTGACCCACGCATTTCTTGCCACCTGCCCTGCGGGTGTCGGGGTCTATCTGGCGCAAGAGCTTGAGGGTCTCGGGGCGCAGCAGATCGTCGAGCGGCCCGTGGGTGTCTCCTTTGAGGGTGGGCTGGGGTTGGCGTATCGCGCCTGCCTCTGGAGCCGTATGGCGAATCGCATCATCCTTCAGCTGGGTGCGGCGCAGGCAGCCTCTGCTGACGAACTCTATGACGCGACCCGGCAGATCGACTGGACAGCGCACTTCGCAGCCACCAGTTCTCTGTTGGTCGACTTTGCGGGGCGCAGCGCCGATGTGCGGAACGCACAGTTCGGCGCGCAGCGCATCAAGGACGCGATTGTCGATCAGTTTCGTGAGAAAGGCATGGGACGTCCCTCGGTCGANCTGAAGCAGCCCGATGTTCGCGTTTTTGCGCGCTTGAGCAAGGGNCGCCTTATGCTCGGCATCGATCTCAGTGGGGATAGCCTCCACCGTCGCGGTTACAGACTCGACGGGGGGGTGGCGCCGCTCCGAGAAAATATTGCCGCGGCAGCACTCTGGGCCGCGGGCTGGCCGGAAAGAAGCCGGCAGGGAGAGGCTTTACTCGATCCGATGTGTGGTTCTGCCACGCTTCTGCTGGAAGGTGCCTTGATGGCGCTGGACCGTGCCCCGGGATTGAATCGGAAGCGTTTCGGATTCCATGGCTGGGCGGGTCATGACGAGGACCAATGGCGCGCTGTTCGCTCGAACGCAGATGAGCGCGCTGCGACGCCGACAGCGCATCAGTTGGAGATCAGGGGCTACGACGGCGACATGCAAGCGGTTCGGCGATGTCAGGACAATATCGGGCGTCTTGGTCTCGAAGACATCGTGCGTATCCGTTGCAAAGACCTCGCTTTAGTGACCCGACCGACACACCGGGATTTCTCGAGGGGCGTGCTGGTCACTAACCCGCCTTGGGGGGAGCGCATGGGGCAAGCGGATGCGCTGCCGCATCTCTATAACGCCTTGGGTGAACGAATCAGTATGGCATTCGATAACTGGCTGGCCGTGGTGCTGACCTCTNAGCTGTCGCTCGGCAAGGCCGTGGGCCTGCGAGCCGACAAGCGCCATCGCTTTCACAATGGGCGACTCGATTTGCACTGTCTCCAGTTTCAGCTCGGCCCTGAGAATCGATTCCGATCATTGCAGCAGGACGCAGAGTATGGGTCTGGGGCGCAAACGACTGCGCCTAAAGCACTGTCTCAGGCCGGTCAGATGGTCGCTAACCGGTTGCGAAAAAACCTGAAGCGCCTGACGCCCTGGCTCAGACGAGAAGACGTCACCTGTTATCGGGTGTATGACGCGGACATCCCGGAGTATGCGGCGGCGATCGATGTGTACGAAGGTCGGTTACACATTGCCGAGTATGCGGCGCCCAAAGAGATTCCCGAGCAGAAAGCGGCAGAGCGCTTTGCAGACCTTGTGGCGGGCGCGCGAGACGTCTTCGGGGCCACCTATAGCGAGGAGGTTGCGGTAAAGCAGCGCCTGCGCCAGAGAGGGCGGGATCAGTATCAGCGCCTGGAGACCACCCGTGAGCGGTTTGTTGTCCGGGAGGGGAGGGTCAAGGTGTTGGTTAATTTGCACGATTATCTGGATACCGGTCTGTTCCTCGACCACCGGCCGCTCCGAACGTGGCTGGGGAGGGAGTCCAGCGGCGGGCACTTCCTCAATTTGTTCAGCTATACCGGAGTTGCCACACTGCATGCGGCCCTAGGTGGCGCGACCACCAGTACCAGTGTCGACAGCTCTGCCACCTATCTCGACTGGTTCAACGCCAATTTGGCGCTNAATGGCTTATCGGAACGCCAGCACCGGGGCGTCCGTGCCGATGTCAGGGACTGGCTGTCAGAGGCAACCCGCACTTACGACCTGATCATGGTGGATCCCCCGTCTTTTTCCAACTCCAAGGGTCAGGCCGACTTTGACGTGCAGCGGGATCATCTCTCCCTGCTGCAGCTGGCGATGGCTCGGCTCAGCGACGAAGGGGTGCTCTACTTTTCCACCAACCATCGCAAATTTGTATTGGACCCGGCGGTAGAACAGACATGGCAGGTGCAAGACGTCACGCAGGATTCAATCCCCGAAGATTTCTCCCGAAATCAGCGCATTCATTGCTGCTGGCGCCTGACCCACAGCTGACAACCCGACGAGAAAGCGGTCCAGAAACGATGAATCTTGGGGCGCTGAGGTCAGTGGCTATGGGGCCGTAGCGCCTTTATTGGCCTTGCTTCGGTGGTATACTCCGCGCCTTTTTTGGGCGCAGCGGCTGCCGAGATCCGTTTGTAGGGTTGGCCGCCTCTGCGTTCGTCGTCTTTCGGGATCACAGCTCATGGCGAAAACGCTATACGACAAACTTTGGGACGCGCACCTCGTGGAGGAGCGCGAAGACGGTACGGCGCTCATTTATATAGATCGTCACCTGCTTCACGAGGTGACATCGCCCCAGGCCTTTGAGGGGCTCACCCTTGCCAACAGGGACCTGTGGCGGCGCAGCGCCAACCTCGCGGTGCCTGATCATAATGTGTCGACGCTCAAGAGTGAACGAGAGGCGGGTTTGGACGCGCTACCCGACGCCGTG
>FUFK010061151.1_pt1 | contig 12219 bp, 8 predicted proteins | sample 1021851 | NCBI WGS metagenome assembly FUFK01 (sample SAMEA51879418, study PRJEB19060) | metagenome
AGAAAAAGCAGAAGAAGAAGCTAAAAAAGCAGCTGTAATTCCAGATGCTGAACAAGTAGGATTTCAAAGAGATTCAGAAGGTAATCTTATTTTAGATTCAGAAGGTAATCCTATACCTTTAGCTGATTTAAAAACAACTGAAATAGCAGAAATAGCAGAAGAGGATAAAGTTGCTTTTACAGAAGTTGCTGGTGTTGATGATGAAATAGTTACAACAATAACTGAAATAACTGAAGCAGATGAGCCTTTAGAAGTTAAAATTAATAAAATATTAGAAGCAGTTGAAATACCAGAAGAGGTTGCTGTTCAAATAGCTGAAGGTAAAGTATCTAATATTGCTAATGCAATACAGGTAGCTAGAATAAATCAAATTAGAAGTGCTGATGTACAAATAGAAGAAGGTGCATTAGCAGATAGAGTTGTCGGAACACTAAGTCCTGAAGCTAAAGCTACAGCAGCTAAAAATGCTGGTACTACTTTAGCAAGAGTTACTAGAGCTAAAAAACAATTAAGAAATGCTGGATTATCTGAAGCTGATATTACTGAATTAGGTAATGACCCTGAAACATTAGAAGCAAGATTAACAGATTTTACAGAAGAACAAAGAGGGATTATTGCCGGATTACCTGAAGAAGCATTAGTATCAAATCAATTTGATAGTTTAATATCAGGTATGGAAAATGGTGAAATACCAGCATGGGCAAAACCTGCTGTAGAAGCAGTTGAAGCAAACTTGGCAAGAAGAGGTTTATCAGTTTCTACTGTAGGTAGAGATTCTTTACTTAATCAAATATTTAGAGCAGCCTTACCAATAGCTCAATCTAATGCTCAAGCTATACAACAATCAGTAGCTCAACAAAGAAATATAGAAGCTCAAGCAGCTGAAGCAGATGCTCAAAGAGAACAACAAGTTGCTTTAGATAGAGCTAATAAAGCTTTTGGTTTAGATATGGCACAATTTAATGCTGACCAACAAAGAGAATTATCCAATAGTAAATTTTTACAAACTGTATCAATTACTAATGCTAATAATGAACAAAGAAGTATTTTACAAGAAGCTGTAATAATGTCACAAGCTAATGTAGCTGAAGCTAATTTTGCACAACAAGCTCAAATACAAAATGCTAAAAACTTTTTAAGTATGGATTTAGCTAATTTAAATGCTGAACAACAGTCCAATATTTTAAAAGCACAACAAGAACAACAACGAATGTTATCTAATCAAGCTGCTGAAAATTCAGCAAGACAGTTTAATGCTACTTCAGATTTACAAACACAACAATTTAATGCTAACTTAGCATCTATTATTGACAGATTTAATACGCAACAAAATAATGCTGTTGCTCAATTTAATGCAACTCAACGAAATGCAGCAGCAGCTAGAGATGCTCAAAGAGAAGCTGATGTAAATAGATTAAATGCACAATTAGAAACACAAATCGACCAATTTAATTCAAATCAAGAATTTGCTAGAAATCAATGGAATGCTCAAAATGCAGCAGCTGTAGCAGCTTCCAATGTTCAATGGCGAAGACAAACTAATACTGCTAATACAGCAGCACAAAATTCTATTAATTTACAAAATGCTATGAATGCTTTTAATTTAAGCTCAAAAAATTTAGAATATTTATGGCAAGAACTAAGAGATAATGCTGACTATGATTTTAAATCTACAGAAAATCAAAGAAACAGATTAGCTCAATTAGTAAATACTGCACTAGCTTCAGACCCAAAAAGATATGCTTCAGCAGATGCTATTGTAAGTTTAATAGAATCAATAACATCAAATATATTTGGAGGAGACTAACATGGGATGGTTAAAGAAAAGATATAAAGCTGTAAAAAAAGGTTTAAAAAAACTAAAGAAAAAATTTAAACTTAAAAAAGTTTTAAAAATTGCAGCGATAATAGGTGGAGCTTTAGTTACAGGAGGTGCAGCTATTGGAGCATTTACTGGAGGAACAGCCACTGGTATTGGTGGATGGATGATGAATGCAAGTAATTCTATTTTAAACTTTAAGGTTGCTGGTCTACCATTAGGTAAAGTGTTTACACCTTTTAAAATGGTAGGAACCGGATTGGGTAAAGGTGCTAGAGCTATTACTGATTTTACAGGAATTACCAAACCAGCTGCAACTTCTACTACTGGTACTGCCACAAGCACTGCTGCTGCCACTGGTTCTGGAACAAGCACTGCTGCTGCCACTGGTTCTGGAACAAGCACTGCTGCTGCCACTGGTTCTGGAACAAGCACTGCTGCTGCTACTGGAGGATTCGGAAGTACAGCTTTAGGTTCAGCATTAGGCACTGTAGCAGTTAATACTGCTAGTGGTGTAGCTACCGGATATTTGACTTCTTTATTAGAGGGAGACCCTGAAGTAAGAGGCTCTATGGCAGGATTAAATACTGAAGAAGGAGTTTTTTTAGACCCTNTATCATCTGAATATTATCAAGCTAATATTAATTTAGCTGATGCATATAAAAATTTAACTTATGGCACAGCTGATTTAGGATATTTAAGTCAAGGTTTATTTGAACAAGATATATTGAGGATAACATAATGGCAGTAACAAGAGGACCAAAACCAGTTCTATCAAGTAATTTAACAGATGCTGTTGAAAGAGTTCTTAATGATGCTGTAGATGCTGGGGTAGATTTTAATGATATTGAAAATGATAATACTCCTAAAATTAGAGCCAAGTATCAACGAACCCAAAAAGGTTTAGATGATTTAGTAGCACTTAAATCTCAAGGCTCTGCTATTCCCGGACAATCATTAACTAATAGTCCTGAACAACCTTATTCATGGGAACAACCTCCAGCATTTGCTAATCCTAGAGATGCTTTACGAGATGTATTAAATAGTTTATTAGAGCCAGAACCAATACAAAAATTAACTCAAGCTTTGTTAAAAGGTGCTAGTGTAGGTGATATTACTTTGTCTGTGCTATATGTAAAGTTTTTTGAAGGAAAAATTAGTCCAGATGTTATGTTATTACTAGTAGAACCAGTAATGTATGTAATTATGTCTATAGCTGAAGAAGCTAATATTGATTATAACATTGATAATGACGATATAGATGAGCCAGATGAAGAGGAAGTAGAACAAACCATCTCATTGATTCAAAATGAATTTGCAAATATTAGAAAACAAATAGCAAGTAAAAAAATTAATTCAACAAATTTAGAAGGCTCAGTTGATAGAAGTTTGCTTAATAGAGTTAAAGAAGAAGGACCAAATATTAGAGAAAGTTTATTAGAAAAGGGAGAAGAAGAAAATGAGTAAAGATATTTTTAGAAATGTTTTTGGAATTACTGACCAACAAGCAGGTCGTTTAATTAGATTTGGAGATAAAAAAGATATTAAAAATTTAAGAGATTACTTAAAAATTAGTGTTCCACTTCAAATAGCAAAAGAACTTTTTCTTAATGTTGGCAGAGAAAAGATAAAAGAAAAAGAAGATTTAAATGATAGAATGGGATTATTAACAGAACAAGTTCTTGCTGATTATAATGCTCCTGAAGCTAAAAGAATTAGAGAAGAATTAATTAAATTTAATGACCCGACTCAAAGAGATGATTTTATTTACAAAAAATCTTTAGAAGGTATCAATAGATATGTTAATGAAGCTTCAGGGGGTAAAATTTTAGCTTATAGTCCTGAAATTAATAAAGTCAATCCTAAACTAGCTTTAGAAATTAATAATTATAGACAACAAAGAGAAAAAGAAATAATAGATTTATATAATCAAAAAAATATTAATCCTATATATACTATACAAACTCAAGAAGAATTTATAAAACCTTATATTAATCTTACACTAGCTGAAAAAAAATACATTGAAGATAATCCAGCAAATAGAAATTTATTTACACAAGCGATAAATAAAATATTTCCAAATACATATGCTAAAGAATTACTTGAGTTAAAAGAAGCAATAGACAAAGAGAATAATATTATAAAAAAGAGAACAAATTTAGTAGATGAATATAAAAAACTTACTACTGGGGATTTTAAAAAATATATTATACCTAAAAATAATGTTGCACCTGTTAATACAAGTGTTCTTCAACCTTATAGTTTTGATAACAAAGATATAAAAAGTATACAAGATAATTCAGAAGAACTTTTTAAAAGAATAGAAAATGGTGTTTATCAAAATGAAAGAATAGGAGAAAATAATTATGAATTATCAAGTAGAAATTTTAACAAGCTTGAATATTTAAATGGTGAATCAGGTAATCAGGGACTATCTGCAAACAGATATTTTGTTAGACAAGTAGCTAAATACAGTAAAGTTTTTGAAAAATATGATGCACAGGCAAGAGAACAGGGTATATTTCCTTTTGGAAGAGATGTTCTTAGTTATGAAGATATCGCTTTAGAATTTTTAATAGATAATGGTCTTATTGATAAAGATACTAATACTGTTAACTTTTTAGATTCACAAGAAACATCTCTTTTTGATGAGAAAGCTAGATTTAGAACTGAAGGTAATCCAGCCCAGCAAGGAATAGCACTGATGGATGAAGCTGCTAGAAAAAATGCTAAAAGTTTTGATAACTCTATTTTATCTGACTTAAAAATAGACTTTAATGAGATGAGAAGAGATAGAGTTAATATAGTTGCAGAAGGTGATGCTGATAAACTTATAAATATAGATGAAGATTTAAAGGCTGCTAAAAACTTTATATCTTATCTGGAAAATAAAGGAGATGATAATGAAGATTTTAATAAGGAATTAGATAGACAACGAGTTAGATTTCTTTTAACTATAGACAGTGATGATGATTCATATTATAGAATACCTCAAGGAAAAGAAGAAGTTACATTAAGAGGTAATCAAATACCTTTTGAGCTAAAAGAAGAATATTATAATAAATACATACTTAAACATGGAGAGGATATTGAATTAACACAAATATTTGAAACTCTTAAACCTGCCGAAGATAAAGAAGTGGTTACTACTGAAGATGATGAAGATAAACTTAGTAAATCAGAAGCTGAACAAATATTAGATGGTGATATACCATATGCTATATTTGGCGAACAAGTAGAAATACCTGAATTAAATTTACTTACTGATGAAGAGTTAAAATCATTAAAATCTTATGAGTTAAATCTTTATAATGCTCAATTAAATAAAATTAATCAGATGAAAGCAGAATTAATAGCTGGTGTTAGAGATGTATCAGACCTTGGAGGACCAAGCAAAAAACAACAAGTAATGAATAGAATGCAATTTGATGGTCAAATAAGAAGAATTATTGGTTTTAGTAACAGATTTAATGACTTTGATTTTATTAAAAGAGTTGGTAAACAAAAAATTAGAAATATAGAGAGTCAACTGAAAAAAGAAAAACTAAAACTAGAAAGATATAACTTATTTACTCCTTTAAATGAAATAGATGAAGAAGTTGTTAAAAATTCTGAAATAGAAATAAAAAGATTACAAAATGAGTTAAGTTTATTAGTTGATGAAACCTAAATATTATGAGTATATTTAATCAAAAGTCTGAAATTATTGATAATCTTTTTAAAACAAATCAAGTTTCTCAAAAAGAAGAAGAAAATTTAAATATTTCTGGTAGTCATATCCCTCAACACAAATCTATATTTAATCCTGATTACACTCCTCCTTCTATTCCAAGAAAAGAAACTGTTGCACAATTTAGAAATAATCCTCAAGTAGCTAAGATAGCTCAAAGATTTTTAAATAGTATCGGCAGAAATAGTGAAAATATTGTAGAGTTTTTAAGAGACTCAGAATTTAGTCCGGGTGCTGCTATGGTGCGTTCTTTTGAAGTGGGGGATTGGTCTGAACAAGATAAAAAAGATTACGAATATCTACAGAAAAGATTCCAAAATACAGAAATTAAAGGTTTCAATGAGAGATTAGCTTTGGCTAAAGATTTTGCTATTGATACTTTTGCTGACCCTCTACAAATAGTAACTTTATTAGTGGGAGGACCTATCTTATCTGGAGCTACTAAAGCTGGTGTAGCTGCAAATAAAGTAGCTGGTAAAATTGTTGCTGATGATTTAGCAAAATTAAGTAAATCAAAATTAGCCGGACAAGCTCTAAAAGCCGGTAAAGGCACTGCTTTATTTGGAGCAGCAGAAGGTGCTGCTTTTGGAGGAGGCATAGAATATTTTAATCAACGAATAGATTATGGTTTAAATAATGAAAATGTAAATTGGGGAGAGGTAGCTACAACCACAGGACTTGGAGCTTTACTTGGAGGTGGTATAGGAGGTGCGATTGGTGCCGGAGTATATTTTAACAAAGCTTATAGATTTTCTAATGAAAACCAAATAATAGATGATGTTAGTAAAGTTAATAGAAAAGAACTTGTAGATGAAAATGATGTAGATGTAAATTTTCCTAACGAAAAAGATTTAATAAAAGACAAGCCTCAAGGCGATACTAATATTTTTAATTTTTTAAGTCATGTGTTTGTAGAAAAACCTACAACTAGATTTATGAAAATGGCAGCAGAGTCAGAAACTCTAAAAAGTTTATTGAGTAAATTTAGATATGATTGGGACAAAACTTTTACTAGTTCAGGAGAAGACTTAGTTAAAGCAGATTCTTATGGTTTATTCTTAGGTAAAAAACAAGGTTATTATTTAACAGAACTTAAAAAAGCTTTTAGAGTATTAGATAGAGAAGGTTGGTGGGGTAAAATATCTCAAAAAGACCAAGATGAAGTCATACAATTACTAGTTAATCCTAATCTAAAAAAATTAAAAAATGGTAAAGCTCCTTCTGACTACTCTAAAGATGCAGCAAAAAAAATTAAAAATCTTTTTGATGAAGCTTTTAAAGATGGAGTGTCTGCTGGTTTATTTAAAAACTTTCAACAAGTTAAAAATTATTTCCCAAGAAAATTTAACTATCAAAGTATTTTAAAAAACAGACCTGAGTTTGAAGAATTATTAGTTAATTCAAAACATAGTAAACCTTTAAATGAAATAAAAGAAGTAACTTACATTGATTTAGATGGCAATAAAGTTAAAGGTACTCCTGAAGATGCTCAATTTAAAGACTTAGAAGTGTTTGATAGAGATTTTGTTAAAGATGCTAGTCAAGGCAGAACTAGTGTCTATGACGAATTAACTCCTGATGAACAACTACTAGCTAGACAAAAGAAAGCTACAGCTATTGTTGATGGTATGTTAACTCATAGATTTACACCCTTTGAATTACAAGGTCAAAAAGGACAAGCAAGTGGCTATGCTTTTATGCAGCACAGACTTTTTACTGATATTCCAGATGAAAAATTATTACCTTTTATAGAAAAAGATTTACAAAGTGTTTTAGAAGATTATTTTGTAAATGTTTCTCAAGGCATTTCTAGAAGTAAATTTTTTGGTCGTACCACTACAGATTTTCGTGTTAAATTTTTAGATAAAATAGATGAAGAATTACAAGCTTCTGGTTACTCTCCAGATGAAGCTGCAAAAATTACTGACAAACTTGGAGATATGTATAAAAGAGTTACTGGTTTAAATAATGATACAGGATTTTTTACTGGAAAAAGATTACAAGGACATAATTGGCAAAACGCATCTGAATGGGGAAGATTAATTCAACAGATGGCTCACCTTCCTTTAGCTACTGTTTCTAGTATAACTGAGCCTTTTATTCTTTTAGCAAGAGTTGGTATTACTCCTGATAAAGCTTTACCTGCTATGGGAGATATTTTTACTGCTTTAGGAAAAGAAACTTACAAAATTTTTCAAAAATTAGGAAGAGCTACTTATAGAGGAGTTACTGGTAAAAAAACTAAAGGTTTCTCTGATATAGATGATGATGCATGGAAAGAAATTTATTCTACTGGATTAGCATTAGAACAAGCAGTATTAGAAAGACTTGAGGGTTTATCAGGTGAAGCATTAAATGGTACTGCACGAAAATTTAGTAATGCGTTTTTTCAAGCTAACTTACTATCTCAATGGACAGCTGCTGTGCAACTAGCTTCATTTACTACTGGTAAAAGATTAATAAGACAAAATGCTGAAAGACTTTACAGAAAACAACAAGGTGAAAATATTACTTTATTTGGTATGAATGAAAAAGCTACTGAGGATTACTTAACAAAACAATTAGGAGAGTTAGGTATAGAAAAAAATAAAGCTATTAACTGGTATAAAAACTCTCTAAATAAAGAAGGTAAATTTGATATAAAATTATCTGAAAGTGGAACCAACTTAGATTTTTATGCTAATGAATATTTAGGAGGAGCTAATAGGTTTACTAAAGAAGTTATTCTTAATCCAAGTGCAGCTGAAGCAAACAGACCTTTATGGTTTTCTTCTCCTGCCGGTCAATTATTAGTTCAATTTGCTGGTTATCCAACTGTATTTAATAACACAGTTCTTAAAAATTTTGTTAATGAAATTACTACAAATGGTCCAAATGGTATTTTAATATCTCCTAAAGTATTAGGAACAATGCTTCTTATGACAGCTGTTGCTGGTGTTGGTAATAATATTAGAAGCAATGGTAGAGCTTTAGCAGAGGTAGGAGGAGTCAAAAATCTTACTGATATTTCAGACGAAGATGTACAAAAGTTTTACTTAGACTCAGTGCAAAGATGGGGAGGTTTAGGTATTGGTGATTATGGTAGAAGATTCTATCAGAATCATAAAATAGGAGGAGGAGATTTAGGTGTTTTATTGAAAACCCCAACTGGTCCTTTAGTCCAAGATTTTGTTGATTCCTTACTTTATAGAAAAGGGATTGAAGAAGCTGTTCTTACTAACTTACCTTTTTATTCAGCTTATGATTTTATTTTAGGAAACGAAGAAGAAGGGGAAAGTCTTCTTGTAGAAAAATTAAAAGATTTAGAAATACTAGATAAAAATATTGAATTAGGAAGACAGCCAATTAAAAAATTTGCTAGAGATGCTAAAAAATATCGTGTAGATTTTATAAATAAACTTTTAGGTTTAGAAGAACAAAAAACTATGTTTAATACAGGTGGAGTAGTTAGACAAAGATACACCAAAGGTAAAGGTGTCATATCTCAAGAAGGACCAAAAGTTCCAAATAGTAAAGAAGACCCAGCTGAAGCCATCAATCCTAGAACAGGATTAACCTATGAAGGTAAAACCCCAGTTGAGCAACAGATGGATGATTTACTTGAAGAAAGAACAGGTTTTGTTATAGGAGGTCTTAGTAGAGCTTTGAAATCCACAGTTACTAAAGGTATAAAAAGTAAAAGAGGTAAAGAGTTTAGACAAGAATACACAAGACCAAAGTTTTTAGAAAATCTAAAACCAAAATCTCAAAAAGCTAGAGCTGCTTCAGAGTTTAATGTATCAGCTAGAGAAGTTTATGACTTACTACTAGATGGGCAGATTACTTTAAAACAAGCTGAAAATTTATTAAAAGATTATGGTTATAGAAATGAAACTATTAAAAAAGTATTAAGAAGTTTTAAAGATTCTGACTATATGTTAGGTGATAATTTTGTTGCATTTACAGAGAGAACAGGTTTTGCTTTAGGTGGTGGATATGACTCAAAAAGTATTATTGATGATTTAAGTAAACAGTTTATGAATGCTCAAGAGCAAAGAAACTTTGAAGCTGATGCAGCTGAAAGTTTAAATAAATTAGTAAATGAACAAAGATTACCAGAAGAATATAAATTAACTATTACAGGCGATAAAAATAAAGTTAGATATGTTGAAGGAAGTAATGACCCTTTTAATGAGTTAAAACATTTAAATCTAGGCATACGATATGGTAATAGTGTTGTGGGAACTACTCTTATAAATGCAAGAGAACTTGGTCAAATGTTTCAACAAGGTCGTTTTTCTGACTCGGCTACCGATATTAAAAATAATCTAGCAGGTTTAAATTTATTAAAGAAAGCTAAAGGAAATCCAGAGGAGGCATACAAATTAGCTATACAGGAGATAGAAAAAAAATATAATATAAGTAGATGATACTTTACACAGAAAAACAATTAGAAGAAGCTTGGAGAGCTGATTGTAAAAAAAGAAGTTTAAACGATTGTCCTTGGCTTCATAAAGAAAAATATAGAGAGATATTTGAAGCTTGTCTTGATTTAAAAATATCTGGTATGGATGAGCAAAGCAAATATTATCTCCATACTTTTAATTTACACATACCTAAAAAGCTATTAGATAGTATTCAAGAAATAATTGATTTAGAATTAGATACAGAATAATGGGTTTCCCTTTTGAAATAATTACCATGTTAGCATCTACTTTATTAAGTAGTGTACTTAGCTTATGGTCAGAAAGTAGAAAAGCTAAACAACAAGAACAAATGGCTCTAATAACTAGAGGTAAGTTTCAGCTCAAAGCTATTGATGCAGCTCGTAATGTTAAGAACAAAGGTTTCCAATGGACCAGACGAATTATAGCTTTAACTTCTGTCTTTGCTATTGTTGTCTTTCCAAAACTTGTAGCAGTGTATTATCCAGAGATATCAGTTACTGTTGGGTATACAGAATTTAGACCAGGATTTTGGTTCTTTACTAGCGATGAAGAAGTATTTAGATGGATAACATTCAATGGTTTAGTTATAACTCAGTTAGATACTAATTTAGTTTCAGCTATTATTGGTATGTATTTTGGTGGGAGTCTAGTTAGAAGATGATGCCAGATGATTACAGGAAGATGATTCTATTCTTCCTTTTTGCTTTTTGTTTTTTATTAGGGTGGTTTATCGGTAAACTATTACTAATAGCTTATAATTTATACATTAGTGGATGAATTTAGAGATAAATTAGAAATATTTATCCTAATAGTTCTATTTTTAACACTTTTAATAGCAATATCCGGCTAGAAAGCCTAACATTTATTCTAAAGAAAAATATATAAAAGTAAGGTGATTGTACCTCTTAATATAAAACAAAGCCTTAGAATTGATTTTAGAGGTCCAAATTCTCTAACATTAGTAGATTTATAAGGTTACTCATCAATAATGATAAGCCAATAGCATTAACCATTATTAATGCTCTGTCTCGCCATAATATTCCTACAATTAACCAACAAAAAACTCCTAATAAAGACAAACCTAAATCTGTATAAATCATACCTTCTGCTCCTCGCATAGACATGGCAAGTAAAATTAATATACTACCTGCCCATTTTATATACCAAGAATAATCTCCTTTTGGAGTAGCTGATTTAAATATTCTTTTAGAGTTTGTTAATTCTTGAGGGTCAAACTTTTGTTTAGTCATTGTTTATATTTTCTTAAAGTTAAAGTGTTTTCTATAAGTTTATGTATTTTATCTAATTCACCTTTAGCAGTTCTTAAAACTGTTTGTAAAGTTTCATAGTCATAATCATTAAACTGTTCTTTTATTTTATCTATTTCAGCAACACTGCGTTCACTAACTAAATTACCTTTAGCATTAAAAACTATTTTATAGCTGATTAGATTCGCTTCTTTTGACATTGGTAAACTCCAGTGTACCATAATCTCCTCGAAGTCCGGCTTTCATATAAGAAGTAGCTCGACCTTCAAAGAAGTTTTGGTGTTCAACTCCTGTTACCTCGTCTAGCCAAGGAAGTGGATTTTCCTTTTGCCCATAATTAGGTTTTAATCCTATCTGTAGTAATCTTCTATCAGCTATGTATCTATTGTATTTATACATATCGGATTTTGTTAACCCTTTCATATCTCCCATCTCAAAGACTAAATCTAGAAACTTATCTTCTAGCTCAACCATATGACGACATATCTCATATATCTCTTTCTTAAAGTCGTCTGTCCAGATATCTAGATTTTCTTTTATAAATTCTTTAAATAACTTTGTCATACCTTCAACATGCAAAGATTCATCACGAATAGAATAGGTAACTATTTGACCCATACCTTTCATCTTACCGAATCTAGGGAAGTTTAATAAGATTGCAAAGCTACTAAATAGTTGTAACCCTTCAGTAAATGCAGAGTAAACAGCTAAAGTTTTAGCGATTTCTCTTTTATTAGCTCTAGTAGGTTTAAATTGTTCTATGTAATCATGTTTGTTTGCCATCTCTTCATAATCAGAAAAAGCTTTATATTCTGAATCAGGCATACCTACTGTATCTAATAATAGAGAATAGGAATGCTGATGAATAGCTTCCATATTAGCAAAAGATAACATCATCATTCTAGCTTCAGGTGTTTTAAACATTGGTAAATATTTATCAACATAACCAGAAGCCACATCAACATCTGATTGAGT
>FUFK010065942.1_pt1 | contig 12219 bp, 17 predicted proteins | sample 1021851 | NCBI WGS metagenome assembly FUFK01 (sample SAMEA51879418, study PRJEB19060) | metagenome
CGGGGAGGTAGGGGCTGCACTAAACTTCTATATATCTCATGTGATAATATTTGTATGGGTTCACCAATAAAACTAAAACAAAAACTATCGCCTAAAGCGGCGGCTGCTAAAAAGCGTAGAGATATCGCTGCGGCTAAAACACCAAAGCGTAGAAAGCGTAAGGCAGAGAACCAGCGTATAGGTCAAAGATCAGACAGTGACTTACATCACTCATCAAGCGGCCTTAAGCGTGTATCAATAAAAAGTAATCGCGGTAACTTTGGTCGCGGAACAAAAACAGAGTAAAACTAATTAATAACCAAAACCAAATAAACATGACGTATTTGTATTACAAGACTAGCACGTGGGCTAGTNATNCAACCAAGNTAGACGANAANACCAAACAACAATGGGAACACCTATCTACAAAGTCCAATTGGAGAATTACTCAACTTCCAAATGGATATTATCAAACAGAAGTTACTTATCCTGACAAGCCTGATCAATGGACAGACGTAACAAGACGTGAAACTCTTGAAGGCGCTGAAAAAGCTATTGACGGTAGCATCGATCATTTTACTAAGAAGCTTGANGCTACTAAAGGCCCTAAAGTGATAAAGACTTTTAANGAGTAATAACTAATTTAATTTAATTTAATGGAATATAATTTACCGAGNAGCATCGTTAAAGACCTTAACTTTGGTGACGATGCTAAAGATANAATAATTGCTGGTGTAGATAAATTAGCAAAAGCTGTAAAGTCTACGCTAGGCGCCTCTGGCAAGTGTGTTATTTATGAAGACGCTAGAGGCAACCCGGTCATTACAAAAGATGGTGTAACCGTTGCAGAAAGCGTAGTCTTATATGATCCGGTTGAAAACATGGGTGCTACTTTACTCAAAGAAGCAGCACGTAATACTGTAAAAGAAGCAGGTGACGGTACTACAACTGCTACAGTACTAGCTGAAGCACTACTAAAAGTAGTAAATTCAGAGCAATACTCNAGCTATTCTTTGCGAGATATTAAAAATGGCATAAATTCTGGCCTTAAAAAAATCAACGATTACTTAAATAGCATAAAAATTGACGTTACTGACGATAAATTAGAAGATGTAGCTGCTATTTCGTGCAATAATGACAAAATTCTTGGTGATATTATTGCCGAAGCGTACAAAAAAGTCGGTAAAGACGGTGTTGTNCTTATGGAAGAGTCAGAAACTGAAGAAACTTACGTAGAAGTTGTCGACGGNGTGCAGTTTGACTCACCTTTAACGTCACCACACTTTGCTACTAACCAAGAAAAGCAAAAAGCAGAGCTAGAAGATCCACTTATTTTAATATGCATGTCTGAAATACCTAATATTCGTAAAATACAAGGTGTATTAGAGCATGTAATTAAAAATAACAGAGCATTATTGATTGTAGCGCCAGTNTCACAGCAAGTAAAATCAGCATTGTTAATGAATAAAGTTAAAGGTAACATTAAAGTTAACATTATTGACTTGCCTGGCTTTGGCCCTACTAAAAAAGACTCATGCGAAGACTTAGCAGCGCTAACAGGTGCTACAGTTTTTAACGAAGAGCTAGGTGATGACNTAGATGCATTAACGCCTGATATGTTAGGTGAAGCTGAATACGCGGCTACAGACAGTAANAANACAGTNATAACAATATCAGAAGAAGCAGGTATAGACGTTGAAGACAGNATCGATCAAGTTGCACGACTTATTAGNGATGAAAAAAACGGTTTTATTAAAAAGAAACTAGAAGAAAGACTGTCTATGCTNTCTGGTAGTGTAGGTATTATNCGTGTTGGCGCAGACTCTAAAGTAGAGCTTAAAGAAAAGAAAGACAGGGTTGAAGATGCTATTTACGCTACAAAAGCCGCACTAAAAGAAGGNATAGTNCCTGGAGGTGGTATAGCCCTCTTTAANGCNGCNNAAAAAATTNNNACCNNCTANNGNNGGTGAAGANGTGNTANNTNAANCTATAATAGCNCCTATGGCTACTATATTAGATAATGCTGGTGTATATTTAGACGTTGAGTTTCCAGAAGAAGAAGGTGTTGGCATAAATGTAATTAACGGTGAGTATGTAAATATGATTGAAGAAGGCATCATTGATCCTGTGCTAGTTACTAAGACAGCTCTTAAAAACGCTGTATCAGTTGTAACTACTATTATATCTGCCGACTGTGTAATTTCTAATATTCGAGTAAATGAAAGCAGTTAATCATTATTTAGTAATAGAGCCTATAAAAGGTGAGACTAAGAAAGTAGGTGGATTAATCCTCACTGATGAAATTAATGAGGATAACAGATATAAAAAAGCTAAAATCATATCAGCTGGTAATTTAGTAGAAGGTATTAAAGAAGGTGATGTGGTTTATTACGATAAACATGCTGGTCATGGTATTCAGCATAATGATAAATTTTACGGCGTTATTAAACAAATGGATGTCGTATTAATTGATTAGACCTAAACCATAAACAATAATCCACAAACTTAAAACGTAAAACAAATTATTAATCAAAAATTTTAAAAAATGGCAAAAGAAACATTTTTATTATTTATCAAAGACGACAATGAGTCTATGATGGTGCCTGCTCGAAACTTTTTAGGAGTAGACGCAGATACAAACACGTCAACTTTGGAAGTGTCTTTTCTAAAAGAAGATGGTACAGCTAATGCTGCTATCATTACTTTAAGATTTACAGGCGTTGTAAAAGAAGCGTGCAAAGCTTTAGCGGGTGCTTTAGCGGGACAAAATAGAGGTTTAATCACAGTTGTAGACGGAAGAGCTGAAAAGTTCTTACATCCGTTCAACAGTATACAAACAATTACTTAATCATGGAAAGATACTTATATTTTGTAAAAACGTCAGACGCTCCTGATGCTAACGCAGAGCTTGCTATGTACCCAACGTCAAGCGTAACTGCTATTGACGCTATATCTCTAACTCAGAGTAACATTAGACTTGTACCAAGAGATGGTACTGGTACAACTGAAGATAACGTTACACTAACGCACGCTAGTGGTGATAACAAAAACGTTATAAACGCTTTAGTAGCTATGATTAATGCTCAGAAAAACAAAGATCCTTTTGTTGTTGTTGCTGATGCTCAGAACTCAATTTTTAATATAGACGGTGTTACTGCTGTAAGTATAACATCTGCTGACTAAAATATATAATTATGAAAACAAACTTTTTATACTTTAGAGAGCACGGTAAGCTTACATTTACAGCTACAGCTGCTCAAACTAACTTTACTGTAAAAGGTGCTACTTCGCTAGTACCTGGATCTTTTGGTGGCGCTGGCTTTGCAACTGCAATTGCTGACACGACTGATCTTAGAAATAATCATAGAGTAACAATTACTTCTGCTGCTGCAAACACTGGTAACAGAGGTAGTGACTATACAAATGCTAACACTACTGAGGGTGAAGTAACTGTATTAGAAATAGAGGCTTTATCAATAAGTTCTAATGATATGGTTATTGCTAACGTATCTGGTGACGCACAAGAAGGCTATGATATTAAAGTTGGTGACATTGTAACTGTTGAACTAACTCCTACAAAAGGAAATCAAGTAGCTCTTAGAGCTGATAGACTTTTATCTGTACATGCTAATAGTGACACTGAAACAGAGGTTACTTTTGCAGCGGCAGACGGAGCAGCAGAAGATGACACTGTAGCATTTACTCATGCAGATGACAACGGAGTTACTTTTAGAGCTATAGCAAACTACTTTGCTGAAGCTAGCACTTTAAACTTTGTTAACTCTGGAGGCTGTGTTGTTGCTTTCGATGCTGAGGCAGATGATATACCTCAAGAACTTAGAGGTATCGGTATAACTAACATGTTACTTGCTACTAATTAGTGAGATTAACTAGTCACGATTTACGTGAATTACAAATCCTTAAGTATTACAGGCTCACTAGAAAGTGGGCTTGTAAGACTTACGGGTTAACAGATGCNGAGCTTGAACTGCTAATATTCTTAGACTGTCAAGGCCGGTTTACAAGGCAAGAATTTATTGATGGTACTTATACCATGAGTTGGGACAAGAAGCGGTGGGATAAACTAAGACAAGAAGGCTGGATAGAAGTTTGGCGACATAGAAACAGAACTACAATAAAGTATTCTGTATTTAAAACATCGTTTAAATGTAGCCAGCTAATTAGTAGAATATATAGAATACTNCTAGGTGAAGAAGATATGCCAATATCAGATAGAAGCGTATTTTACAAAAACAAAACATATACTGATAAAGTCTTTAATAAGGCTATTGATGATATGATAAAAGATAAAAATAGATAATGGGATTTAAACTAGGTAAAGGTACAAGAGATATTGCTGTTAATGGTCGAATAACTAAAAAGCTTAGGTTTGGTCAAGAANGCGGTGACTCTGATATATCTGTACCNGGNACACCTGTTATTAGAAAAGACTTAGAGCCTGGTGTTATGGGTGAAGCTAACATGGATGGTAGCATTTACATAAGTAACGAAATAGAGCCAGGTAGTCCTGTTGAAAGACAAGTCATTAATCACGAAATGAGACACGCTACTGATATGAAAATAGGCAAGTTAGCGTATGGCGACGACTTTGTTCAATGGAACGGTAACATATACCCAAGGGTTACATTAAACGGTAAAGATATGATAATCGTTGATGGTGTAGCTAAAGAAGCTGGAGATGGTGGATTTCCTTGGGAAAAAGAAGCAAACAACGGAAACGCTTATGGTTAATAATATATTAGGTGGTTTATTCGGTAAAGTAGTTGAAAACGCCGAAGGTATACTAGATAAAGTAATAACTACAGACAAAGAAAGAGACGCTGCTAAGTTAGCATTAAAACAAATAATGCTTGACGCAGAACGTGAGGCTTTTGCAAAAGAAGTTGAAGATCGTAAATCTGCACGTGATCTTTATAAAGACGATGCTATTATTCAAAAGGTTTTAGCAACACTATTTACTATAGCTTATTTTGGTATTACATTTGTAATGTTTAATTATTTTGTAACTAAAAGTATAGATTTAGGTGAGTTTGAAATAAGTTTTATATCAACTATATTTGGCGCTATGAGTGCTAAAGTAAATACAATAATAGACTTCTTCTTCGGTGGAAGTTCAAAGAAAAACGAACAAATAAAAGAAAAATAAAATGGCAATACAAGGAAATTTTAAAACAGAAGCTATAAAACCAGAAATAAAAAGTATACATGCTTTTGGTGCGTCAGACTTATTGTTTGATTGGACGGCTTTTGATATACCTAATGGAGTAGCTGAGTTAGTTAGCGTTTCTGGAACTATTATGGGTACTGACGCCGCTGATCAAACTGGAGAGCTTATTAATTTTATATTTGCAAAAGATATTGATGGAGTAGCGCCTCCTTCTCTAGGAACTGTAAACGATGTAGTAACGGCTGAACTAGCTATAAAATGTAGAAACCATGTATTAGGTTATATAAGTATAGATAGAGAGCAAACAGATGCTCAACTAGATTCAATGATTAGTTATAATCTTTTTGGAAGAAGCTTTGTTTCAGGTACTCAAGCGCCAAATCCAAGTATAATGCTAACTGGAGAAACTTACTCTCAAAGTAATCCAGGCCTTCAAAGAATATATGTTGCTGCTACAGCAGAAAGTTCTCTTAACTTTGGAACATCAGTATTAGCAGCTGGCGCACACTCTGAAGATGATATGACTATTGCGGTAGACGATGGTAGTGCTGGCGCTTCTAATGCAGCTAAAGTTTTTACTGTTGGTGATCAGCTGTTTGCTGCAGACGCTTCTAACAGCGCTAATCTTGTTGCTAACGTAGGAACTGTTAGTGATGTATCATCTACAGTTATCACTATATCTGGTGCAACTTGCCCGGCAATAGGTGATAATCAAGAAATTGGTAACATACATCCAATTAGTCTAAAATTAGACTTAAGATATTAAAACAAAAATTAACTTAAATTAAATTATGGCAAAAGTAAAAACTCCTAAAAAGGAAAAAATCGTAGATCTTAAACCTAAGGCAGAAAAACTACCTGAAGATCAGTTAAAAGAAATACAACAAACAATTACCGTAGCTAACAGAATGAAGCTAGAAATAGGTAATGTAGAAGCTAGAAAGCACGCTATATTGCACGAGTTAGATACTGTTAACTCTAAAATAACAGAGTTTAACGATAAGCTTAAAGAAGAGTACGGAAATGTTGATGTTGACATTGCAACTGGAACTATAAGATATTTAGACGATGAGCAAGCTGATTCGTAAAATAACTATAGGTAAAGATTATAAAATAGATTCTATGCATTACTCCGTAGGCCAAGCGGTTTACGGAGGGCATACGATCTGCGATATAGTTGAAGAAAAAGACAAATACAGTATATACATCAAAAAAGATAAAGATGTAATGCCTTGGAAAGACTTTAATAAAAACATGGCTGTATCTATAGAATATAATTTAGAGTACTAGTGAAAGCACCGTTTGACTTTGTTATAGAGCCAAAAGGGCAAAGATACAATAATACTAAAAAAGTTGGTGATAAAGAGTTAATTCTTAATACAGAAATATTTAATCATCAGTACATAAATAGAAGTGCTATTGTTAAAGCTGTGCCTACTGCTATTGATACCAATATTAAAGTTGGTGATGAAGTTATTGTGCATCACAACGTGTTTAGAAGATGGCACGATATGCAGGGTAATGAAAAAAATAGTAGAGGCTATTTTGACGAAAATACTTACTTGGTAAAAGAGGATCAAATATTTTTGTATGATAGTAACGACTGGAAAGCTTGCGATGGTTATTGTTTTGTTCAGCCGATAAAACAAAGAAACAAATTAGCTGAAGAAAAAGAAGAGCAATGTATTGGTATTGTTAAATATACAGACGGTGTTTACAAAGCAGGTGAGCTTGTTGGGTTTACACCGTTTTCAACTTATGAGTTTATTATTGACAACACTAAGTTGTATCGCGTTTTAAATAAATTTATTACAATTAAATATGAGTATCAAGGAAACGAAGAAGCGTATAATCCTAGCTGGGCGCAAAGCGGTTGACGAGCTAATTAAAGTTGCACAAGAACAAATCATCACAAACACTGAAGATGATGTTTCTGCTGATAGACTTAAAAACGCTGCGGCAACTAAAAAGCTAGCTATATTCGACGCTTTTGAAATACTTAATCGTATACAAGAAGAGGAGAATATATTAGAAGGTAAAGAGCCTGAAGATAAAAAAGAAAGAGTGTTTAAAGGCTTTGCTGAAGGAAGATCTAAGTAATGTACGAGCAAACACTATATAAAATTGTTGAACCAGTTAAGAAGACTACAATAAGTCGGCTTAACAAAAAACGTAAATGGGAATATGGATATAATAAAGAAAACGATATTGTCGTTATTAGCAAAACTGGAAAAATTGGACAAGTGGTGGAGATTCAAGGTTTGCGAATTGGGCTGCCGACTCAACCGAAACGAGTGCATTTGTTCGACAAAGATAAATGGCAAAAGCTAGAATATCCTAAAGAGTTAGGTAAATTAAAGAATATATTTGATTGGAGGTCGTATCCTGAAGAAGCAAAAGAACAGTGGTATGATTATATAGACGAAGAGTTCAAACGTCGTGACGAAGGATTTTGGTTTGAAAATAACGGTAAGCCTACGTATATAACTGGAAGCCATTATATGTATCTTCAATGGAGCAAAATAGATGTTGGTGCTCCAAACTTTAGAGAAGCTAATAGATTATTTTTTATATTCTGGGAAGCATGCAAAGCAGATAACAGATGCTATGGTATGTGTTATTTAAAAAACAGACGTAGTGGCTTTTCGTTTATGAGCTCAGCTGAGACCGTTAACTTAGCTACTATATCAAGTGACTCTAGATATGGAATACTATCAAAAAGTGGTGCCGATGCTAAAAAAATGTTTACCGATAAAGTTGTACCAATATCTGTCAACTATCCGTTTTTCTTTAAACCGATACAAGACGGTATGGACAGACCTAAAAGTGAACTTGCTTATAGGGTTCCTGCAAGTAAGTTTACGCGTAGAAAAATTACGGCGAACGAAAAGCAGGAAGAGCTGGTTGGACTTGACACTACTATTGATTGGAAAAATACAGGTGATAACAGCTATGACGGTGAAAAGCTTAGCTTGTTAGTTCACGATGAAAGTGGTAAGTGGGAAAGACCTGATAATATTCTAAACAACTGGCGAGTAACTAAAACTTGTTTAAGGCTAGGTGCTCGTATAGTTGGTAAATGCATGATGGGTTCAACGAGTAACTCGCTGGACAAAGGTGGTGATAATTTTAAAAAGCTGTACAATGATTCAGACGTTACAAGCAGAAACCGCAATGGACAAACAAAGTCTGGTTTATATTCTTTGTTTATCCCAATGGAATGGAACTATGAAGGATTTATTGACGAATACGGACAGCCTGTATTTAATAACCCAGATCATGATGTATACGGACCAGACGGTGAATTAATTGACATAGGCATAATTGACCATTGGAACAACGAGGCTGAAGGATTAAAATCAGATCAAGACGCGTTAAACGAGTTTTACAGACAGTTTCCAAGAACTGAAGAGCATGCGTTTAGAGATGAAGCAAAAAATAGTATATTTAATTTAGTTAAAATATACGAACAAATAGATTATAATGAAGGTATAGGTAATGATTCAGTTGTTACTACTGGAAACTTTCAATGGATAAACGGTGTTAAAGACACTCAAGTTATTTTTTATCCAGACACAAACGGTAGATTTAAAATAAGCTGGGTACCACCTGCAAACCTTCAAAACAAAACAATAATTAAAAATGGAGTTAAATATCCTGGGAACGAGCACATGGGCGCTTTTGGCTGCGATAGTTATGATATTAGCGGTACTGTTGATGGTCGAGGATCCAACGGATCTCTTCATGGATTAACAAAGTTTTCTATGGAAGACGCTCCGCCAAACCATTTCTTTTTAGAATATATAGCTAGACCACAAACTGCAGAAATATTTTTTGAAGACGTGCTAATGGCTTGTATATTTTACAGCATGCCAATACTCGCGGAAAACAATAAACCAAGACTTTTATATTATTTTAAACGTAGAGGATATAGAGGCTTTAGCATGAATAGACCTGACAGAGTTTGGAACAAGTTATCTACAGCTGAAAAAGAAATAGGTGGTATACCAAACTCTAGTGAAGATATAAAACAGGCTCATGCAGCTGCTATTGAAATGTATATTAATGATCACGTTGGCAGCAAGGGCGACGGCGTTTATGGTAATATATATTTTAATAGAACTTTAAACGACTGGGCTAAGTTTGATATAAACAAAAGAACTAAGTTTGATGCTTCTATAAGTTCTGGCTTAGCGATAATGGCTTGCAATAGACATTTATATACACCACGAGCACAAGTAACAAAACAACCACTTAATATAAATATAGCTAAATATAGCAATACCGGTAACACATCAAGAATAATAAAATAAAAATATGGCAGAGTCTGTTATAAAAAGTTATTTTCCAAGTCAAGTAGTTAGCGACGCTGAAAAGCTTAGTTACGACTATGGTTTAAAAGTTGCTAAAGCAATAGAGACAGAGTGGTTTTACGATGATAGATCACAAACTAGATACGATACTAATTTTAACAATTTTCATAAATTAAGACTTTATGCAAGAGGTGAGCAGCCTGTGCAAAAGTACAAAGACGAATTATCTATAAACGGTGATTTAAGTTATTTAAATTTAGACTGGACACCAGTTCCAATTATACCTAAGTTTGTAGATATAGTTGTTAATGGTATTGCAGACAGAGCTTTTGAGATAAAAGCGTATTCTCAAGATGAATATGGTGTTGCTAAAAGAACTGAGTATATGGATAGTATACTAGGTGATATGGCATCTAGAGAAATGCTCGACTTTGTTGACCAAGAGTTTGGTATAAATTTATACGAAAACAATCCAGATACTTTACCAGAAACTCAAGAAGAGTTAGAGCTTCACATGCAATTGAGCTACAAGCAAGCTGTAGAAATAGCAGAAGAACAAGCTATAAACGTACTACTACAAGGCAATAACTACGACTTAATAAAAAGAAGACTTTATTACGATTTAACAGTTTTAGGTATTGCAGCTGTAAAAACAAACTTTACAACATCAGACGGTGTTACTGTTGATTATGTTGATCCTGCTGACTTAGTTTATTCTTACACTGAATCACCATATTTTGACGATATATATTATGTTGGTGAAGTAAAAATGATACCGATCAACGAACTTGCTAAACAGTTTCCGCATTTAACACAAGAAGATTTAGAAGAAATACAAAACTCAGGCTATACACAAAAAAATAACTATCACTACGGTGGGCCTAGGTATGAAGACGTAGACAGAAATAAAGTTCAAGTTTTATATTTTAATTATAAAACATACATGAACGAAGTTTACAAAGTAAAAGAAACAGGTAGTGGCGCTATGAAGCTAATTGAAAAAGATGATAGCTTTAACCCGCCAGAAGACTCTCAAGGTAATTTTTCAAAGCTTGAAAGAGCTATTGAAACATTATACGAAGGCGCTTTAGTTTTAGGCACTAGCAAATTACTTAAATGGGAGATGTCTGAAAACATGATGAGATCAAAAAGTAACTTTACTAAAGTAAAAATGAACTATAGCATTGTTGCTCCTCGTATGTACAAAGGTAAAATTGAATCACTAGTTAGAAGAATAACTGGCTTTGCTGATATGATACAGTTAACCCATTTAAAACTACAACAAGTAATGTCGCGCATGGTGCCAGACGGTGTTTATTTAGATGCTGATGGTTTAGCAGAAGTTGATCTAGGTAATGGCACAAACTATAATCCTCAAGAAGCTTTAAACATGTTCTTTCAAACGGGTAGCGTTATTGGTAGATCATTTACACAAGAAGGTGATATGAATCCAGGCAAAGTGCCAATACAAGAAATAACTAGTGGTAGTGGTGGTAACAAAATACAAGCTTTAATAGGAAACTATAACTATTACATGCAAATGATTAGAGATGCCACTGGTTTAAACGAAGCTCGTGATGGCAGCTTGCCAGACGAAAGGGCTTTACTTGGCGTTCAAAAACTAGCTGCAGCTAATAGTAATACTGCTACAAGACACATATTAAACTCTGGTTTATTTTTAACAGCTGAAGTTGCTGAACAATTATCACTTAGAATATCAGATATTATAGAGTATTCTCCAACTAAAGAAGCTTTTATACAAAGCATAGGAGTGCATAATGTTGCTACGCTTGAAGAAATGTCAGAGCTTCATCTGTATGACTTTGGTATATTTTTAGAGTTAGCTCCAGACGAAGAAGAAAAAGCTATACTTGAAAACAACATACAACAAGCCTTAGCACAAAAAACTATAGATCTTGAAGATGTTATTGATCTTAGAGATATAAGCAATGTTAAAGTTGCTAATCAAATGCTTAAAATACGAAGAAATAAAAAGCAACAAAAAGATCAGCAAATACAGCAGCAAAACATAGCCGCACAAGCTCAAGCTAATGTGCAGCAGCAACAGGCCTCTGCTCAATTAGAAATACAAAAGCAACAAGCGTTAAAACAGGCTGAAGCTCAAATAATGCAATTGCAGGCGCAACTTGATGCTGGTAAAATACAAGCCGAGTCTCAAGTAAAAGCACAGCTTGCAGCGCAAAAATTTCAGTTTGATATGCAGCTTAGGGCTTTAGAAACTCAAGGTATAAAAGATAGAGAAAAAACTAAAGAAGATCGTAAAGACGAAAGAACAAAAATACAAGCCTCGCAACAATCAGAGCTTATAGATCAAAGAAAAACAGGTGGTTCACCTAAAAACTTTGAAGACGCAGGTAATGATATACTTGGAGGTGGATTTAATTTAGGCGCGTTTGAACCTAAATAATTTACTAATTTATATATTATTTTATTATGGAAGAAAAAGAAAACGTAGTTGAAGAAACTACACAAGAACAAACTATCGATGAAAGCAAATTTGAGAGCGCTGGAGATGATAGTGTAATTAAAATAGATTTAGATAAACCTGTAGAAAATGCCACTAGAGAGCAAAGCACAGATGAGATACCTGTTCGCGACGAATCCGAAACTAGCGAAGAAGTACGTGAAGAAAACGTCGAAGAAAAAGTTGAAGAACCTGCCGGAGAAGAAAAGCCCGAGCAAGTTCAAGATGAAGAGCCCGTCGTTCAAGAAGTAACT
>FUFK010057712.1_pt1 | contig 12217 bp, 12 predicted proteins | sample 1021851 | NCBI WGS metagenome assembly FUFK01 (sample SAMEA51879418, study PRJEB19060) | metagenome
CATGCTCATAAAATTCAAGCGGCTGTTGCTATGGAACAAAGGGCGAGAGAGATGGGTAAAACCTCTGAAGCGGCCGTTTACCGTAAGTATATTAACTCTATGAAGAAAAAGACTAAGAAAATGAATGAGGAAAAACATGGTGATCATGAACCTGAGATGATTCGTAGTCAATTGAAAACTGCAGGTAGAGCATCTAAACGTATTGAGAAACATTCACGTAAGAAAGATAATTTTAAAGCGTGGGTACAATCAAAGATAACCAAAGCATCTGATTACTTAGATACTGCTGCAGATTACCTTGATAGTAAGGATATGAAAAAAGAAGCAGCAAATCCAGCACAACAAGCTGCAATTGCAATAAATATGAAGAAGAAGGGAAAGAAACCTAAAGATATGTCTGAAGGTTCTCTTCATAAATGGTTCAAGGGTTCTAAATCCAAAGACGGAAAAGGTGGTTGGGTTAANGTAGTCACAGGTGGAACTTGTGCAAGTGACGAACCTGGTGAAGGNACACCAAAATGTGTTTCNTCTNCNAAGAGAGCAAGTATGACAAAGGCAGAAAGATTATCTGCTGCACGTCGTAAGAAAAAAGCAGATCCTNNTCAACAATCAAAAACTGGTGCTGCAAAACCAACTTATGTTTCAACTGACAAACCTAAAAAGAAAATGAAAGAAGAAATCGAACTTACTGAAGTCAAAGACAAGAAGGGTAAAGGCAGTGGTACAAAAGATGCCTGTTATCATAAAGTCAAATCAAGATATTCTGTATGGCCAAGTGCTTATGCATCAGGTGCATTAGTCAAATGTCGTAAGGTAGGTGCTGCAAACTGGGGTAATAAATCAGAAGAAGCAGAGATGAATGTTGATGAAGCAATGTCTTCATACGATAGAAATAGAAAGGCAGCAGCAAGAAGAGCAGCACAGAGAAACGCTGAGAGAAGAGCAGGTAAGAGGGGTGGAAGAATGGAAAATGAAACTTATAGGAATGAAATGGGAACAAGAATGCATCATAAAGGATACAAAGTAGAAGAGGTTGAAGTTGTAAATGAAGTTAGTAAAAAAACTTTAGGTAATTATATTAAAAAAGCATCTACCGATTTGGCAACTAGATCTATAAAACACGGAATGAGTGGTGGAACAGAGACAGGTGGAGATCCTGATAGTCCAAAAAATGTAGAGAAAATTAATAAGAGACACTCTGGTATTATGAAAGCAGTTGATAAACTTAAAAAAGAAGAAGTTATACCAGAGGCAAAGGTAGATAAAGGTCGTTCCGATTACGGTAAAGCATCTATCAGAAACTACAGAAGAATGGGGCCAGGATATACTGAACCTGGTATGTTTGACCCAGAAGGTAAGAGAGGAAAAACTATTGAGAAACGCAGAGAAGAGCACAAAGCACGTCGTGGTGTAAAAGGTGCAAAAGTTCCTGCATATAAAGTAGATGAAGGTTCATCTTATGGTTTATACAGAGGATCTGGTAAAGCAGGTGGTGCGATGAAAAAGTATCTAGATAATGCAAAGAAAATGCAAGATGCAGATAAGAAAAAGAAAAAGACAGGTAATCCCGCTTTTGATGATCCGTCACATCATTCAAACGCTAAGAATAGAACTGAGTCAGTAACATTTCAACAGTTTCAGGAGAAGTGTTGGCCAGGTTACGAGAAGAAAGGTATGAAGACAATGTTTGGAAAGAGATATCCAAATTGCGTTAAGAAGAAAAAATGAGAAACGAACCGTGGACAAATCAACTGGATAATAGAAACTATCTATCTCCAGTTGGTTTTAAATTTGTAATTACAAAAGCACCAAAAACAGATTTCTTTTCAAACTCAGCAAATATACCAGGCATTAATCTTGGATTTGCAGAGCAACCTACTTATCTGAAAAATATTCCTGTTGCTGGTGATAAACTTGTTTATGAGGATTTTAGTCTTAATTTTTTTGTAGATGAGAATCTAGAAAATTATATGGAAGTTCATAACTGGTTGAAAGGACTTGGTTTTCCAGAAAGTATTCAACAATTTATAGATTTAAAAAGGAGTGATGAATATACACCAGAAGTAGGTGCAAAAAGTGCACTAAACGAATACTCCGATGCGACTTTAATTATTTACAATAGTAATTTTAACGAAATATCAAAGGTCAATTTTAAAGATGTATTTCCAGTTTCTTTATCGACTATACAATTTGATGCAACTGCAGGAGATATTAATTATGTCACGGCCACAGTCACTTTTAAGTATTCTATATACAATATAGAAGTTATGACTTAATTTATGAATCTTGATGAAATTCAAGCATTATGGGATGAAGATTCAAAAATAGACCAAGATGAATTACACGTAGAGTCTACGAAGATTCCATCCCTACATGCCAAATATTATAAAATTTATAATAATTTAACTCTTCTAAAAAAAGTAGAAGAGATTAAATTAAAGCAAGCAAAGAAAGAAAAATGGTTATATTATACTGGAAAAGCAGACCCAGAAATATACATAGATAAACCTTTTGATCATAAAGTCATAAGACAGGATATGGATATGTATCTGGGTTCAGATGATGACTTGATTAAAATTCAAAGCAAAATGGATTACTTCCAAGTGATGTTAAATTATTTGGATAGTATTCTGAAGAGTATTACTAATCGAACTTATCAAATAAAAAATGCCATAGAGTGGCAAAAGTTTATTCGAGGTTACAGTGACTGACATTATCATCAAAAAGAAAAATGAAGTATATGTGACTGTCAAGGCAGAACCACATATTAATCAGGAGTTATCAGATCTTTTTACGTTTGATGTTCCTGGTGCAAAATTCATGCCACAATATCGTAGCAAGTATTGGGATGGTAAGATACGTTTGTATTCTCCAGCTACTGGCGAGATATATGGTGGTCTTGTTGATAAAATTGTTTCGTGGGCAAAGAAATCAGAGTATAGTTTAGAGTTTGAAAATAATCAGTTTTATGGTGCACCTTTTGAAGAGAATGAAATTATAAGTCGAGAGGGAGTCAAGGACTATATGACTCGTATTTCAAAACATAAACCAAGAAATTATCAAATAGATGCAGTTTATGATGCACTTAGGTATAATCGTAAGTTATTAATATCACCCACAGCATCAGGTAAATCACTAATGATTTATGCTGTTGTCAGATACTATGCAGAAAAAAANAAAAAGATACTTTTAGTTGTTCCAACTACATCTTTAGTTGAACAGATGTTCAAAGATTTTCAGGACTATGGATGGGACGCAGAAAATTATTGTCATCGAATCTATGCAGGTAAAGAGAAGACAAATGAGAATCCAGTAACAATTACAACTTGGCAATCAATATACAAACTTAAAAGACCTTTCTTCAAAGATTTTGAGGTAGTGATTGGTGATGAGGCACACCTTTTTAAATCTAAGTCACTGATAAGCATTATGACAAAGATGGATGCTGCCAAGTATAGATTTGGATTTACTGGAACTTTAGATGGCACACAGACGCATAAATGGGTCTTAGAAGGATTGTTTGGGCCTTCATATAAAGTGACACAGACAAGAGAACTAATTGATAAAGGACATCTATCGAAACTTCAGATACATATACTAATTCTGAAACATAAACCACAAAAGTTTGAAGTGTATGAAGAAGAACTACAACACATAATCACACATCAAAAGAGAAATAATTTTATCAAAAATTTAGTCCTTGACTTGAAAGGTAACACTCTTGTTTTATTCAGTCGAGTTGAGACACACGGTCAACCACTTTACGAACTCATAAATAATTCCATAAAGAATGACCGCAAGGTATTTTATGTACACGGTGGTGTTGATGCCGAAGAAAGAGAACGGATCAGAGAAATTACTGAGACCGAAAAAAACGCAATCATAGTAGCATCTTATGGAACTTTCTCCACAGGAATTAACATTAAAAATCTTCACAATGTCATTTTTGCTTCTCCCTCTAAGTCAAGAATACGAAATCTTCAGTCGATTGGACGGGTTTTAAGAAAAGGAGACAGCAAGACACAGGCAGTCCTTTATGACATTGCAGATGATATTACGCACTTGTCACGAAGAAATTACACGTTGAATCATCTCATTGAAAGAATTAAAATTTATAATGAGGAAAAATTTAATTACGAAATTGTTCAAATCGACTTAGGAGAGAAATGAAAAAGAAGAAGAAAGAAGAACAGCAAGATTTTTTAGCAGTAATTAAATTAGTTTCTGGCGAAGAAATTATTTCAAATGTAACTCCCTGTGAAGAAGATAATCGTACTCTTTTATTATTAGACAGTCCAGTAATGTTTGAGAATATAGTAGTAAGAAATGGTGGAATGGGAGCAATTAAAGTCATACCTTGGGTTCAAGCAGCAACTGATACAATATTAATACTCGATATGGATAAAGTAATTACAATGTCTGAGGTATTTGATAAAGAAGTGATTCGTATCTATAATCGTTATATGAATGATAAAGACAGAGAAACAAATGAATCTATAGTTACTAAAGATATGGGATATCTATCTACTGTAACTGATGCCCGAATATTTTTAGAGAAACTATATAAGAAAGATAGCTAATATGTCTCTTAACCCTTAACAGAGTTATTGTACACATATTTTGTTACGTTGTCAAGTCCCCTTGGCAATTTTTAATATTTTGTGTTATAATTAACATAACTAGCGGAGATCGTATGAAATGCCTAGAACAAGAAAAAGGTCGGAACATTACGTAAACAACAAGGAATTTTTAAATGCAATTGTCATTTATCGTAATCAATGTAAAAGAGCAGAGGAAGCGGGCGAGGACAGACCTCGTATCACAAACTATCTTGGAGAGTGTTTCTTGAAGATAGCAACACACCTATCATATAAACCAAACTTTGTAAACTATATGTTCCGTGAGGATATGATATGTGATGGTATTGAGAACTGTGTTCAGTATATCAAAAACTTTGATCCAGAGAAGTCTTCAAACCCATTTGCTTATTTTACTCAAATTATACATTATGCATTTCTACGTCGTATACAAAAAGAAAAGCGACAAATGGATATCCGTGCTAAAATAATAGAAAGATCTGGATTTGAAGAAGTCATGTCTGCTGATGGAGACTTTAACGCATCTGATTATAACACAATTAAAGAAAACATACAAAACAAACAGTATTCATGAAGGTTGCGATTATTACGGATACACACTTTGGTGCTCGAAAGAGTAGTAAAGTTTTTCATGATTTTTTTCAAAAATTTTATGATGATATATTCTTTCCTACGCTAGAGGAGAGAGGTATTAAAACTTGCATCCATATGGGAGATGCATTTGATAATCGAAAGAATATTGATTTTTGGTCTTTAAACTGGGCAAAGAAAAATGTATATGATAGATTCCAAAAGTTAGGAGTTAAAGTATATCAGTTGGTTGGGAATCATGACGTGTATTATAAAAATACAAATGAAATTAATGCAGTTGAATCTTTACTCGAAGATTATGATAATATAGTTTCAATCTCTTCTCCTGACTCATATAAGATTGGTAAGTCAAGTTTCTTTATGATACCTTGGATTTGTGCTGACAACTATGAAGAAACAAAAACTAAAATTAGTCGCACAAAATCTAAAGTTGCATTTGGACATTTAGAAATAAATGGATTCCAAGCACATCGAGGATTTGTAATGGAACACGGAATGCCTAAGTCATTCTTTGATAAATTTGAAACTGTGTTCTCTGGACACTATCATACTCGTTCAAATGATGGTAAATTTTTCTATCTAGGTAATCCATATGAAATATATTGGAATGATGTAAATGATCGAAGAGGATTTCATATCTTTGATACAGAAACTTATGATTTTGAATTTATTGAGAATACTTATACAATCTTTGAGAAAGTTTATTATGATGATACCAATCCAACTTTGTTTAATGCAAATAAATTTAAAGATAAATTTGTAAAAGTTATTGTTCGTAGAAAATCAAATCAACTACAGTTTGAAAAATTTGTTGATAAGATAATTAAGATTGGAGCAATTGATGTTAAAGTTGTAGAAAACTTTGCACTCAATGATGAAGAGGTAGATTTTTCAAAAGATGAGGGTGAAGACACGTTAACAATTTTGAATAAATACATTGAAGACTCGGATTTTGACTTAAGTAAAGAAATTGTAAAGAACTTAATGAAGGAGGTCTACCAACAAGCCTGCGAACTAGACTAATGTATGTTTTAACTGTATCAGGACAAGAGGGAGAGGGAGCATATGCTGTCACAGACCCAGATGGAGAAAGAGCATTGTATCTCTTTCAAAAGGAAGATGATGCTGAAAGATATGCAGGTTTACTTGAAGCAGAAGACTATCCAGAGATGAGTGTTGTAGAAGTTGAAGAAGAGGTTGCAATTTCTGCCTGTTACAAGTATAATTATAGGTATGTCATTATTAAACCTGATGATTTTGTTATTCCACCAATAAATTATGATAATATTCAAACAGATAAGATGGCGTAACTTTTTATCTACAGGAAACCATTTTACTGAAATTGATTTTGTAAAAGCACAAACTAACTTAATAGTAGGAACAAATGGAGCAGGTAAAAGCACTGTTCTAGATGCTCTTACTTTTTCTTTGTTTAATAAACCCTTTCGTAAGATTACAAAGTCTCAGTTAGTTAATGCTGCAAATGAAAAGGATTGTACTGTTGAAATAGAATTTACAACATCAGGTTTTGATTGGAAGATAGTTCGTGGAATTAAACCAAACGTATTTGAAATATGGAGAGATGATGAATTACTAAATCAAAATTCTGCAGTTAATGATCAACAGAAGTGGTTGGAAGAAAATGTATTGAAATTAAATTATAAGTCATTTACACAGATTGTAGTCTTAGGTAGTGCATCATTTGTTCCCTTCATGCAACTAAATGCACCAAACCGCAGAGAGGTCATTGAGGATATCTTAGACATCAAGATATTTTCTGCGATGGGATTATTACTAAGAGAAAGAGTTAGGTCTACAAATGAAAGAATCAGAGAGCTTACAATTAAAAAAGACTTGACAGAAGAAAAAATAGATATGCAGAAGTCATTTATCAGTGATTTGGAAGAAACTGGTCGAAAAGATATTGATAAGAAGAAGAAAAAGTTAGAGAATATATTTGTTGGTATTGGAACTCATCGTCAAATTATCGAAGATACTGATAAAAAATTAAAAAGTATCAATGACGACATGGAATCGTTTGGAAATTCTAACAAAAAGTTACGAAAATTAGGTAACTTAAAAGGTAAATTATCCAATAAAGTATCCAACATTACTAAGGAACATAAGTTCTTTAGTGAAAATGTATCATGCCCTACATGTACCCAATCTATAGAAGAATCGTTTCGGTTAAATAAAATTAACGAGGCAGAATCGAAGGCAAAAGAACTCAAAAAGGGTTACGAAGAACTGGAGTCTGCCATCAAACTCGAAGAAGAACGAGAGCAAACTTTTAAAAAATTATCCTCGGAGGCTACGAAACTCACGCATGAAATTTCTAAAACCAATACAAGGATTTCTGGACTTGAAAATCAATCTAGAGACCTCGAACAAGAAATTCAAACAATTACCGAACAACTTAAAAACAGAACTGCTGAGAAACATGCGTTAGAAACTCTACTATCACAACTCGAAGACCTCCAAAAAGAACAATCTGAATTTAAAGAAAAGAATGCATATCATGATTTTGCACATTCTTTACTGAAAGATGGTGGAGTCAAGTCAAAAATTATTAAAAGATATCTCCCATTAATGAATCAGCAGATCAATAAGTATCTGCAATTGATGGATTTTTATATCAATTTTTCATTAGATGAGGAGTTCAAGGAAAGTATCAAGTCACCAGTTCACGAAGACTTTAGTTATGAGTCATTTAGTGAAGGTGAGAAGATGCGTATTGATCTGTCTCTTCTNTTTACTTGGAGAGATATTGCCAAGATGAAAAACTCTGTCAGCACTAATTTGTTGATACTNGATGAGATATTTGATAGTTCACTTGATGGNTTTGGAACTGACTACTTTACTNGGATTATTAAGTATGTTGTAACCGATGCAAATGTATTTGTNATATCACATAAAACAGATGAANTNGTCGANAAGTTTGACAATATACTAAAATTTGATAAAATAAAAGGATTCAGTAAACTTACGACTTAGAACTGTGATATTGGATAAAGAAATATATGTCATTGATGATTTCATTGATGCTGAATATCAAAAAGATATTAGAAATGTTTTAATGGGTAATTATCAATATAGAAAAAAAGATTTTCCTTGGTACTATACTGAGGATGTTACAGGTGCTAATGACCCTGATAGTCAGCATCGAACAGCACTAGGTCATGATTATGTNGTTATGGATAATGAAGATGACCAAACTGGCGAAAGGTTAAGCGAATTTCATTATTTGTTTTTACCAATGCTTAAAAATGTTTGTCAAAGAATGAACATCAAAGATATAAATGTTCTCCAAGGACGTTCCTTTTTACAATTTCCATTAAATTTAAAAGATAGAAGTGTGGACACTCCTCATGTGGACTTGTTTCATAGAGAACATCTCGTTGTTCTTTATTATGTTTGTGATAGTGAGGGTGATACAATAATCTATAATGAAAGATATGGTGGTGGTTCTTATGAAACTGATGGTAATAAAATAACATATAATGCAAAGGAAAAATTAGAGACATATACGATTAAACAAAGAGTCACACCAAAACAAGGTAGAATTGTATTATTCGATGGTAGTTTGTATCATACAGCAGAGCAACCTCTAAATAATATCAGATGTATAGTTAACTACAACTTAGGATAATGAAAGTTCCTAATTGGCAGCATCATTCCAAGAAGGAACAGAAGCGTCATTTAAAACCGCAAGCATTGCGTCAGGCAAGAAAAAGAAGAAACCACTTAAAAAAGTGTCTACTTAACCCTCCCAAGCGGAGGGTTTTCGAGTATCATAGGTGTATAAGATAAGAAAGTCCAATGAACGTCAACCACGAAATCAAATCACAACTCGCTAAATTACTTGCTACTGAAGACCTTATTGTTGAGCATAAGCACGTAGAGACAGCATCATTCAATGTCCATGATCGTGTACTTACACTACCTTGTTGGGAGAAAGCAAGTAGTCTAGTTTATGATATGCTAGTGGGTCATGAAGTTGGTCATGCATTATTCACACCTGATGAGGAGTGGTGGGTAAATTATCAAATCTCACCAGGCATTGTAAATGTGGTTGAAGATGCTCGTATTGAGAAGTTAATGAAGCGTAAGTATGGTGGACTTGCAAAGTGCTTCTATCGTGGTTACAACGAGTTACACGAAGATGATTTCTTCAAGTTAGAAGATGAGAATGTAAATGAGATGACTCTACCTGATCGTATCAACCTTCACTTCAAGTTAGGTAACTTTATTGATATTGATTTTTCTATCGAAGAGAAGCACTTTATTGCAAGAATCGATCAGTGTGAAACATTCCAAGATGTATTAGAAGTATCAAAAGACTTACACGATTTCTGTAAGGCAAATGATGAGAAGAGAAAGCAAGAGAAGGTAGACGATGCTCAACCAGAAGGTATTCCATTTGGTTCAAGTGATTCATCTGATAATAGTCCATCAGATTCACAAGAGGGAACAGATGAGAAAGATGGTGAATCAGAAGGTGGAAAGATAAAGACAGAAGAGACTCAGACCAAAGGAGATACACCTCAAGAGCCAGCACAACTTCAAACTGGTGGTTCTGCAAGTTCACTTGATGGTCAATCAAGTCTTGATGTAAAGACAGACAAATCACTTCAAGAGTCACTTAAGGAACTCATAGATGAAGATGAATATTATAGAGATACTAATTACATTGAAATTCCAAACATTGACCTTAAGAAAGTGATTGTTGAGAATAGTCTCCTTCATTCAAGAATTGACAAAGAGTGGAGAGATTCACATCCTGATGATTCTGTATTCAGATTTCCAGATAAGCAGTTCTTCGAGTTCAAAAAGTCCGCACAGAAAGAAGTCAACTATCTTGTCAAAGAGTTTGAGTGTAAGAAATCTGCTGATGCTTATGCTCGTGCATCAACTGCAAGAACTGGTATTCTAAACACAGGAGTTCTTCATACATACAAGTTCAATGAAGATTTATTCAAAAAGGTTACAGTATTACCTGATGGTAAAAATCACGGTCTAGTATTCATTCTTGATTGGTCTGGTTCGATGTCTCGTATTATGTTGGATACTTTGAAGCAATTATACAATCTAATGTGGTTCTGCAAGAAAGTTCAGATTCCATTTGAGGTTTATGCATTCACTAGTTGCTATCCAAAGTTTGGTGGAGCAGAACCTTTATGTGAGGCCAAAGTTAATCAGTTTGATGTAGATAAGAATTTTTCATTACTCAATATGTTTACCAGTAAAACAAAAGGTAAGGTATTGGAAAAGCAAATGAAGTCTATGTTCAGAATTGCAAGTACATTTACATATGGTAGATTTTGTGATGGTCAAGATAGATACAATGTTCCTCTAGGTTTAAATCTATCTGGAACACCATTACACGAGACTTTAATTGCTTTACATCAGATTCTTCCATCTTTCCAAAAAGATAATGATGTACAAAAGGTTCAGTGTGTAATTCTAACTGATGGTGAAGGTCATCCACTTACATATCATAGTGAGCACGTTAGTCATTATGATCCAACTAAGACATATCTTGGTTCTAGCAATAGTGCAAGAAAGAATTGTTTCTTAAGATGTCGTAAAACTGGAAGGACATATTCTTTTGGAGAAGGTTGGTATGGTAGTGCTAGTTACACAGATGCATTCTTGAAGAATCTTCGTGATAATTTTCCAAATATGAACTTCATCGGTATTCGTCTTTTGACCTCTGGAGATTCTTACAGTTTCTTAAGTGCTCATCTTGATGGTACAGACCTTATCAATGCAAGAGTTGTATGGAGAAACACCAAGACCGCATCAATCAAGACTTCTGGATATCATACTTACTTTGGATTATCATCCAATGCCTTGAGTAATGACACAGAGTTTGAAGTCAAAGAAGATGCATCAAAGGCAGATATCAAGAAAGCATTTGCCAAGACTCTAAAAGGTAAAAAGATGAACAAAAAGATATTGAGTGAGTTCATCGAATTGGTTGCTTGATAAATACTTGCAACAATTAATTTAAACCCATGAGTAGATTTGGCGATTTATTGGGTGGCAACATTACTCCACCCACACCACCTGTTCCAGTAGAACCAGAACCCGATGTAGTGGAAGGTGATTCTGATGAAGGCCAAGTTGATCTAGAATCTCTATCTAAGATAGAATTGGAGGAATTTGGTAGAGAACTAGGTATTGAATTAGACCGTAGACATAATAAAAAAACATTAGTTAAAGAATTAGAAGACGAACTAAAAAAACAAGAATGATGAAGTATTACCACATCTACTTAGAGGATAAATGTCTTTTTAAGAATTTGAATCAAGAGGAGTTTGATGTTGTATGGAATAAAATATATAAGTCTTACTGGACAGAGGACTTAACTTACTCTTGTTGCGAGGGAGATAAAGTAGAACAGATGGAATCCAGTTATTAAACTGTCACATTTGATATAGATATTATATCTGGGTCGATTATAATAGGTGTAACGAAAACAAATTACATCATGACAAACAAAACATTTGCACCCTTTGAACTTAAAATGACAGAACAGCAAGCATTTGACGGATTAAAAAGCACATATGGTAATGAACTTACTGCTGCTGACGTTCGTGCTTTTGCTGCAATGAACAATATTGGATACGCAACTGTAACTAAAAAAATCAAAAAGTACAGAGTTAGTCCAGGCAAGTGGAATCTTACAGTAACTAAAAAGTCTGTAGAGAATATTGAAAAGTCTTTCAAGTCTCCTTCTGCGATGCCAGCTGTAGAGAAGAACTTAGTCCCTCAGAAAGATGATACCTTTGTGAAGTTTGGTTCTTTCCAAGATGTCAAAAAAATTATTGCATCTAAATTATTCTATCCTACTTTCGTAACTGGTTTATCTGGTAACGGTAAGACATTTGGTATTGAGCAAGCATGTGCTCAGTTGGGTAGAGAAATTATCCGTGTAAACATTACTATTGAAACAGATGAAGATGATCTTATTGGCGGTTTCCGTCTTGTTAATGGTGAGACCGTATGGCACAATGGCCCAGTCA
>FUFK010037646.1_pt1 | contig 12214 bp, 10 predicted proteins | sample 1021851 | NCBI WGS metagenome assembly FUFK01 (sample SAMEA51879418, study PRJEB19060) | metagenome
TGACCTTAACCGGGTCAATTCTCGCCATGTTCAAACTGAAGGGTGGCGTTGAGATCTTCGGAAAGTGGTTCAGCACGCCCACATGGGGACCTGCTTGGCTCAACCCCGTCAAGGTCCTGCTGACCATCAGCGTCCTGGCATTGATTGTCATGTCCATCAACGACCCGAGAAACACCGACTACCTATGGGCCATCATCGGCATTTCTTGCCTGCTTGGTATCGTTTTGGTTCTCCCCATTGGTGGGGCAGACATGCCGGTCGTTGTCTCATTGCTCAACTCCCTTTCGGGAATCGCTGCGGCCTTTACGGGCTTCATCATCAGCAACCCGGTTCTCATCGTCGCAGGTTCACTCGTCGGTGCTTCGGGATTGATTTTGACCTTCATCATGTGCAAGGCCATGAACCGAACGCTGCCCGATGTGTTGTTCAAGTCCTTTGGGGGCAGCACCAAAGAAACGGTTACTCGGACCAAGGTTGGCTCCGACCCTGACGAAGTTGCCATGATGGTGGACGGTGCACAGAAAGTTATCATCGTTCCAGGCTACGGCATGGCTGTATCACAATGCCAACACCAAGTCAAGGAATTTGCTGATTTGATCACTGAGAAGTTCGACACCGAAGTCAAGTACGCTATTCACCCGGTGGCGGGTCGAATGCCCGGTCACATGAACGTCTTGCTCGCTGAAGCCAATGTACCATACGAACAACTCATCGAGATGGACGAAATCAATCCTGAATTCCCTGAGTGCGATGTCGCCGTCATCATTGGAGCGAACGACACGTGCAACCCTGCAGCACGAACNGGTGAAGGCCCGCTGGCTGGCATGCCCATCATCGACGCTGACCAAGCCCGTACGGTTGTCATCATCAAGCGCTCACTCTCCGTGGGCTATGCTGGTGTAGACAACGACCTGTTCTACATGGACAAGACCATGATGCTCTTTGGAGACGGTAAGGCCATGATGACCGGTTTGAACAACGCCATCAAGGAGATTTGATGGCACCAAAAGCCTCCGGTTGTGAAGCAACATTCAAAGAGCGGGGCCAAGTGGAAAAAGCAGGTGAGTTCATGCGACGCAACTTCCGAAACATCACCCTCATGAGCATCCTCACGCTCATGCTCGTTGCACCGGTTCTTGGAAACCCCAACGGCCCACCATGGGACAACGGTGGCAACCTCGTNATTGAAACNGGATGCACATGCCACGGTGGCGGTGCACCCTCCACCGAAGTGGTGGTCTCGGTCTCTGGGGTCCCAAGAGCCTACAACGTGAGCGAAACCTACGAGTTCGTCATCACCTTGCAACACGCCTCCAACGACGGCGGCGGCTTCCTGTTTTGGGATGGCGATATTGGAACACTCATTGCAGGTGAAGGCAGCCAAACCGTTGCCGATAAGCCCGGTGCACTCTCTCAGTCCGAACCAGGCAATGACTGGGTCGTTCAGTGGACTGCTCCTTCTGAAGATGCAGGTCCTGCAAACTTCCAACTCGTTGGCAATGCGGTCAACGGGAACGGAAACTTTGACGAGGGCGACAAGTGGAACATCTTGACCTTCACCATCAGTGCACCTGGAGCGACCGAAATTGCAACTGACGAGGATGTCGCTCTCCGAACCATCAGCGTTGGCGATTACGATTCCCTATTCGTGGCGGAGGAAGACCCTGAAGCCGTTGAAGCAGAACGACAAGAGGGCATCGCCCACGACTTCTTCACCAACGGGAACCTCTACTACTGGACTACCCTTTCGCTCATCATCGTCGCTGCGGTTATCCAAGGCGAATTTTACGAACGTCGCTTCGGTGGAGGCCCAACCCACCTCGACAAGAGTTTGGCCGTGCCACAGGGCCTGCGACGAGGTGTGCTCGCTGCTGGATTGGCCGTGTTGTTCGCTTATCTGGTGGACAGTGGCCAGCCCTGGGGCTATGCTTTGGTCGCAGGTATGCTCACACTCTGGGCGATTTACGGCGTTTACCGAACCATCGTTCAAGCACGTGCTCCAAAGCAATACACAGACCTTGTTTGAGTGAAATCGCATGTCCGTTCTTCTGGAACATGACAAACAACGCTCCGTCCAATCTCACTTAGATGAATTAACGTGGCGTACAACCCTCGTTTTTGCGTCCATCGCATTGCTCACCGTTGCATGGTCGTTCACTGTTGATGCATTTCTCGAGACGGTCTTGGCCGTCCTCAAGCCGTGTGTTGGTGATTGTTTGAATGTCTACGATCCGGCTCAATGGAGTGCAGTCCGCTGGCTCACATGCTTGCTCTTGGCCATCTTCTCCACCGTCCCCCTCATCCTCTTCCAAGTGCTGCAATTTTCCAAACCTGGCTTGTTGCCATCCGAGTACCGAGCGTTCAACAGGTGGCTCATTCTCACGACGCTCCTTTTGGTTGGAGGCACGCTCTTCCTCATGCAGGAAGGTTTGCCTCGTCTCTACCAAATTGGATTCGAGCAACATCAACAGGCTGGATTAGCGCCGCAATACAGTGCAGTGGACATGTTACTGGTCGCAGCTTACTGCATTTGGGCGTTCTTGGTATTCATTGCGACATGGAACGCCATCGCCATGATGGGGGCATTTGGTGTTTTGAATGCAGAAACTGCGGATTATTGGCGACTCCGACTCTACGGAATAGGCAGCTTGTTCTTGATGTTGAGCATACCTGAACATGCAGCGTCGATGCTCTTGCCGCTCCTCGCCACATATTGGACAAGTAGCGAAGTCATTGGACGTCGTTGGTTCACCAAAACCCTCGCTGTTCATGGTGTCGCCTCCGTTCGTTTGGATGGAGAAGGACGACGGCGAAGAGTTGCCATGGTGGATTGTTCATGCGAGGGCGCGAACACACATTATGGGCATGCCCAAGTCCAAGGTTGTTCAACCGTAGATGTCTTGAGTATCTGCACAAATGCGGACAGTCGCAGTAAACTGCTTGAGCATGTCATTCAATCAGGAATCACGGATGTTGTCATCACGGGATGCGATGGTAGCCCGTGTTCGTCTGCATTCCACAACAATATGAACAAACTCGAGGTCGCTGTCCATGGGTTGAATCTCATGAGTTTACAGAACNCGCGGGTGCTTTCACCTCACCCTGAATTGGAGGTCCAATCGGCTTTTCTCACCATACCCTCTCTGTTTCCACCAAAAGTCAGTGAAACGATGTTGCTCAATTTGATCGAGGAGAAGAAATGGCTGCGAGAAGATGTTCACATGTTCACAACTGAAGACGCAACAAAATGGGGACTGTACCGTTCTGCAAATGATATCCTGATTCCTGCATGCAGGACAACAGGATTGTGAACAACCCAACAAAACATCAACATGGACGGCCAAGGTTCAAACGGAGATGCGAGGAGTCAAACCCATGAAGCGGACGGTGGCAGGGCTCATTGCCTTGGTCTTCTTATCCTCCGCAGCATGGACGTTTCTCAACGAATCAGTCGTAGAAGACTGGCTGGTAGGGCAATTGGTCATTGAGCAAAATGAGACGGTTGAAATCATCCCACTTCAAGATGAAGAACGCTGGTTTGTTGTCGTCGTTGATTTCGAGGAATCNCCTGCGAGCAATGGATGGGGTCCAGAAGAGGCTGAGATGCTGATGAACCAAGCGGTTATTCCTTACATTGAACAGATGTCCGGCAATGATTCTAGCCTCGACATCACGCTTCATCCAGAAGTCGTTCGTGCCTCCAAGGGGGTCGCCCACTATGGAAGTGATGAAAACGGCAAAGACACTGGTTCGGATGGTACATTTCTTCCTTCGCAATTGGCAGAAGAAGTCGTCACAAGCGTACGAAATGATGTAAATTGGTCGCTATTTGATTTGAATGGGGACGACCGCGTGGACCGTTTCCTTGTTCTTCACACCACCAAAGGACAAGAAGAGAATCCGGCCATTGAAAACCGAATTTGGAGTCATTTTACACAATTTGACTCAACCATTTCACTACCGAATTCGATGTTGATAGAACATTACACCATGGCCAGCTTGCAGACTGGCTCAAGCGGCGTAGGAACCATGATTCACGAAATGCTTCACCAAATGGGGGCTGTTGACCTCTACCCAGTTCATGATGAAGTGGGTTTCCAAGCATGGAAAGGACCTGGAGACTGGGATATTATGGCCAGTGGTAATTGGAACGGAGGCGGTCGGTGGCCTGCTATGCCGACCGGGGCAAACATGGAATTGCTTCGTCCCGAACGCATTGAAACGCTGGAATTGGAATGGCCGCCCACAGCATCAACCCCATGCATCGGGCCAACCATCCTCATGGGAGGCATTACTGAAGGTGGAGATGTGTTGAAAATTCCAATCAACGACAATGAATCTGTGTTCATTGAACATCGCACAGATTCAGGTTACGACAGTCGCCTTCCAGGACACGGTATCCTCGTCTCTTATCAGGACTTGAGCGTGGGTAATTTTGAGCGAAACGAAGTGAATACCAACCCTCACCAACCATGGTTGAAAGTTATCGAAGCGGACAACGGTGANGATTTGGTGAGAGGATCTAATCAAGGAGAGCAAAGCGATCTCTTCCGCAATGGCACCTCATTCGGAGGACAAGGTGTAGAAATTCGCTCCCATGACGGTTTGCTTGTTCCATGGACTGCCACGGTTCATGGTGAGGAAAATCTCAGCGTTTCTTTTTCTGCAGAAGGTTGCTCTCCTCCGTTTGAACTGGACCTTCCTGACCATGGAGCCACACTACTGCGGGACCAACACATCAAAATTGACCTGTTTGGAACAACGACCGATTGTTCGAGTTCCCTCACCTCTTCGGACGGACGTGGCGTCTCCCTCATTCAAGACGAACTGGGAGCAAGGTTAGAATTTTCTCGAAATGGAACAGCGAATTCGTTTACCGAAATCGAAGGCACCCTAACCTGTTCCGAATACACCATGGATTTGGAATATTCAGCCTTCATCATGAACAGAATACCCGTTGAATCAACGTTTGAAACCATCGTTCACCCAACGAGTTCAACCGTCTTGGAAGTCCCACTCAATTCCGTTGGAAGNGACGAACAACGTCTTACTGTCGTCCTTGACGGCCCCCTCTCCAGAGTCGCAGCTGGCCCGTCAAGCGTGATCTTAAGCGAAGAATCGACCTACCAGTTGAGCATTGAGCCAAACGGACTGCTCAGTGAGAACATGCTGGTGTACGGAACGATTGATTTGATGACCGAAGACGGCATGCTTTGGACCGTCAACGTGGTCCTTGAAGCAACCAGCACCCAAGACAAGTGGTACAGTCAATGGACAGAACCGGGGAGAGTCATCGGATTGATGTTGAGCATCGTGGGGCTGTCTGCGCTCACCTCGGCATTGCCCAGAAAACCTCCCATCGCAGAACCATCGCAAGTAAAGGCGTCAGACATTCAAACGGAGACCAACATAACTTCGGAAACTGACGCATGGGGTCGACAGATTGACGAGTTTGATTCATCCAAAGCGTTGGATATTGAGGAAGGAATGTGAATCACCCGACCGTTGTGCACAAATCCATCGCTTGTTCACACCCTCTGCGAGTCGGACTGCCAAACAAACTTCTTCCCAATTTTTTGGAGCATCCACCTCGGGTTGAACCAGCCATGGTGCATGAGCGACCTCAATCCCCTCTTCGTAGGCACGCCAACGGCACCCGTACTTGAATCCTGGACGAAGCAAAAGACCCTTTGAGAGCAGTTCTTTGTAGAGTGCATCTTCTGTACAGTCCTCGCCCATGATAGCCCTGTACTCTTCACCACGAAGGTAACGACCGGAGAAATGAGGCAACCCAATGGCTGGGAGAGGCCANGTTGAGCCATGGCTGACAAAATGACCACCCTCGATGGGTGTTGATTGACCACACGCATCCATCAGCGACTTGACATCTGCTTCGCTTAGGTGTTCAATGAGAACATGTTGACCCTTTGGTTCGGCCTTTGTAAGGTGGTAGATGGTGGTGTCAAATTCCTCGTCAATCACACATAATTCGGCAACATGTCCAAACGACATGACATCGTCAACCCACTGATGGAGTTCAGTCCAATCGAGTTCGTCTTGTGTACGCTGCAGTCGTACCTGACTGTAGCCATGATGAGATGTCCATGCTTCATGACGTTCCCAGCGTATGGCCCATGTCTTGGCTGGAAGGGATGGAAAGCGCTCGGCCAAATGAATAACCGGAACGACACGCTCACCTCCATTTCGCAACACATCAAGGGCGATGGTCCGCTTTGCAAGTTCTTCGTTTACCATCAATTGGTGTTCAAACCAATCTGGTCCATCCGGGAGAGGAACATGGCGATACCAATGACAGAACATGACCTCTTCGGCACTCAATAAAATTCCACCACCTGTTCGTTGTCCAAGTGCACTTTTGTCGTGCAAACGATGAGACAATGGTTCGGGGATAAACCACAACCCATCTCTGTTCACGGGCGGTTGAAGTGGCTGGTTGGGAGGTGCATTTGAGGTCCTAGCCTCGCCAATAGGACGAGTGGTGCGGGCACGAGGCGTGTATTTTCGCTCCCGACCTGCCATGATTTCCCCACCCATCCTACACTTTTGATTCCGTCGCTTGAAACCGATTGTCCTATGTGCTACCTCCCCAAGGGAGCCATCATGGTGGATGGCTATTTGGGCACGCTTACCACCGAGGAGCGTGCGCTCCTTCATCTCCTTCACCAACAATTGCCCAGTGGCGGATGGGAAGCACCTGCTACGCTCACTCAAGCCGGTATCTCTGCGGCTGTTCACATTCAACGAAAGCACATACCCCGAACGCTGAAGCGAATGGAACAAAACGGGTTGCTCACTGTCGCACAGCGCCACATCCCCGGAGGCAAGCAGCGAAAGCGCGTGTATACGCTGACTGAAACGGGTCAGGAACGGGCCGAGGCCTTGCGAGACAGGATTTTTTCCGAGCAAGTGCAACACAANGGCGAGGANGTTGTCCTTCGGACACTGTGGACATCCCCTCAACCAATATTGGAATTACTTTCTCACCTTGATGAAGGCATGGAATATCACGAGGCTNCTTTGGTTTCCCCCGTATCCAATCCCGAAGGCATCGCCTCCATCGATGCGCAATACGGTGAAGAATTGGTGCGGAGGATGTTCGCACGGGCATGGGAAGATGGTAAGATAACAAAGGACGAACAATCACTGCTGAGTGAGGTCGTTGCATTTCTCGGAATGCATCCGGAACGTGTTCGTCGATTGTCAAACGAGGCCAGGAAATCACTGAAGATACCACCTCCGGAGGAAGTGTACTACGAAATGATTCTTCAAGCACTTGACGATGGAGAGATCGTGCAAGAAGAAATTGACTTGCTTGACACCTTTCGAATACATTTTGGCATTGACCAATTCACACACAATACGCTTCTTGAAAAAGCTCGGAACAGCCCTGTCCAGTCCGAGCATTACCACGCTTATGCTGCTGCCGTACGAACGGCCATGCAGGACCAAATCATCACGGCTGACGAACATGCCATCCTCCGAACGCTTCGGGGAACGCTTGATATTTCAGAGGCTGAGCACGAACAAATCATGGACGATTTGAAGAGAACTGAACAGAGGTGAACGCATGGGAATGACCGACGAAGAAGCGATGTTGCACGATACACTGTCCGAATTAAAGATGCACTTGAGGTCCAACGAATCGTCAAAGATTGTCTTGATTGGCGACGTCATGATGGATTGCTACATCCACGGCTACGCCAACAACCTGAATTCAAGAGCACCTGTTCCGGTCTTGAGGGAAACCTCCAGGGAAGAGGATGTCGGTGCGGCTGCACACGTCGCCAGAGGGCTACGCTCAATGGGACTCGACAGCCATCTCTTTGGTGTGGTCGGGGATGATGCGGCTGGCTTGAGTATCATTGAATCATTGGAAACNGAAGGAGTCACCACCCACGGCATTGCGATAGTGGAGGACCGAACCACTACGGTCAAGACACGAATGCTAGCTTCCCGCGAAAGTCTCATTCGAGACGAGCAACTCCTGCTTCGCTGGGACATTGAAGAGGATGCACCTGTTCCAATGGACGCATCAGAGGCATTGTACGAACAGGCCATCGTAGATTTGGAGGGAGCATCAGCGCTCATCGCTTCTGACTACGGTCAAGGCGTCATCACTGACAAAGGCTCGGAAAGGCTGTTTGCTGCTGCCAAGAAACAAGGAATCCCCGTCATCGCTGACCCGAAATTAACAGGGTTGCATAGGACGGAGGGCGTGGATTGGATTCTTTTCCAATCTCAAGGGCTTGAGTTGATGCGTCGTCGTTTGGGCGCCACGACAGGAGCCGAGGCGGCTGAGAAATTGATTACTCAATACAATTGGAATCATTTGGTTGTCCTATCAGGGGAAGCGGGTGTCACCATTTATTCTGCTCAAGAGGAAACCGTACATGCTCCTTGTGGTTTGGTTGATTTACGTCAGATGATCGGTCTCATCGATGCGGCTGCCGTGGCCATTGCGTTCTCACTCTCAAGAAACCTGGATGTGCACGCAACCGCCCTCTTGGCAAACGCTGCGTGTGAGTGTATTCTCGGTGCAGAACGTACTGATTCCTTCGTGCTGAGCAGGGATGATTTGATTCACCGTGTAGGCGAGCANGTTTGGAATTTGCAGGTATCAAAGCGCTAAGGTGAGGCGATGAGCGCTTGGTTATGGCCGACGACTGCCGACATCGGCATGCGCGTATTTGCCAAGGATTTCCCGTCGTTGTTGACCGAGGCTGCAAGCGGTGTTCAGACATACTTGATGACCGAGGAAAGCGCTCAAACCATCAACCATCATGTTCGGAGAAGCGGTGAATGGCGTGTTCGGTCAGAACATGACCCCCACGACAGGCATTTCCTCTACTTGGCCTGGTTGGATGAAATTCTTTACCGGGCTGAAGTCAAGAATCAATGGTATGTTGATGCCATGGTACGTGTTGAAAACACGGAAGAAGGTTTGGTCGCCGTCGCCCAGGTCTCATGGGTTGATGCTGAAGCCATCGAACGTGAAATCGAAGTGAAAGCTGTCACCACCCACCAATTGATCGTCGAAGAAGTTGCTGCGGGAAAAGAGGTGACCAGTCAATGGGATGATGTCCCGTCCTTTGAGGGCCCAGGCTGGTACGCCGATGTGGTGTTCGATATTTGAGGTGGGAGAGCCAAGGGTGGACGTGCGCTTCCCACGGCCAAATCCGCAAGCTTCCTCCATCCCGAATCCCCACAGCACCCATGGCCCCAGGTAGGGCTGCTCCGTTCCCGGCCTGACCTAGTCCCCCGGTTATTTGATTCCCGTTTCCCTCCGGAAACGGTTCACGACACCCGGATCATGTGGGGGCGAGACATCTACGTCCGCATGCAGGAACCCATGAGCCGCTTTCGCCGCCCCAAGGCATTCAGCCCACCGTGAAGACGATTTGTGGTACAGGGTACGCCTAGCTCCCCGCCTATCCCATTTGTCCCTGCAACCGACTCTATTTCAATCAAACGCTAAAGGTGTTCAGACTTCTTCTTCGTATTTTGATGGGCAAGAAGTCTTAATGGTCTCAGCCTCAACAATGTATGTACCATCATTGTACTGGAAGATTCCTTCAGCGTAAACAGTTCGGTTGTCACCCAATCCGTTGGAGATTGAACCTGCGTTTGAGTAGTCGATAAGCAGGTCAAATTCTGAGCCTTCCAAAATGAATGTCATCGCTGTCTCATTGATGCTTCCATCACGAATTTCACCACGAACCGCAACCTCCTCATCGATTCGTTCGGCTTTGTCTTCCATCAGTTGATCCACAGTCAATGTCGCGGCAGGTGCTTGGAGAAAAATTGTACCGAGAACGGCAATTGTAACAACACCACCAATCAAAAGCAATCGGTTGCGATACGACAACATTGAATCAACTCACACGACTGGACCGATGTATTTCAATATCTGCTCATGATGACTGTCGATGGTTCAATCCAACAGCTTCGGAAAGTGTGTTCATGTTGTGCTGCCTCATCTTTCGATGCAACCCATGAACGATTGACTTTGTTAAACCAGGACCCTCAAACACAAATCCTGCATAGGCTTGGAGAAGCGTAGCCCCTGCGGTGATTTTCTCCCAAGCATCTTCAGCGTTCATGATACCACCGACACCAACGATGGGAAGTTTTCCTTCGGTGTAGGCATAGATGTGAGCAATCATATCCGTGCTCTGCTGGCGAAGAGGTAAACCCGAACAACCACCTTGTTGCTTGTAGACGTTATGCTCCTGATTTGGTCGAGTGAGCGTCGTGTTTGTTGCTACAATTCCGTCGATACCACAAGCCATGGCCGTATCCACAATGGCATCGAGTTCGTCTGTTGAGAGATCCGGTGCTACTTTGATCAAAAGCGGCTTTTTTGGCCGACCTTGTTGTTGGGAATTCTTCTGGTTGACATCCATGCATGAAGTCAGAATTTCTTTCAGATGGTCACCATGTTGTAATTCCCGTAGACCAGGCGTATTCGGGGATGAGACGTTGATAACGAATACGTCGACGTAGGGCCATAAACGATGCATCGTTGTGGAATAGTCGGAAGCCGCATCTTCGAGAGGCGTCAATTTGGATTTGCCAAGATTGGCCCACACAGGTTTTGCTTGCGGACCTGAACGTTGAAGTTGCTGTGCAACCTTTTCACTGCCGGGATTGTTGAACCCCATTCGATTGACAAGGGAACGATCCGCCCCGTGTCGAAACATTCTCGGTTTCGGATTACCTTCTTGCTCCAGCATAGTGACGCCACCAATCTCAGAAAATGCAAGTCCAATTGATTCCCACCCACGAAGCGCCTCTGCACGCTTGTCCATACCGGCTGCAATACCGAACGGATGATCAAAATCCAATCCAAAACAATGCGTTGGGATGTTTTTCTTTGGTTTGTAAAGTAGGCGAAGCGCTGCACGGAACACTGGATTTGATGATGCTATGCGCAGAATAAGCAGCGAACGTGCATGGGCTTTTTCCGAATCCTGAATGGCTAAAATTGGTTTTGAAAACCAGCGAAACAGCCTGCCCATGGGCAATGCTCGAACCGATATCCTTCAATCCTTGCGTTTCTTCGGTGGGTTATGGTGGAGAATTCAGCGAGATGGCTTGCTGTTCGAGAAGCGTGCAGACGCATCCTTACACAGGAGGGGTTGATACTCAACATCCCCCAAGATCATGTGGCATCCTGGCATCGTTTGATTCTCAATATGGCGGACTCAATGCCACAACGATTGGAATTTCCTGAGATTAGTTCTGGACCGTTTTCTGTTGTCAAAAACGGCAAAGATCTATTTGATTTTCAAACGAATGTACCAAACGATGAGAATGCTTTGTGGCTGCCGTTTGATGTACAAGAATTGATGACTGATTTCATACAGATGTGCTCAGAATTGTTGCTCGCAGGTTATCCAGGCTGCAGTGGTTGTGGGTATCGTGATGATGAAGAAAAATGGGATGAATTAGTGCATCGTAACCGCATCAAAAATTCTCGATAAATTCATCAGATAACATAAGTTATCTGTTTGTATTTCAAGTCTGGCGAGCCTTCAAGTACAGTCGACAAACGCATTGAAAACATGAGCATTGTTGTCCTCGCCGAGAAACCAAGTGTCGCCGAAGATATTGCAAAGATGCTCAACATAAGCAAAAAGGAAGCAACACATTGGTCTGGAAAGGACATTGTCGTAACATGGGCCGTTGGTCACATGTTGGAGCTCAAATACATGGATGATTACAATCCGGAATTCAAAAATTGGAGAAAAACTGCAGCAGATTTACCATTTGTTCCCGATGAATTTGAATTCAAACCAAAATCGGGGTCGACTCGTAAACAACTTACAGCAGTCAAGAAATTGATGAGTGATAAGGCGGTTACAGAAATTGTCAACGCTTGTGATGCTGCACGTGAAGGGGAACTCATTTTCCAAACGATCTACCGATATTCCAAATCCAAATCTCCAGTGTCACGAATGTGGCTCCAATCCATGACGACAGAAGCCATACAGCGTGCTTGGGATGAGCGCAAATCCTCATCAGAGTACCAGAATCTTGCTGACGCAGCTTACAGTCGCAGTTATGCTGACTGGCTCATCGGGATGAACGGTTCAAGGATTGCCGAGGTATTTCTTCCAAAGAAACGGACAGAGCGCATCTCCCTCGGGCGAGTACAAACAGCAACACTCGCAATTCTAGTCGATCACGAAAT
>FUFK010039899.1_pt1 | contig 12211 bp, 10 predicted proteins | sample 1021851 | NCBI WGS metagenome assembly FUFK01 (sample SAMEA51879418, study PRJEB19060) | metagenome
TTGCTACTTCGTTCGACTTGCATGTATAAGGCGTGCCGCCAGCGTACGTTCTGAGCCATGATCAAACTCTCAAGTTTAAAAACGGCGCACACTAGCTTCTACATAAATACTAAGAATAATATTTATGTAATGTTGAAGTGTGTACGACAAATTTTGGTAACCTTAACCGTCCACACTTCTCTTCTTAAAATATATACAACTTAAATAGCTAATTGGGAAAAACCCAATAAATAACATTTTTTAAATGTTGAGTGGGACGCTTATAAATAATAATATTAATAAATCAAGATATTAGATTGATTAATAATGATTAAAAATACTAGTAAAATCAACGTTTTTTTAACTATAATATGAAATTTTTGAAAAATTATAGTTACAAAGATTACTCAATATTTTTTTGGTTAATTTTAATAACAATTTTAGGAGTCGTTACTTCAAGTATTTATAATAAAAATAAAGAAGAACAAGCAAAACAAATAGAGGGTAATTTAGAAAATATTTATCTTAAAAAAACAATTCAGGAGATTACAAATAATTTAGAGCCGAGATTTACTAAAGTAAATTATCTTTCAAAAGCTGGTGATACATATCAAAGTATAATTGACAATCTAATAATTGATAAAAAAGAAAAGAAGTTATTATTAAATACTATATTAAAAGAAAAATCTTTAAAAATATTAAGAATTAATCAAATGTTTACATTTAAATTTGATAATTTATCTAAACAGAAAATATTAGAATTTAAAATTCAAACAGATAACAAAAATGAAATTTATTTTTACAAAACTGAAAATTCAAATGATTTCATTTCTAAAAAAATAAAAAAAAATTTTACAAAAAGATTGGTTTACAAAGAAACAATAATAATAAGTAGTTTGTACAATAGTGCCGTCAAATTAGGCATTAAACCAAATGTAATTATTGAATTTGCAAGATTGTATGGTTTCCAAGTTGATTTTCAAAGAGACGTGTGGAAAGATGATAGTTTTCAAATAATATATGAAGAATTTGTAAACGATAAAAATAAAGTAGTAGATACAGGTGAAATTATTTTTGCAAATTTGAAATTACAAAATTCAGACCTTCAACTTTATAAGCATGAGTATGAGAAGAATAAAACAGATTATTTCGATGAAAATGGCAAAAGTATTAAAAAGACATTAATGAAGACACCTATTAATGGAGCAAGATTGTCATCATCTTATGGAAAAAGGAAGCATCCAATATTAGGGTATACAAAAATGCATTTAGGCACAGATTTTGCTGCTCCCAAAGGTACACCTATAATGGCCTCTGGTGATGGAAAAGTTACAAAAGCTGGATGGTGTGGGGGTGGTGGAAATTGTGTAAAAATAAAACACAATAGTACTTATCAAACAGTTTATGCTCACATGTCAAAATTTGGAAGGGGAATAAAAAGAGGTGTAAGAGTTAAACAAGGACAAATAATTGGATATGTTGGTTCAACAGGATTATCTACTGGCCCGCATCTACATTATGAAGTAATCGAAAATGGAAAGAAAATAAATTCGCAAAAATTGAAATTACCATCTGGTAAAATACTAAAAGGTGAAGAAAGAAAAAAATTTGAGGTTGATAAAATAAAAATTGATGTCTTAAAATCTAATCTTATAGCAAAAATAAATTAATCTATTTCTGAAGCTTCATTTGCAGTATTATTTGTTTTTATTCCTTCTGGATTTTTTTTAAAGTCTTGCTCAATTACATTATTTTTTTCTTCAGAGTTTTTACTAATTTCCTGTAAACTTAAAATTCTCGAAAAATGGTCAGCATGTTGTAAATAATTTTCTGACAATATTTTATCTCCAGTTGAAAGTGCTTCCCTTGCAAGATTGTTATATTTTTCTACTAACTTCGAAGCATTTTGATTGTATCTTCCCGGGTTCTTATGTCTAAAATCGCTATTTGAATTAAATTCATTGAGATTTTTGTGTCCATTTGATATTCTTTTTCTATAATTTCTTTCACCATTAGATTTAAAACGATTTTTTCTATTACTATTTCGATAACTATTCATTAAAATAATTTTGTTGATATTACGACCCTTGGAACAGACCTAATATCTTTGCAGACTTTGTTTATATAATATCTATTTTTCATCAATAATTCCCTGACTTTTGTCTCTTGATTTTCACCAATTTCAAAAATTAATATTCCATTCCTCTTCAACAATTTTTTACTCTTTAGGATTAATTTTTTAATAACCTTTAATCCATCATTTCCTGCTCTTAATGCTATTAATGGTTCAAATTGTTTAACATTAATGTCTAATCTCTTTATATTATAATCATTTATGTAAGGAGGATTAGAAACAATAAAATCATATTTATAATCTTTAAATTTGTCAATATCGATGTTGATGAATTTAATTTTATTTAACAAGTGATGCATTTTTGCATTACAAATTGCTGTTTTTAAAGCTTTTTTGCTTATATCTATTCCAGTAACGTATAATTTTGGTCTTTCCTTTTTTATAGATATAATTATACAACCAGATCCTGTTCCTACATCTAAAAGACGCTTTGATGTATCATTATCAGTTAATTTTAAAACTTCCTCAACAATGATTTCTGTTTCAGGTCTTGGAATTAAAACATCCTTGCTTACTTTAAAACTACTTTTCCAAAAGTCTTTATTCTTAAAGATATAAGCGATTGGTTCATTTAGTTTTCGTCTATTAATTAAATTTTTAAATTTATTTAGTTTATTAAAATCAATTTTATTTTGTAGATTTGTTAACAATTCTTCTCGTGATTTATTTAGAACTTTTGCAAGTATTAATTCGCTGTCTAATTTGTAACTTTTTATTTGTTTAGATTTAAGTAAATTACTTCCATAATCAATTATTTGAAAGCCTTTCATTAATTCATCCTACTAAGTTCTTCTTGCTGGGCTTGTAAACTTAAGTTTTCAATCATTTCATCAAATATTTCACCTTGCATAAACTCCTCGAGTTTATGTAATGTTATATTAATTCTATGATCTGTCACACGACCTTGAGGAAAATTATAGGTTCTAATCCTTTCTGATCTATCCCCAGTACCAATCTTACTTTTTCTATCTTTTGATCTCTCTTGGTCTATTTTCTTTCTTTCGTAATCATAAATTCTAGACTTAAGTATTTTCAATCCTTTTTCTTTATTGCGTATTTGTGATTTTTCATCTTGTTGGCTCACTACTATTCCTGTGGGTATGTGTGTAATCCTAACAGCTGAGTCTGTAGTATTAACACTTTGGCCTCCAGGCCCACTACTTCTAAATACATCAATCCTTAGATCTTTATCATCAAGTTTTATATCAAGATCTTCTGCTTCAGGTAAAACTGCTACAGTTGCTGCTGATGTATGAACTCTTCCTTGGGTTTCAGTATCTGGAACACGTTGTACTCTATGAACACCGCTTTCATATTTAAGAGACGAATAAATATTTTTTCCTTTTATTAAAGCTATTACTTCTTTAAGTCCACCAGCATCACTTTTTGAAATGGAAATAATTTCTATAACCCATTTTTTTTTCTGGCTAACTTTTTCGTACATTTTATATAAATCTGATGCAAATAAACTAGCTTCTAGACCACCTGTGCCCGCTCTAATTTCTATTATTGCATTTTTGCTATCTGCTATATCTTTAGGTAATAAAAATAATTTTATTTTTTTTTCATTAATAAGAAAATTATTTTTCAAATTTTCGAGCTCACCAGTTGCAAAATTTTTCATTTCTGCATCTGAATTTTTGTCATTTATTATATTATTTAAATCTTCTATATCTTTTTCATAGCTTAGGTATTCTTTTGCATATTTTATGATATCATTTAAATTTGAATATTCTTTTGAAATTTCAGCATATTTTTTTTTATCGACTTCACCTGATGCCAGTTCATTTTCAAGTTTAAGATGTCTATCAATAAGTCTCTGAACTTTTTCCTGTGGGAGCATTTACTATTTAATTATAAAATTGAGGCTTTTTCTTCTACTAGAGTAACTATTTTATTTATCATATCTTTTGTCATTACTTTTTCTGTTTCAATACCATTTAAATACAGCATATGATTATCTTTTCCACCACCTGTTATACCTATTTCTGTTTGTTTCGCCTCTCCTGGTCCATTAACAACACATCCTATAATTGATAGAGTGATTGGCTTTTTAATATGTGATAATCGTTTTTCTAATTGTTTTACAGTTTCAATAACTTGAAAAGCTTGTCTTGCACAAGATGGGCATGAAATAATCTTTACGCCTCTATTTCTAAGATTAAGTGACTTTAAAATTTCGTTACCAACTTTGACTTCTTCAACTGGATCCTCTGAAAGTGATACCCTTATTGTGTCTCCAATTCCATCTAATAATAAATTTCCAAATCCTATAGAGGTTTTAATGCTTCCAGGTAAATAGCTTCCTGCTTCCGTAATTCCTAGATGAATAGGGTAATCTGTTTTATCTGATAATAGTCTATATGCAGCTATAGATAAAAAAACATCTGATGATTTGACGCTAATTTTAAAATTTGAAAAATCCATGTCCTCAATTATTTTTATATTTCTTAAAGCACTATCAACTAAAGCTTCTGGACAAGGTTCTCGATACTTTTCAAGAATATCTTTTTCAAGAGATCCTGCGTTAACTCCAATTCTAATAGAACAATTATTATTTTTTGCTGCTGAAATCACTTCAGCTATTCTTTTTTTATCACCTATATTTCCTGGATTTATTCTAAGACAATCTGCACCATTCTCTGCTGCCTCGATTGCTCTTTTATAATGAAAATGAATATCTGCAACTATCGGAATATCTGTATGCTGAATTATAGTTTTTAATGACTCTGTTGATTTGCTATCAGGACATGAAACCCTTACAATGTCTGCACCAGCTTCTGTGACTTTATTAATTTGTTCTATTGTAGATTTATGATCAGTAGTTAAAGTATTTGTCATTGTTTGAACAGTGATTGGATTATTTCCACCAATTTTAATTTTACCTACACTTATTTCTTTTGTTAGCTTTCTATTAATTTTTCTAAATGGTCTTATGTCTGATGTCATTTGTCTAAATTAAATTCTTGATGTAAACATTTTATTGCTTTATTTGCATTTGCACTACTAATTAAAACAGATATTTTTATTTCAGAAGTTGAAATAACTTGTATATTAATATTTTTTCTAGCAAGTGCCTGAAACATTCTAAATGTTACACCTGGTGTGGTAATCATACCTACACCTATAATTGAAACTTTTGAAACATTCTTATCAAAAATCATTTTTTTAAAATTAATATTTTTATTATTTTTTATAATTTTTTTTGTTTTTATCAAATCAAAAGACTTTATGGTAAAAGTGAGATCTGTTTCTTTGCCATCCGAGGATATATTTTGAACTACCATATCTACATTAATTGAATTTTGTGATAGTGGTTTAAATATTGAAGCAGCTATACCTGGTCTATCTTTGACACCCAATAATGTTACTTTTGCATCATTATCGGTAGAGGAAATTCCTGTAATAATTTTATTATTAACAATATTTTTTCGTTTAGTTATTAAAGTTCCGGATTCATTTACAAATGACGATTTCACCTCAATATTTATCCTGTTTAATCTAGCATCCTGAATAGCGTGTGGCTGCATTACTTTTGATCCTAAAGAAGCCATCTCCAGCATTTCTTCATAAGAAATATTTTTTATTTTTTTTGCAGAATTTAATTTGTTTGGATCTGTCGTATAAACTCCTTCTACATCAGTATATATTACACATCGATCAGCTTTAAAAAACTTCGCGACCATTATTGCGCTAGAATCTGATCCTCCTCTACCAATTGTGGTGATATTTAAATTTTTATCAACACCTTGAAAACCAGCTATAATAGGGATTCCTCCAGATTTTAAAAATTTTAAAATCTTGGTTTTATTTATGTGTTTAATTCTTGAGTATTTATGTTTTCCCTCAGTTAAAATAGGTATTTGCCAAGCCATCCAAGATCTTGATTTTATACCACTTGATAATAACTGGCCTGCCAACAATGAGCAAGAAATCTGCTCACCAGCTGAAACTAATGTATCATATTCATTATCAGGAAAATTTTCACTGATCTTTCTGGACATATTTATCAACTTGTTAGTAGTTCCGCTCATTGCTGAGGATAAAACTATTACTTTATATTTCTTTGAATAAGATTTAACTATCTTAGCAACTTCTTTGATTCTTTGAATTGATCCAACTGAAGTACCGCCAAATTTTAATACAATAATTTTCATTGGTAGTTTTATTTACAAGTTTTAATATATTGATAAAATACATCTAACTTATAATGTCAATAAGGAATGAGCAATAATACTATAAACATTGAAGAAGTAGAAAAATTTAATAAAATTGCTGAAGAATGGTGGGATCCTAATGGCAAATTTAAACCACTTCATAAATTTAATCCAATAAGAATTGACTATATAAAAAACAATATAATTAAAGATTTTAGTATTTCTTCAAGTCACAAACCGCTAAAAGGAATAAGTATTCTTGATATTGGATGTGGTGGAGGCTTGCTATCTGAACCTTTGGCAAGACTTGGTTCGGATGTTGTAGGAATTGATGCATCCAAAAAAAATATTGATATTGCAAAACATCATTTGAAAAAAAGTAATTTGAAAATTGAATATCATGCCACATCTCCAGAGAATTTTTCTTATGAAAAAAAATTTGATGTAATTCTTAATATGGAAATAGTTGAACACGTTGAGAATATTTCTGAATTTATAAATCAGAGTGTAAAATTTTTAAAAGATGATGGAATAATGTTTATCGCTACACTAAATCAAACATTAAAATCTTATGTATTTGCAATAATAGGTGCCGAATATATTTTAAGATGGCTTCCAATTGGTACACATGACTGGAGCAAATTTGTAAAACCTGAAAATCTAGAGAAAATTTGTAATAAAAACTCACTTGTTTTAAAAAATATTGACGGAGTAAAATTTAATCCATTACTAAATAAATGGAAACTCTCCAATGATAAATCTGTAAATTATATAACTAAATATAAAAAGGGTTAATTTTCATCATCCCGAATCCAGGGTATAGTTGACGTTTCAATTCCCTCTTCTTTTAATTCTTTAGCTTCTTGAATTGATGCTTTTCCATAAATATTTTTTTTATATTTTTTTTTATTGTAATGTATGGATCTTGCTTCATAAGCAAAATTTTCTCCAACATAATCAAAATTTTCTTTTATAAATTTTTGATATTCTCTTAATTTTTTCCTTATATTTTTATTGTATTTTAAATTTTTATCTTTTTTGAAATTTGTGTTTGCTAAATTTGGCTTCATGAGACACTTTTCAATTTTTTGTGAATTACACTTCTGACAATTAAGTAACTTTAGTTTTTTTAATTTATCAAACTCTTTCGAACTAGCAAACCAGCTTTCAAACTCAAGTTTGCAACTTTTACAATTTAATAAATATTTTATCATTAGAATTATCTAATTGTGTTTTAATAGATTTCAATACCTAAGATCTATAATCTGAATTAATTTCAATGTATTCCTTAGATAAGTCCATAGTATATGCTGTAAATTCTTTACTACCTATTGATAGATCAACTGTTATCTCTATATTTTCATTCTTCATATACTCACTAAGAATATTTTCATTGTAGTTTTTATCCAACTTGCCTTCCCTAAAGATTATATTGGATCCCATTGATATGGATAATTTTTCATGTTTTACGGTTGCACCACTCTTTCCAATAGCCATAGCAATTCTTCCCCAGTTAGGATCTTGTCCAAAAATAGCTGTTTTAACTAATGGAGAATTAGCAATTGAAAAACAAATATTTTTTGCATCTTTTTCTGTTTTACTATTAAGACATTTGATAGTAACAAATTTAGTTGCTCCTTCTCCATCACTTGCCACTCTTTTAGCCAAGTTTAACATAACCTGATGAACACTATTAATAAATTGTTTTAATTTTGGATCTTTAAAACTTTTTATCTCTTTATTATTGGCTTTACCTGTTGAAAAAATGGAAACCATATCATTTGTACTAGTATCTCCATCACAGGTTATAGCATTAAATGTGGTTCTAATATTTAAGTTAAGTATTTGTTTTAAAATTGAAGAAGGGATATTTGCATCAGTAAAAATAAATCCTAAAGTTGTTGCCATATTTGGAAAGATCATTCCAGATCCTTTTGCTATACCATATACTTTTACTTCAGAACTTCCTATTTTACACTCTGCCATTGATAGCTTTGGTTTTGTATCTGTTGTCATAATTCCAAGGGCTGCTTTGATCCAAATTAATTTATTTTGTGTATATTTTAATTTTTCTACTAGATTTTTTGTATTGTTTAATATTACATTTTCGGGAAATTTTTCTCCTATAGTTCCTGTGCAAGCAAATAATATTTGGTTTGCTTTAATTTCTCTTGGTTTGTCATCATCTGAGATTTGTTTTGATGTTAATAATTTTGATAACGTTAAAGAAATTTTTTTAAGAGAATTATAACCATCCTTTCCTGTCAAGGCATTTGCGTTTCTTGTGTTGATTAAAATCCCAAAAATTTTTTTATCTTTTATCTTTTTATTCCATTTTATGTTTTCAGAAACTAATTTAGATTGTGTGTAGACATTTGCGTAATTTGCACCTTCTCTGAAATAAAATAAAACTAAGTCATCTCTTTTTTTATCATAAAGACCACAGCTAATAGTTGAGATAGATACTCCATCAATATGTTCAAGATCTTGAAAATGACCTATTTTAGAGTCTTTATTTTTCATATCAAAAAAGTTGTTTATGCCAAAATCCATGCTATTTAATTTTTTAAATAAATTATTATATAATCTATAAATATTAATACATCAAAAATATGCTTAATCCTTTAAACATTATCAGCAAATTTATAAAAAGTGGAAATCAAAAAGAATTAGATAGAATTCAAAAAATTGTAAATGAAATAAATCAACTGGAAAATGAATTTAGTAAATTTGAGGATAAATATTTTCCTCAAAAAACAAATGAGTTACTTGTGAGATTAAATAAGGGAGAAAATTTAAATGATTTATTGCCAGAAGCATTTGCGTTAGTTAGAGAAGCTTCAAAAAGAATCAATAATGAGAGACATTTTGATGTTCAGCTTATCGGTGGAATTGCCTTACATGAAAATAAAATTGCGGAGATGAAAACTGGTGAAGGCAAAACACTAACTATTGTTCTTGCAGCTTACCTTAACGCACTAGAAAAAAAAGGTGTTCATATAGTTACAGTAAATGATTATTTGGCAAAAAGAGATAGTATAAATATGGGCAAAATTTACAGTTTTTTAGGATTAACTTGTGGATATATAAATTCAGATCAATCTGATGAAGAACGCAAAGAAAATTATAATAAAGATATAACTTACGCTACTAACAGTGAGTTAGGTTTTGATTTCTTAAGAGATAATATGAAATATTCAAAAAATGAAATGGTCTTAAGAGAACATAATTTTGCAATAGTTGATGAAATAGACTCTTGTTTGATAGATGAGGCGAGAACACCTTTAGTCATTTCAGGAGCTGCTGAAGATAAAACTATGCAATATATTGCTGTTGATAAATTAATTAAAAATTTAAAAGAAACAGATTTTGAATTAGATGAAAAAGAAAAAAATATTCTTTTAACAAATGAAGGTATTGATAACGTAGAAAAAATATTCTCTAACGCTGGAATCTTAAAAAATAACAATTTTTATGATCCAGAAAATTTACATTTAGTTCATCATGTAAACCAAGCTTTAAGAGCAAACCATTTATTTGAGAATGGGAGAGATTATATTGTCAAGGACAATGAAATAATAATTATTGATGAACAAACCGGTAGACAATTACCTGGCAGAAGATTTGGAGATGGACTTCATCAAAGTTTAGAAGCCAAAGAAAAAATAGAGGTTAAAGCTGAAAATCAAACACTCGCATCAATAACCTATCAAAATTTTTTTAAGTTATATAGTAAATTAGCAGGCTGCACAGGAACTGCACAGACGGAGTCTGCAGAATTTTTTGAAATTTATAACTTGCCAGTATTACAGATACCTACCAACAAAGATATGATAAGAACTGATCTTAATGACCAAATCTTTAGAACAAGTCTAGAAAAAGATAACGCAATCATACAAAAAATAAAAGAGTGTAATGGAATTGGACAACCTCTTTTAGTTTTTACGTCTAGCATAAATAAATCTGAGCATTATTCGAATTTGTTAGAAAAAGAAAAAATAAAACATATTGTTTTAAATGCTAAAAACCATGAAAAAGAAGCTGAAATTATTGCTAACGCAGGCAAAATAAATTCTATAATTATTACAACAAGTATATCGGGAAGAGGTGTTGATATTAAATTGGGAGGACAAGATCAATCCGAAAAAGAAGATGTTAAGAAAAAGGGAGGATTATTTGTTATAGGCACAGAAAGAATGGAAAGCAGAAGAGTTGATAATCAAGCAAGAGGACGATCAGGAAGACAAGGAGACGAAGGAAGTTCAATATTTTTTGTAAGTTTAGAGGATGATTTGATGAGATTGTTTGGTTCAGAGACCATGAATTCAATGCTTGAAAAACTTGGACTTAAAGATGGTGAAAGTATTGATCATCCCTGGATAAACAAAGCAATTGAAAGAGCACAACAAAAAGTTGAGGCAAGAAACTTTGATATCAGGAAAACACTTATTAAATTTGATAATGTTCTTAATGACCAAAGACATGTAATTTTTGAACAACGAAAAAATATAATTGATGGTGAGGAAAAAGAGAATTATTCAGATATTTTTCTTGAAGAGGTCTTAGAAAATTTAAAAAGGCAAAAAATATTATACGAAAAATCTCCAAATTCTAAAGAATTTCCAAATGCTTTAAAGCAGACTTTAGGTAAATCAATAACTGATGATGAATTGGGAGAAATTTTAAATTCAGATCTAAAAATAATGGAGAAAAAAATAAAGGATAAATTTATAAGTAACAGAGATGAAAGAAATAATTTACTAGGTGTTGAACAAGGAAAAGAAATTGAAAAAAGAATATTGGTACAAATTATAGATCAAAATTGGAAATCACATATTCAATACCTAGAGCAATTAAGACAAGTAATTGGTTTAAGATCTTATGGNCANAGAGATCCTTTNGTGGAGTACAAAAANGAAGCTTTTNTATTNTTTGAAAATTTACTGGGAAAATTAAAAACTGATCTTGTAACAATGCTTTTAAATTTAAAAATAATACAAAAAGAAGAGGAAGANNANTCTCAAAATAAAGTGAAAGAAAACTTAAAATCTATTGCAAAGAGTAAAATTGGAAGAAATGAACCTTGCCCATGTGGATCTGGGAAAAAATATAAACACTGCTGCGGTGCCTTATAAATTAAAAAATCACTGTTAATAAAATTAATAATAGAAGAATTGATGTAGTTGAAATAAATAATTTTTTATTAGATTTAATTTTTAAAATCAAATTTTGAAAAAGATTATTTTTAATAGTAAGTTTATCTTGATGCGTTGCATTAGTGGTGAAACCTTTATTCCTTCCAATATCTAAAAACTTATTCTTTCTTTGATTTAATATTTCCTCCTCATTCAATGTAATAAATTTACTTAAATTTCTATCAATGGCATTACGCACATTGTCCAAAATAAGATCTTTATCTCGATGTGCGCCACCCAAAGGTTCAGGTATTATTTCATCAATAATTTCTAACTTTAAAAGATCGTTCGCTGAAAGCTTCATTGCTTTCGCGGCTTCTAAAGTTTTTGTTGGATCTCGCCAAAGTATAGTTGCACATCCTTCTGGAGATATTACTGAATATATTGCATTCTCTAACATCAATACTTTACTGGAGGAAGCTAGTGCAATCGCTCCGCCGGACCCACCCTCACCTATTATTATAGATAAAGTAGGAACAGTCAGTTGCATAGAACATTCGATAGACTTTGCTATTGCTTCTGCCTGTCCTCTCTCTTCAGCACCAACACCCGGGTAAGCGCCTGGAGTATCAATAAAATTAATAATTGGTATTTTAAATTTATTAGCTAAATTCATTAACCTTATCGTTTTCCTGTAACCTTCTGGTCTCATCATTCCAAAATTTCTCTCAATTCTTGAGTCTAAATTTTCGCCTTTTTCCTGTCCAATTACTAAAACTGACTTAGAATTAAATTTACCAAAACCA
>FUFK010043980.1_pt1 | contig 12210 bp, 20 predicted proteins | sample 1021851 | NCBI WGS metagenome assembly FUFK01 (sample SAMEA51879418, study PRJEB19060) | metagenome
ATGAAACGGAGAACTTGACGTCGGTACGAGTGAGGATTGTTCGGTCTCTGAGGTGTCGGGATTCCTTTCTTCACGCTGTACTGTATGGCCGAGGCTCGCAACTCGACATCGGTGCATTTCTCAAAATGAATTCGCTTGATTCTATTCATGTGAAATCCATTCGGTGTCGATGCTACTAATCGGGCATGCCTCCAACATAGACATCCATATTCAGTGTCATTCGTACATTCAGTCGTCTGACTGTTTGATTTGCCGATGTATTTTCTTGCTTTACACTTCACTACTTTCACGCTCTGATTGAGAGGTCTTTGACGGACAGGTCTTCGCCTGTTTCGCATGTGCTTGGAGTCTGTAACTCATACGACCGAACAAATGGAATGTTCGACCCATCGAAATGCCATCGCTTCAAGTTCTGATAATCGAACTTCTTGTCATACGCTCGACCCCAAGTGTACGCTACTTCGCTTAGAGTGAAGTCGCTTAGTCGAGACGCTTCTTCGGGCTCGAAACATACGACGACATGAACTTGCTTTGTCCCATTGTTGCTTGGTGCAGTAGGTGTCAAGAAACCAAAGTTTCCCGCCTTACCGTACTTTTCTATTTCTGTTAGAGGGATGTCCCATTGTCGACGAGCATATTCTTTGACCATGTTTGAAATCTTCCGTGTTCGTATTCCGAACTTATGGAAGACAGGCAAGTCCTTGAGTTCCTTGTCAGGTTCACCGAGAATGTCGGGATAATTACAACGCCATACAGTCTCCAACAATTCCTCGTCATGTGCGAGCGAGCGAACTCGACCGTTTCGATAAGTGAACCATGAACCCAAACCGTGACATTTCGCACCAAATGAACCGTCTTCGGCTACCATAGCGTAACGCTTGGAGCCCTGAACGATGGCAACTTTAGCCACGTCGAAACCTTCCAACTCGTCATGCGTCTTGTTTGAAAATCCGATGTTCAACGGCTTGAGTGCTTCGACTGCTTTCTCAAATCCTTCAACAGTACACAAACCCGAATCCGTGTCGTTGTAATACGCATCACTCGACTCATTGACTATCCACATGCAATGTCGAATCGCTCCCGTAATGCTCGATGCTATGATTGCGTTGAACCACTTCCCTGAGTTCATCCGATTCTTGCCGTTTCGATTTGCGAACGAGCCATAAAGACAGTTGCCTGCCAATTTCCACCAAGTATTCGGAATGAAGTTCTCTCGTATGGGCTGACCTTGAGCATCATGTTTTGGGTAGTGCTTACGCTCGTCGGCTGTCATTTTGAACAAGCATGGAAGTTCGCTTCTTTCATCGGTTGCCATCAATCCTCTTAGAATTCGATGCTCCTTCGGTCGACTGTGCAAGTAGTCGCCTATCGATATGACAGTTCGATAGTTGTCGACTGACGCCCAAACCAATCCTTGAGAGTTCGACGGTATTGTGTTCTCTGATGCGACCCCGACTCTCAGAGGCACATTATCGAAATCTCCCTCGACTTCGATATGGAGTGAACCGTACTTCCAATAGAGCGACGGGTCTTCCTTTACTGAGTTGATGATGTGTTCGACATGACTTCGACCAAGCCATTCGACCGCCTTCCATTTGAAGACCTCCAATAGTTGACCGCTTGCGTTGTACGCTCCGTCGAGGTCTCCGTACACCACATCGAAGACAGGTTCACGGATGCAGTCGAGACGTTGCGCCCCCGTCATCCCACCATAATACGCTTGCCAACAAAACCGATGTTGTTCTTCGTCGAGATAGAATGGCGTGTAATACTTCGACATCAAATCCTTCGATACTGTCGCACCTGAGATGAAGCGGTCAGGATTACCGCCGAATCCCATCGACTCCAAATCTTCGGTCAATTGTATGGCGGCGTCGACTGTAATGACCGCATCCATCCCCGCATAGGTCATGGAGTCCTCACCTTCTTCGACCAATTTCCTCAGACTGACCTTTCTTGCTACACTTGCCAAGTTTCGACATCCCCACATTTCCCCAGCAAGTGATTGAATGTCCCAAATCACGCCTCGCTTCTGAACGTATGGAACGGATTTCGCTCCCAAGAACAATGCTCTGATGGACTTCATCCCGTACTCTTCGTCGTCGAATCGTTGGTAGGAAGAGTCGAAGTGATACTCGACTCCCGCCCCTTCCATACCGCCCATGTAGAGCGAGTCATGGAGCGTCGTCGAATCAGATAGTACACCTAAGTCGAAGTTAGCGTTGAATGCGACAGCACATCGCTTGACCTTTCGCTTGACGATTTTCATGTCACCGTCTCGATTTCTCTGTACTCTTGGTTGGTCTCCGAATACGAGTTCGCAATATCGACGCTGAGATGCTATTCTCAACTCGTCGACTGTGTCATGGTAAACGACCTTCAATCGAACTTCGGCATCACACATCCCGTTCATTCTCGATTCGCAAGTCTCAGGACTTTCTTCAAAGAATCCGACGAGTGCATGAATCTCGACTCTGAGAAAGAAGGTGTCGTACCATGCGAATTGAGACGACCTGATTTCCTTTCGACCACATCGAGTCGTCTCCGTATCGAATCCGAACATCTCCTTTCGACCAAAGTTTGCAGGGCTCGACCGACCTTTCTTCGGTTCAGGCAACGAGGGAAACCCCTCTCGTACAGGTTTGATGACTCGCATTCGACTCACTCAAAATTCGTCTTCGTCGAGGTCTTCGGGATAGAATCCATAGTCGTACATTTCACCCGTCTCAGGGTCGTAGTTCTCAGGGTCGTTTTCCCATTCGGCTTCCCATTGCTCAATCTCGCCATTTCTAATTCGTTGCCATTGGTCGGATGTGATGTCTTCGGAATATCCACCGCCTGACCAACCACCGCCGCCGCCACCGCCGCCGCCGCCACCTGATGGGGAGACGCCTTTGTCCTCAAGCGATTCTTCGGCTTCTTTCTCATATTCGGATGCGAGTCCACGCCCAACGAGAACCTCGCTTCCATCGCCTCGGTCGTATGACGGTCGATTGAAAGTGCGCTCGTTGAGTTCTTCGATGGTCAAGTCGGATTCTTCCAACTCTTCCAACTGTCGACGAATTGCCTCTCTTGCTGTCGGGTTCGACACCCGATACAGGTCTTGCAGTTCTTGAAATGAAATTGTGAAGTCAGATGCTTCGATGCTCTCTCGTTGCATCTCTCGTCGAGTCAATCCATCTGTTGGTAATCTCTTGGGTCGCTTCCTTGCCATGTGCTACCGTGACGCTCGACCCATATAAGCCATGAGCCTGAAAATGAAAAAGGCCCCCCATTAGGCCTGAACCTAATGAGGGGCGGATTCCGCCTATGGGCGGGACACCGAGTCGAACTCGGTCAGTAAGAAGTCAACACTTCACGCCTCAAAGGACGGTGATGACCCAAAGACGACCCTTGTCGCCTGTGTGGGTGATGTTGAGTTCAAGGGTGTTTTCGACAAACGCAGAAGCGAGGTCGGCATAGGAGCCAATCTCGACCTTCAATGCTCGCTCGACTGCTCGACCGAGACGGACGCCATCAGGGGTCGACTTGAATCGAGCCGATGGGTGGTTGTCGAAATAGCACGTCAACGCTTGCGACTTGTTGGTGTCGACAAGAGTGATGCACCCTTTCTCTTCGTTCAATGTTGCTGTTGTCGGGGCCATAGTGAATTGGTCGCCATCAGATGCGACCTCTTCATAGACCTTGACAAACGTCAACGGTTGTTGTTCTTCTTTCACAAATCCACCAAAGAGGGTGGTTTGCTTTCGGTTTTCGTTTTCCATTTTGTTCACCTTTTTTCCAAGTGTCAGAACCCTCAGTTTTCCTCCTGTGGGTTGGACTGTTCGTTGTAGACTCTAAACGCTTCACATAGCCAAGTGATGCGTTCAGCGATTCGGACGAGCGTGATTGCTCGACGACTGAATGCGTAAGCCGAGTCGATGATGTGCTTGACGACGTCTGTGAAAACTGTCGCATTTGCTTGGTCAAGCGAGACTGCGTTGATGACGTGGGTCATCATGTTGGACTTCGATAGGTAGTGGTTGTCCATGATGTCGTTCATCTCGTCAAGAGTCTGAGCATAATCAGCAGTAGCGAGTTGAACTTGCTCGTTGATGTAGTCAACAGCCGACTCCCAATCGACTGAGTTGACTGTGACTTCGGCAAGTACAGACGCAAGAGATAGGTCGGACTTGTATCGGTTGTCGATACCCAACATCAGAGTTCACCACCGAGACGAGAGACGACTTCCTCGATGACATCGTTGACGATGCCGTCAAGAAGACCGTCGATAGCAGATGCGATTTCTTCGTCGATGCGAGCCGTCGCCAACTCGACAATGTTGTCGTAGTTGAGAACGGTGTCAAAGTCAACGTGGTCGACGACTCTGTATGCAAGGTCGTCGACATCGAGATGTTGAACGACGTCAGATGAATCGATGTCTTCTGCGATTCGCTCTGCGATGTCGTGACCGTCGATGTAATCGGCTACATCTGAGACCATCTCATTTGCGAGGTCGTAGGTGTCGATTTCGCTTGCGATGTCGTAGTGGTTGACTTCTTGTGCAATGTCATAGACGCTGACGTGTTCAGCGATTTCATGATGGCTGACATATGATGCCAAGTCTGATAGTGGCAATCGGTCGGCAATCATGTCCATCATGTGTGGCATGTTGTTCTCGATGTGTCGGGCTACCTCAAGGCCAATGGTGTTCTGTCGTCGTGCTTCAAAGAAATTTCTGATTTTCTTCAACATATTTTTACCTCCTGTTGTGGGCTTCCGCCCTGTATCTCCATACCGTCTTCGGTATAAGAAGATGCCTCGCTGTCAACCCCTGAGAGGTCGATTGTCAACCCCTTCAAATAGCATCGAGGCGATTGTCAACTATGGTCGACGACGACGGACACTCTTCACCGCCTCCTGTGAAACCTCATGCTTCTTCGCCGTCGTCGTCGGCTATCCAAGACGCTCTCACCCGATTCTTCGACGAAGCGTACCCGTCGATTGACAACTTGCTGAGTGTCCTGTCGACAAGCGGCGTCATCGTCGACCCAACCATCAAGACGCTTTTCTTCAACGGCGTCGGCGGCTACATCTTCGCTCTCAAGTCAGCACATGAGCATGACATCGAGTTCCCTCTATCGCATACGGCGGCGATGGGCGCACTGATGCGAGACGACGCCATCAATCGACTCGTTGACCAATCGCTCGCCATGATGGTCGACCGTCGAATCGAGAGGGTGATTGAGTGAAGGCTCAGAAGCGAGACGATGGAAAGTACCAATGTCCCGAATGCGATTACGGGCATGACGAAGGTCGTTCTCGACAAGCAGTTACCAAGCACTACAACAAGCATCACCTCAAAGAATCTGAAAAATCGGCCTCCGAGCCCCTACTTGAGACGGAAAAACAAGAAAGTTCGGAACCTGAATGGCTCCGATTCGACGAGACGCCAAAGACCGAAGACGATTCTGAGACGGTCTCGGTGTCACCGATAGCGTCGACGCTCCTGAGAGGAATGGTGTCAGATGCGGAACCGCCCAAGTCAGCGAAGGCGCTCAAGGAGTATTACCAACAGCAGGGCAAGATGATTCGATGGATTTTCTCAGGTCTCATCGACCCGCTTCTCGGATGGTACGGTCGAGGCGTGACAGCCGACGAGAATTTTGAGGTCAAGCGGTCGGAATCCGATTGGATTCTGTTTGAGGATGCGTCGGCCAATTGGTGCGAGTATCACGGCATGTCCGTACCTGTCACACCCGACGTCGTCATGGCGGGAACGGTAGCGACATTTTACGCACCCGTACTCGCCAAAATCAGTCGAAGACGAGACCCGTCTCGACCATCCCTCTTCAAGCGATGGCGTCAAAGGCGAGCGATGCGTAAGGCACTCAAGAGCAAGAAGGAGGTCGAAGAGTGACCTTCACCGCTTCGTCGCTTCTCGGCTCATCGAAAGACAAGCCATGCGTTCAGCAGGTGTTCGGAATCTCAGGAACGGGCAAAACCGTTTTCTTGTGTGAGACGATTCGACAAGCGGCGAAATCGCCCGATTTCACACCCAAGCATCGCTTCATCATTTTCGACGTCAAGCATGAGGGTTACACCACACTCGTCGCCAAACCAAAGACTACGGTTGCCGACGCTCTGAAATCCATCGACAAAGAGAAAGTTCTCGTCATCCATCCCGACATGCGAAGTGCGAGAATGGAACTCGACGACCTCATCGATTTCCTGTTTGAGACGGCTCAGTTCGATGAAGAATTTTCGGCTACTCTCGTCCTTGAGGAATCGTCGACCTTCATTGGCTCGTCGGTCGGCTCGATACCTCCGACGATTCAGAGGTTCGCAACTCAGGGTCGGAGCCTCGGCCTCTCGCTCTTGCTCGTCAATCAGCGAGCCTTGAGCAACAAGTGGACGGACACCCAATCGTCCTCAATCACCTTGTTCAGATTGGCTCGACCCGACGCCAAGATGCTCAACGACCGTTGGGGAATCGACGCCTTCGCTGTCGATGACAGGCTCAAGCAGGTCAAATTCTCATTCGCTCACTTCGACCTTGAATCGACCGAACTCTCGTATTACGAGCCGATTGAGATTCCTGAAATCCGAGTACCCATCGTCAAACCGCAACGTCGATACTCGGCCTTCTTTCGCAACCCGTTCAAATAGGAGACGGGCCATATCAGAATCATGGCATACATGAACAGCCTCTTCGACGGTATGAAACTCGCATTCACCGTTGGTCTAATGCTTGCAGTAGTGAACGGTGCAACCGCCCGATTTTCTAAGAACAACCGAACCCTCGACCAAATCATACAAGGTCAGGTCAGCAACTTCGGAGGTGGACAATAATGGGAATCGGTAAAACCGTCGCATATGTCGCACTTTGGTCAGTAGGCTACATTGCCGTACAGACAATCACCACCAAGCCGATGCAAGCGATTCAAGACTTCATCGCTGGAACCTCCAACAACGGAGGTCTCTGAGATGGCATACGTTGACCTCGTTTCAACAGGTGTAACCCCCGTCGCAGGTGGGTCGACCTACAACTTCGCCTATGACACTCCGATTAGTGCCGATGGCTCACCACACATCACTCACATGGGTTTCCACATCAACATGACCGTTGGTGCTGGTGGTATCGCTACGTCAGCAACACTCGGTCGCCTCATCTCCAACTTCCGAATCAAGGTCGGCTCTGAAACCGTCCTCAACTTCGACGACCCTGCACCATCAGCAGACGCAACGACTCCATCGAATCTATCGGTACTTGCTCAGAAGGTCGGAGGTATCGACGCCTCCGTCGCTACAAGTCCGACAACCATCGAAGGACAGTTGACACTTCCATTCGGAATCGACGCAAGTCGCTCTCATCGAGTCAATGTCTCAATCACACTACTCGACGAGTCTGCATACTGTACGAAATCCCTCGTCCCTGCTTCGACTGAGTTCAACATGATTCACTACTACGGCACGTCAGCCGATGCTACGCTCTACGGCTCCCGTCAAGATTTCACTCTGACCAACGGTGCAGAGCGAGCAATCACCACTTATGGTAAGACAGGATGGAGTATGCTCGGTGTTGTCGCCATCAACGATAGTGACGCTGATGAAATCTCAGAAGTCCGAGTCAACAACGGAGCCTTCCGTGCATTGTCCGTCCAAGATTGGCGAGTCCTCGACTCGACATACCTTGACGGAATCCGAGCAGAGGGAGCAGGTACAGGTGTCGCCATCGGTACACTCGCCCCATCTTGGGTTCTCATGCGACTTGGCTTCCTCTTCATCGACCTCAAGAAATTGACAGCAGGTGCTAACATCGACATGACCGTCACTTCGACAGCAGATACCACCTACTCCTTCTTCCCGATATGGTGCGCTCCAATCGGTCAGAATACGGGTGCGCCTGTCCGTCAACAGCAAAAGACCGTGTCATCGACTGCGTACAATGTTGAGAGCCAATCATCCTACTGAGTGGGGTGATTCGTCTGAACTCTGAGTTCTACAACATCACGTCGACAGGCGTAACCGATTTCGTCGCCTTCGATGCCGAGGGTGCGAGAGAGGTCGTCTTGATGATTGACCCTGCGACCAACGTCGACGGTGCAATCACTACCGAGCCCTTCGATGGTTCGCCTCGATTGACTCTCGATGCTGACATGACTCTGCCCCTCGTCGTCCACACAAACGACCCTCGATTGTATTGGGTCAGCATGTCGGGCTCACCTGCCTCACTCATGGTTTGGGTGATACGATGAGCGACCTCGATACAGAGCAGAACCGACGCATCCGAGATGTTGAGGCTCGCATCAACGAGGTCGAGAATCAGATGGCCGCCATCCTCGCCAAGTTGGAGCAAGCGACCACGCTTCTCAAGATTGTAGGAATCGGTCTCGGTGCTATGGTCGGAATTGACATTCAAGGGATGGTGGTCTGATGGTACAAGTCAACATGGTCGAGTTCGATTTTGAGCGAGAGATGCTCGCCATCGTCAGCGCAATCAACACCATCGAATCGGCACTTGGCGGAATCGCTGAGTTGGCGGCTCAGATGGAACAAGACCTTCGTACAGAAGTACAAGGCGATTTGTTCTTAGCGCTTGCCTCCGATGTTCCACGTTGGATTCGGAGTGCCATGCCTACTGTCGGTCTGACCGACGCCAACATATCAGGGGCCATGACCTCGCTTGAGGTCTTGGAAGATGAGATTCGACAACTCGACGAGTCCTTCCGTCGAGATATGGAAGAAGTTTACACATTCGACATCGAAGACTTGCGAGAGCAGTATAGCGGCAAGTACGGCGACCGAGAATATCTCGACCCCGACGACGTTGAAGAGATGGACGAATTTTTCAGACGGAGAGATGAGTGACATGGACAGATTTGATTTCAACAGACGAGACGACGACGTGTTTGAGGAAGAACAACGAGGTCGAATGAATTTCAGACCTCGACGTGAGTCGACCAAGACGATGTATCTCTACGATTTGTCTGACCTCGCAGGTATGCCGACCACGCCCAACAAAGGAAGCGAAGGAGCCGAATGGCTTCAGCGAACTTGGCGTGAGGCTGTCGAAGCGGTCGAAGACGGCTCGTACCCTGTCGAGGAATTCGCTGATTCGGCTGTCCCGATTTACACTCAAGAACTATGGCAGATATGGACGGACTGCGACGGTTTCCACGCAAGTTCAGATACGATGGACTACTTCTTGTCATCAGGCGAAGCAGGTCGAGATTTGAACAAGATTGCTCAAGGTGCTTGCTATGATTGGGCCATGCGACTCTATTTCAGCGCAGAGAGGTTGAGAGAATGAGATTCCTTCGACTACCGACCGACCATGAGGAAGAGAAGCCTGACACTTCCGCCCTTGAAGCATTCCGCAAGAAGCCTCGTCGGACACCCAAGAAGACTCCAACAGGTTCCGAGAACCCTCCAACCAAGCGTCGAGGTCGACGCATCTCTTGGACTCGACCAAACATGGATGGTGGCGAGGAATGATTGACCTTAGCGACCTCATGCCTCTCAAAGAATGGGAGTCTCAAATGAAGCGTCTTGGTGATGCTGTAAAGAAACTCGCTCCGACCATGAACAGGCGTGGAGGTGACAAGCAATGATGAGGTCGACGCAAATCATCATTGTTGGCGGCATCGGACTCGTCTTGTTCAACATGCTACGACGAAACGGTGGCGGTGGAAACGTCAACCCAATGTCGCCACCAACCCAAGAAGAACCGCTTCCGTCTCAATTGAACGAGGTCTATTCCGTTGCAGGTTACGACAAGGCGGTTGTCTTTGAGTACCAATATTCAGTCGGCAACCCTCCGCAATACGAATCAACATACGTCATCGGTGACAAGAAAGGACAGGGCTTCTTTTACAACTCGTCCCAATCGAACATCATGGTCAACGGTAAGACAGCGTCGGCTTTCACATACAACAAAGCCGTGAACCAACTTGAGAAAATGGCGACGCCTTCAACAAATCCAACAGGCCCACAAAAGCCCGAACCTCAAGCCCCTCCTGTACCGCCAACAACTCCGAAGCCTGACTTCGGATTAGGTTCATCGCAACGACCGATGCAGGGGTGGTAAATTGTTGAAGCAGGTTCTTGAACATCCATTCATCGCTTTGCTCGGACTTCTTGCAGTTCTCAAGACGCTCGGAATCCTGAACATCGACTTTTCTCGGAGGGGTGAGTGATGGCGAGAAAGACGGTGTTCAAATTAGGTAATCTCATCAATTTAGAGCGTGTTTCAACTAAGACATACTCGTATCTATCCTTGACTACGTCACGCAAGAAGCGAGGTCAAAAGAGGGTCTATTCCACAAGAAGAATTGGTCGGATAAAATGGAGGGACGAATGATGCCTCGTCGACCGAAGTCACGAATTGTCGGAACTCGACCTATCGGTATGGGTCGGTCGTACTCTCGATTTTATCGAGTAAGCAGAACGGGTCAGGTTACAGGTGCGACCAACAAAGCATTCAGAAAACTACGAATTCGGAGGATGAACTAATGCCCTTCAAGTCGAAGAAGCAGCGAACTTATCTCAAAATCAACAATCCCAAGTTATACAAGAAGTGGNAGCGAAAGTACGGGACAAAAATCAGGAAGTGAACATCATGGCATATCGTCCGAATTTCAGGTCGATAGTCAATGGAAGCATTGTCGGCTCAAACAATCCGTTCCGATACATTCGCAGAGTCAATACGAAGTGGCAAAGCGACGACGAATTGATTCTCAACGATGTCGACTTCAACCCATTGTCGGATTCAGGAGAGTTCCAATGCATCGTCAAACCTGATTGGAATGTTCGTTTCAGAATACTTACCGAGAAATGGCAAGGATTCGGACAGGTTGCGAACGAGATGGGGAGTCGAACTGACGCATACAATGTCGAGGTCGACAACTCACTTCTGACAACAGGACGATGGAAGTCATCGCTTGAATTCACTTTGAGAGGTGACGGCATGTTGGGAATATGGGTCGACGGAGACAATCCGTCAAACACTTGGGGAGAGGGTTCGTTTTCAGACGAAGTCGAATACAGGCTTGGAGATAGAAGCAATCCAACAGTCCTGAACAACGGCTTCTTCATTTCTTTCACACATCCTTACGGAGACTACGACGATACGGGGACATACACGTTGAAAATCAACGAGATGAACAAGGACATCATGGTCGAAATCATCGCTGTCGAGGAACTTACAGACATACCAACTCGACCTGTCGAAGATGATTCAGAACAAGAACCCGTATCGGCAACAGATGTCTTGAAGAATGGCGTCGTTTACAACTACGCAACAGGCGAAGACATAGATACGGGTTTTACATGGAATGTGCAACTGTTGAACTATCAGGATTATTGGTGGGTCGTATCGAATGGCGAACTCGTCAATTTCTATTCTAACCGACAAGATGCCGAGCAAGCGGCAGAGTCGTACATCTCAAACGCACGTCGCAGAGCGAGAGGGGCAGATGATGACCCTATCGAAAACATCGAGTTACCCCTTCTTGGATTAGGTTTGGGTGCGGCTGCCCTTGCTGTCTTGCTTGCAGTTGTATTTGTAGCATCGAGGTGAAATCAATGAAGCGTTATCCATCATGTGTAATCAAGGGCTCCAAGAAGTCAGGCATATCGAAATCCAAGTTGCTCAAGAGTTACAAGAGGGGAATCGGAGCGCATCGGACGAACAGGGCGAGCGTCAGGAATATGCAAGGCAAGAAGTATGCAGGTGGCAAGAAAATGTCGGCTCAACAATGGGCTTGTGCAAGAGTGAACAAGTTAGTTCGACTCAAGAAAAGAGCAGGGTACGACCAAGATTTACTGAGGTGATTGAATGGCAAGAATTCGCAATCAATACACAGGCAAGATGATGACCGTCAGTATGGCGGTTCCATATGCAGGTCGGACAGGAAAGAAGCGAGATGCGTACTGCAAGCGTAGCGGCAAAATCAAAGGCAATTGGAAGCGGAACCCGAACTCAAAGAATCTGAATCAAAGACGTCGATGGCGTTGTTCGTATGTCAGGGGCGAACTCAAAATCAGCGATTACAGGAGAGGTAAGAGATGAGATTGAGCAAGTTTGAACTTCGTGTCATGGGCGACATTGTCATCGTGTCGGTTGTGGTAGGTCTGATGGTAGCAATCGACCGAGCATTGTCTGATTAAGCAGGTCTGAATTCAGGTCTGTTTGAACATCTAATTTTACGCTGTGAAAATAGAGGTCTG
>FUFK010718197.1_pt1 | contig 12210 bp, 10 predicted proteins | sample 1021851 | NCBI WGS metagenome assembly FUFK01 (sample SAMEA51879418, study PRJEB19060) | metagenome
CTGAAACTGGCGTAGTGCTTCAATAGTGTACAAGTTCCCTGCCACATGACGCCCTTGAAAGGCATCAATCAGCATAAAGTCATAGCTGGCGTCACGATGACGGGTTAAATAGCCACGCGCATCATCACCGATGAACTTAATATTGGGCGCGATTGGTGCTTTTAAGAAGTGCGCTTCTACGATATCCGGCAGACCTTTATCAATGTCGATAACCGTCAGCGCCATATTCGGGTTGTGGTGCGCCACTTCGCTAGGTGTGCCCATCCCTGCCCCGCCAAGGAATACTAAAGTCTCAGGTTTAATATTATCAATCGCCTCTACGGTGATCTTGCCATACCAATGGCAGTTCTTTTTGGCGAGATAGAGCCAGCAGCTACTGGTCGTCTGCCCGGGTTTATCGGTGATAGTCACCGCTAATTGCTGATCGATGACGGTTTGCTTAATGAACCAAGCGTTTGTCGCAGTCTGATAGCCGGTATCGACTTTGTTGACAAAGATAAAGGTCAAAGTCACCGCAACCGCCGCTAGCGCAAGGCTATAATTCATGCGATGCGTTGATAGACTTAGCGGCTCATCACTCTCAACTTGCACTGCTAAGCGCGTACATAAATAAGCGCTAATGGCTAAAGCGGCGATAAATAACGCGAGGCTACTCATCAGGCCAATATAAGGCAGCAGCAATATCGGCGTCAGCGTCGAGCCGAGTACGCTACCGACCGTGGTAATCGCGACCATCATCCCAGCATTCTTGCCAGCATCCACGCCGTCAGCGTTCTCATACTTTAAAGATAAAAACTGGGTAATCAGCGGAATGGCCGTCGAGCCAAAGGCCAATCCAACACCGAATAATAGCCCAACGCCAATAGCAGCGATAATCGGGCTATCAATACTTGCGGTCATAGCGGCAAGAAGTGGCAGCTGAATAATACAAGCGATCGCGTGAGAGATGGCGGATAAGGATAAAACGTACCCTGCCTTTAGTAACGCCTGTCTTGGCGTCTTAATATCTTGCGAGAGACGACCGCCATACCAGTAACCCACGGCAATGGCGATGAGTACCATCGCGAGGATAACGCCAGTGATAGAGATGGAGGAACCAATATAAGTGGCGGAGATACGAATGGCATATATCTCAATCCCCAAACCGGCAAAGCCCTCAAGCAGGGCGATCGCGAGACAAACACCTAACACCTTTTTTTGCATAAAATGAGTCATCATTATAATTTTAGATGAGGTGATTTTACACTATTGGGGTGTAGGCGTGTTTAAGAAGTGGTTGATTGGTTTGGATGGTGAGGTTTGTAGGGTGGGTTAGACTTGTCAAATTCACGTAGAGAATGCAGTCAAGGCGTAACCTGCCGTTAGATATTTGCATAAGTACAGGCGGGTTACGGGTTACGCTTCGCTAACCCACCCTACGTAACTTTTAATTCTTGATATTTAATAATAACCTTTGCAAGAACTCGGTAAGTATTTAGCAGGGACGGTCGTGCCATCTGCTGGCGACCCGCAGCGCCAACCTGCAATAGTTTTGCCACCGTCAGTGGTGCCTACTAACGGCGTTGTCCCTATCTGAATAGGCAGTAAGGTTAGCGTATTGGTAGTCGCATCTAATTGAGGTAGGCTGTTTTCATCAGCTTTTACCGTAACTAAACCGTTTGCATTGACCACGCCGCTTTTGACATATTTAGTTGCTTTAAATTCGCAAGCATTAGGCAACTCTGTAGAGACATCTACTTTTGGTGAAAGCTGTACAGTATCCACTACAGCAGTTCGACAATTATAGACTGCTAATATAGCTTCTGTAACCTTGGTTCTCGTAGAGTAGTTCTGATAAGCTGGTAACGCTATCGCAGTAAGAAGGCCAATAATAGCAATCACTATCATCAACTCTATTAGAGTGAATCCCGACTGAATTCCAGAATGTCGATTGGATTTAGATGACAGCATAGTAACGACAAACCTTTTAACGAATGATATTTTAACGTTGCACGGGATATGCCAAACTTATAATTTATATATATTCTGATAAAAGACCACTTTTTGAGTTACATTTTACTCGAATCTTGCATCAGTTGAACATTGAATCTAATTTCATGACGAAAATTAACTTGTTATTGAACAAATAGTGTCACTACCAAGGGCGTAGATCGACAATTTTTATAATTTGTCCTTGATTCTCTCTATCTATAAGTACGGTCATATCAACTGCATTCGCTTTTAAAGGTAAAAAGCTATCTGCCTGCGGATATTTTTGTAAGATATTTTTTACTTCAATAGGATTGTTATAGTTATTCAATAGTTTAATGTTTTGACTGTTTTTTACCATCAAAGGCTTAGCTAAGTCAAAGTTATTATAGAATTTAGGTCTTTGAGCAGGGCTGATATTATACTCGGTCTCTTTAAGTATTGAGTCTAACTTCTCAGAAGCATCCAGTCGTTCTAAGTCAATATAGATATATTGGGGACCAAGTTTTGGTAAGTCATATTCATGCTCTTCATCTTCGATAATATCGTTGACTCTTACTAATTCAAACCTATCAGCGACATACGCTATAAATACTGGACGTGCCTGATAGACTGAATATAAACCATAGCCTAATGCACTCAACTGGATCAAGACGATAATCGTCAAATCCATGTGTAACGTTCTTTTATTCTTTTTATAAACCATAAACGTCAATAGAGGGCCTAGTACCAAATCCACTAGCAGTATCATGATGAATATTTTGCTAACATCCGTCGCTTTAATTAAAGGTGCAGGATACAATAATAAGCGTATACACAAGTACGTAGCTGATACTAGTGCTACGCTAATAGTAAGGTGCACAAAAAATGCTTTTAACTTATCATTAAACACGTCTAATTTAGAATACATAGCAATCTCACTCTAGTATTTCTTCATACTTTTATATCGATGGTAATAGATACAATATTATTATTACAACTGTCTTTTTATCCATAAAAAAGCCAAACATAATGTTTGGCTTTTTTATATTTAAATAGTAATTGTATCTACTTTTAGGTATTAACCGCGGCATGAACCTGGAAGAAACTTAGGACTAATAGCGTTGTCATCGGTACCTGGACCACATTTCCATGTATTAACAGTCTTGTTAAGGTCATTAGCATCCATTGGAGTGCCATCGCTATCCATTGGCGTTAATTTGAAAGATTTGCTAGCTGCATCACCTAAATCATCAGCAGCAGTAGTAGTTACCGTAATAACACCAAGTGGTGAAGTTGATACTGTTTCAGTATATTTAGTAGACGGAACTGCTGGTAGCTTAGATCCTTCTTCTGCACCCTCAGTTGTATTAGGACGCTCTGGTAATCCTACCTCACAACCCCAAGAGTCTTTACCTGGTAATACAGAGGCTGATTGGTAAGCCTCTGTAACAGCTGTACGGCAAGTAGACGCTGCTAATACTGGTTCGGTGATTTTTGCACGAACAGTATAGTCTTGATAGGCAGGTAGAGCAACGGCAGCTAGAATACCGATAATCGCGATAACGATCATTAGTTCGATTAAGGTAAAACCTTTTTGAGCAGTGTTCATAAGAACTCCTTAGGGTGGTATAGAGATAGTCGGTTATGATGCGACTTATCTTTAATTCAAATTAAAATTGGCTATGACGCCTTATAGTAATAGCTGCATATAATGTGCCAAACCTTAAAACTCACTGACTTTATTGAACATAATAGGTTTTACCCTATTTTTTACCGTTTATAACGATATTTCGACCGCTTGTTAGTGTAGCGTTAACATAATGTTACTGTCAACCTGCTAATTATCGTCAGTTCAGTCACTTAATATAACAAAGCGTAACTTTGTTTGACGTTTTTTGTCAATTATTTATAGCGACTGACAAAATTTATATCCCTATTGCCAATTAATGGCATTTAGTTCCACTGATCGCCGCTACCGCAAGTATTGACACTATTTATCTCTCGGCATTTTATCCCTTGGTAATTCAAAGATAAGTTACCATCGCCGGCCATTTGTGTACCTGTCACAGGAGTTGCCGTGATAGTCCACTCTGCTGTCAAAGGATCAGGAGTAAATGTCACGTTATACAATGCGTTGCCTTGCTTAGGATAGCCACCGCCTAGTCCACTTATTAAATCATTACTATAACTACCCTGTGCCAGCTTACGCGCTTGAATCTCGGAGGCGATATTATGTATCTCACTCATCATATCCGTGCGTTTGGACTTAATGACATAGCTCTGATAGCTTGGATAGGCAATAGACGCCAGTACCGCGATGACGGCGACGACGATCATTAGCTCTATTAGGGTGAAGCCTTTGGTATTTTTTAGCATTACCACTCCTTTTGACCCGTACCGCAGCCTAAACTATCAATGTTATCAATCTCGATATCATTCGTATTTTGACAGCGTAACCCTTCGCTAGTTAGAACGAAATTATTAGCGTCTTTAGTAATACCAGTTTTGCTTTTTTCAGCTAGCATCTTCCATGACCTGCCCGTAGTAGCGTTGACCGTATTTGGCTTATCAGGATCAGGCGTTGTCACCAGTGAACTACCAGTAGCTTCACCATCGACTAAGGTAATCTTATAGCGGTAATCGGTTGCAGTGCTACCGTCTGGTACGTAGACAGTCTTGTTATCCGTCTCATCATAGTCATAATCATAACTAACAGTGCTAGTAGAGCTGACTTTTCGCGGCAGGAAGCCCTGATAAGTGAGAGACTTGGCGCGCCATTGCTCCAGTTGAATTTGCAACTGCAGCATTTGGGCCTGCGTCTCATTCTCAGCGTTTTTGATGACGTATTGACGATAGCTCGGAAAAGCGATAGCCGCTAATATAGCGATGATGGCCACAACGATCATCACCTCAATGAGCGTAAAGCCGCGCACACCGCCATGCCTTGCCTTGTTTACCGTACTACTTGTCTGCGGCTTCATCATATAAGGCGTCCTGTCAAAGATACGAGTAAAAACCAGTATAGATTAGTCATCATTGAGCTGTTTGTACCATGCCTTTGGCTGTAGAGTATAGCGTTCACTGAATATAAACTCAGCCGCGCTACCATCGCCATTTACTTTTGTCGTACCATCAAGATCTTTTATATTACTATCAACTCTATCCCCTTCGTCATTTGTGACCTTACCTCCTTCACCATAATCGGTGCGATTATCAGGATCAACACGGCTATCCATACTTGTCGTGCCTATAAGCACTTTTAGATCCGTGTTATCTTTATTATAAGCACCTAAAGTGAGCTCTTGGATACCCTGTCCAGCTGGTACATAACCACCCGTTCCTGATTTTGAGGTCGCATCTGTACAGACGCCATAAGGCAGACAGTACAACTGACGCTCTGAGCCCCCTGCAATCTTCGCCGTACAGCTGTCTACCTCATAGTACTGCTTATCAGGGTTATAGACTGTGGTGTAGAGTAAATCATTTATTACCACGCTATCGCCGACGCCTTTATTGTATCTGACATTATTAAAGCCATCAAAACGAGTCAAGGGATAGTACCAGCCTTTTTTGTTGCCAGTAATCATCGTCGCTTTAGCCGCTTTTTTTTGCGCTTCGGTTGGATTGACACCTAGCTGAGTGGCTAAATTAGTCAAATTGCTTTCTGTTAGGCTGTTCATGGTTAGCGTTGGCGCTGGTGAGGTATCATATAGATCAACTCTAGTGACATCGCTATCAATGATACCGTAGACACGGTTGCTATGCGTATCGTCATCGCGCAGTGTCGATAACGGCGCACTGCGGTTACCCGAGATGACGTTGACCATCGCAAATATTTTGCCGTTATTAGCACCCCCTTCACTGCGGTAGAAGCTCACGACAGGTCGCTCATAAAAACGATAGGTATATTTGCTATTAGTAGGCGCAGTATTGAGTATTCGAGTCACACGCTTATTTGAAAAGCTGTTAACTTCACTAAAGCCAAACTTGGCAGGGCGCGCATTTTCAAAATCAGCACGGAACACTTGACCGCCCAGATCAGCAGCATACAGATGATCCATTAGACCGTCGTTATCACGATCGAGCACGGTGATACCACCGGTGATACTATGGATCATATTTGCATTATTAGTGGTACTACCGCTTTTACTTGCCGACCAAATCAGCGCCCCTGTTTTGGCATTGACCATATAGATAGCATTGCCTCTAGCAGGTGCATTGCTCGTCGCTACGTAGTCTTCGACTTCGTACTTCATATCATAGCCACCNCCAAANATNANCACATCNATGGGGTCAGCGCCTTTGCTCTGACGAATTTTAGCTTCTATAGGCTTGTTCCAAATCTGACCTAAACGGGCAAAACTCGTTGACGCTGCACCATTTAGAGCACTTGGGGTAATCGTAAATAACATCTTAGGACGATCTTTGACAGTGAGGTCAATACCATTTAGCCCCTCACCGCCCATACGCAGTCCACCATAAGCGAACACCCCTTTACCTGATGAAGTTTCTACCATTACCCTTTTGTTGGCCAAGTCATAAGTATAATCCGTTTCTACTAGCCATGGCGCGTCAACACCAAAGTAAGGTTCCCCCACTTGAGCTTTTTTTGATCCAACGACTAAGGCTTCTGGCTGTGACAAAAGCATAGACTTAGGAATGATGGCTACCGTCTCTTCACCATTATCCGCATCGACTAAATGCAGCGCACCATCCATAGAGCCAAATAACACATAATTATCACTAGGGCCTACGATGCGACCGTTATCATCTAAAGTTGAGCCATAAGACACTGAGGTCGGCTTAGAGTGTACGACACCGCCCAACACTTTGATCTCTTGTNTTGGTGGGGTCAGTACTAGGTCTTTAACCAGAGTCGTATCTACCGCATTTCCTTCAATAGTAATCAAACCGTCAAACCCTAAAAAGCTTAGTAAACGGCGTTTATTGAGTTCGGTATAAGTATCCGTATCTTTGAGATCGTTGAAGCCGATAAGAGTACCATCAGGATTGACCCCGATCTTACGCAAAACTGGTGTGGAATCACCGGCAGCTTTAAAGTCTTCGACATATAAGCTACGTAGACTTCCTAAACCTGATTTGGGTGACTTCAACTGTGCATAGACACCGCCTGCCTCAATGGCGTTATTGGTCGTTACGTTATCGGTCTTAAAGTTGCCTGACTGCCATATGTCGCGTGTCAATTCATTCAATCGACCAGAGACATCTTTATATAGCAAGTTATCGGATGGGTTATTGATATCTGCAGCGTTAGCAATTTTGCCGTATAGAGTGCCTTTATTAAGATTGTATTTCTTTAAGTTACCTTTCCAGATGCTAGCGGTAGAGGCAATATTAGGATCTATCATTGGCAGATAAGCGTAAGGGAGCTGGTTTGAGGCACGATAAGGGTCATCCGGAATGGTAATCGTCCCTGATGGTGAGGTACTAATCACATAGTCTAGGCTCGCTGCAAAATCCAGCAAACTACTTTGGATGGTTGAAGTACCAGTAGGATCTTCATCATCTCCGTTGAGTTGTCCTCGATCTCCTCGCACGTAATAAAAGCCGCCATCGCCAAATATCTTAGGTTTTTTGCTCTCATTAATAAGCTCATCATCACCCCAACGCTGGCCTAATCGGCATAGGTTCAAAGCATTTTTATCGGTGGTCGTATTAGTACTGCCTTCACAGTTTAAAACCTCAACAGGTTCGCCCTCAATAAAAATAGTTTTTTTGGCGGTTATACCAGCGAAGTTTTTACCAAAACCTACAGTTGCCGTTTTGATAGGCTGCTGAATTGGGTTAGTAGGATCGCGCAGCAGCTGGGTATATTCAGCCATACAGCCCCAAGCCCCATTCGAATTACCTCCAGTTAAGCCGCTACAGCTATCGACAGAAAGTGAGCTTCCCGTTAGGGACTGATTCATCACCGCTTTAGCTCGTTCTGTATTTGAACCATTAGGCTCACCATCAGTCATCAGATAAATACCATTACCACTACATTGTCTTTGTGTAGTGAGTGGCGAGATATATTTACTGTTTTTCTTGGAGGTCCATATTGAATCGTCAAAACCACTGTAATTAGTATAACCTGACTTTTTGGTCGTCGTTCCCATCATGTAAGCACCTGCTTCGGCGAGTGCATGTGCTGTTGGGGTGTTACCACCGTTACTTATGTCTACAATTGATTGAATTACCTTAATGCGCTGAGCGGCATCCAGTGGCCCTAATGGTGCAATGACCTTTCCTTTAGTGCCGGTAAAGACACCTACACCGATTTCGTATTCATTTGGTATTGAAGCTTTATCTGTAAATCTATCTTTATCTGTTTTATGAGATATCTCGTCAGAGAACAATTCTATCAACGCCATTTGTAAACGTGATAATCTGTCGAATTCCTTAGGATTCGTCTTGCCACCGCCTTTTGTGGTTTGACAACCCGATGGTTGATAAGTAATATTCGACGCGGTACTCCCATCCTTATTCAAAATAGTAGCAGTGATTTCCTCATCAGGTCTTGGTTTATAACCACCACCACCCTTTCCCTCACTACAATCGTTACCGTAATCTGCTTTGATACTGCTTTTACCCATACTGCCTGAGATATCTAGCATCATAAATATCTTGGGGCCTGATGGTGACGCCGCTTTATAGATCTCAAGATCGCCAATAGGCTTTCTCTCAGCGCTACCCGCAGTTTGTGACATCATCGCAGTTAAACTTAGTAGCACGGCAGATGACAAGGCTTTGGTACGCCATAAGGGAGCAATTGGCATTTTGTTAGGTAATTTTTTCATCATCTATTCCTTTTTATTGTCATCAAGGCAAGTAACCAGTCGCTATCATTTTTAAGCGGCTTGTAAGGTTTTTCACAATAATTAAGTATCATCACCGTTGCCACTTCCGCCAGTACTAGTAGTAGTACTAGTACTGGATGGTAGCGTACATAGCTTGCCTGTGCCTTTGGCAAAGTCGACACATTTGGTCCGCAATGATTTATTTTCAACATTGGCCTGCTCATATACTACTGTACTTGGTACGCCAGCCTTTGCCATGCAGCCACCGATAGTATCTTCGCTATCGCTGACCTCATATCCCTTACTGGTCTGTTTAAAGCAATCTTTGCTACCAACCTTGGTATTTTCGTAAGCGGGTAGTACCGCGGTACTATAGATATCAAACAAAAAGGCTTGACTTGATATCTCGCCACTGTCTTGACCGATAGTATAGCTACTAAATAACTCATTATTGGAGCTTGGTGGACTCAAGGAGATATTGACTTGAGTCATACTGGCGTTACGCGCGCTCACATAATCGACAGGCTTTGTTGTATCGCAATAGCCACTGCCACTACCCGATACGACTGTACCGTCTGGCGTCATGATTGAGGCTTTATTGATATCAAAGAACCGTCCGCGTGGACGAAAGCAAAACACATATTCATGAGTCCGATTATCAGAATCTAGCATTAAGTAACCAAACGGTCCTGAGCGCGATATCATGTCGTTGTATAACTCTGCATTACTACTACCATTCATACTTTGTTCTATACTTTGGTGAGCATTATCTGCTGACTGTAGTGTTAAAGTATTAATTTGATCACTAGTCGCTAAGCGCAAATCTGTTGTGCTTTGTTTAACGGCAATCGCGCCTGCCAATATTATCAAAATTAGGAATAGTAGCACCACGATCAGAACTGCACCTTGCTGGCTGACAACGGCTACTTTGGGGTGCTGACTCTGCTGAATGTTTGACATATTGTTCTCTTCTTATAATCCAGTCCTACTGAGTACTTGCTGGGAGACCTGTGACGGTCATCACTCGCGCATTACGCAGTAAGACAGTTGACTCATAGCTACGGCGATAGTACTTTTTGCGATCAGTATCTGTTTTTAGGGTCTGCGCTGTGCCAAGCAGTGTAAACTGAGATTTGTCAGCGTCCGTTATCAGCGGAGTACTACTACGGACGATAAGACCAATCTTGACAGTGGTGATGGCGGGTTTATCAGTAAGCTGTAAATAGGTTTTTGCTGGTAGATAGGTTAATTGATTGAGGTCGGTTAGTGTTCCGAGTAGTACCTTGAATTGATCGACTGCTGCGACGATAACCTCGCCGTTACTACCAAGCCCTGTCACTACGTTTGCACTGCTAATGCGTCCAGCATCACACGCCAAGACTAAATCCTGAACCCCTGAGCTTGCTGGTGTAGCGCCAGTCGGCATCCGTACAAAGTAGCGCTCAATCACCCACTGGTCAACGCCTGTCTCGACTTCTGCCCCTTCACAATCATACATAGCATCAGGGGTGATGTTTTTATATTGAATGGTGAGCTGATCGCTTGCCATACCTGTATTCGACGCTCCAGTCCAACCATTCGTGCCTGCTGTACCCGTTTGCCCAGCGCTCACAGTCATATAACCTGTCTCGACATCAGTAATGTTTGCTACATTCGCTGCGGTCAGTACAATACCGCCGTGAGCGGATGCATCCGTAATATTAGTAATCGGGTTGCCTAAGTTGGCAATTCGGACATGCTCCTCGAGCACTTGCAGGCCAAAAATAGTACTGTTCTGTACTTCTGAGGCGCTCTGCTGTACAGTAACCGTGCGAGTGTTGACTATGTAGACTTGGATGACTGCCGCTGATATGAGAAGCCCTAATACTAGCGATATCATCAGCTCAATAAGGGTGAAACCTTGACTAGCAGTGGCATAGTGGTTATGACGATAAGCGCTCATTAATAGGCCTCCGATATCAGACAATGGTTACCGCGTTTGTAGACCCCATTGGCAGTGGCACAGGCGTTAGTGTCACTATCATCCAGTATGGCCTTGGTATCATTCCATGCCGTAATCACACACATCTGTCGCTGAATCGCTTGCACTGTCGTACCTGGACACGTCACGACTGCCATTTTAATATCTTCATCAGCGGCCATCTTTTTGGCCATCAAGGCATCACGAGCCGCAAGTTGATTAAGAGTGCAAGGCTGCTTTGGTATTTTTTTGCTAGCATCATTAGGGTCTGTTACTACTACTGTAGACAGACAATTATTCGCACTGCTCAAAACACTAATTGATTTATTATCAATGCTTACTGTACTCGTTGCTGTACTGTCGACGACAGCTTGTATGGTTGGCACAGCGCCAGAAGAACTTGGTAGCGCACTGGTAAAACTGGTTCCACTGCCTGTCACATAAGCCTCAGGGTAAGCCCGCATGATCTCGCTAATATTACGGACAACAGTCAAAGACTTAGTACGTACCAAGCTCTCATCTGTGGCACTTACAGCCCGAATCTGCAGCGCACTAAAGCCCAATACAGCGATGGATAATAAAAGCACAGATACTAAGACTTCAATCAAACCGACACCGTGCTGCGGCGTTATACGATTCATGGACACGTTCCTCCAGTCTGATTGGTGATGTTAGCAACCTTAGTGACGACTATCTGCCTGTACGTTGCTGCCGTATTGTTATCACAAACGGTGTAGGTGCGTGCAGTACTAACACGCTTACTCGGCTGAAACTCAATGCTAGTTGCCGTTACAGGTTTTAGTTTGCTGTTATCATTGTAAGGATAACTGGCTATTATCACATTGCTTAGATCTTTAATCGTGATTACTTTAGGATCGCTGGTATTGTCATAACTTAAAGTCACCGTTTGCCGCCGAATAATACTCTCAGTCTTCGCCTCCTTTAACGCATTAGCCAACGTATTCGCCGTTGCCTTTACGCGCTGATTCGCCAACTGCGTACTTATATTAGGCGCAGCGATACCGACAATAATAGCGAGCACCGCAATCGTGACCATCAGCTCAATCAGAGTAAACCCTGCCGAATGATTATTGTTATAAGACGAATTAGATAAAGCAGTGGTCCCATCCAAATCCTAAAACCTTATAGTTAGCGCTAAGTTGACTAGCAATAATTCGCGAAATGCTATTGTTTTTATTCTGTTATAAAAACAGTCATATCTTATCAAGATGCAATATTTGTTCCGTTTATCTAAGCTATTAGCTACTGACAATACGGCCTGAATACCTTTACACATTTAAGTAATACAAAAACAATCGAGGTTTATTATATACAAAAATAACACTAAAAACGTCAAGACTCTAGTCATCTTTGCTATAGCAGTGGATATACAGTCTATAAGAATTATTGATTTTGACTACCGTGTGCTAGAGCGTACGCTGAAATATGGTACTTATTAGTCTTAACATCAGCAGTCTGGCTGGCGCTATCAGTAGCGTA
>FUFK010764270.1_pt1 | contig 12210 bp, 10 predicted proteins | sample 1021851 | NCBI WGS metagenome assembly FUFK01 (sample SAMEA51879418, study PRJEB19060) | metagenome
TTTCTTAGAAGTTTTTTGACTTCTTTTAATTGCTTTGGCAGTAGGTGCACCTTTGTCACCTTTTTTTCTCATTTTTTCTCCACGTTTCCTTTTCATGTGGATATTGTACCAAAGACCTTTTTTAGCTGTTCTACCGTCTTTAGTTTTGTGAGTTCCTTTGCTCATTTTTTCTCCTTTATTGTGCGTTTGCATACGCTACACACATATGACATTTTGCTTTAAAATATCTGTGTATAGGGCATGGTTCTACATGAACCTTTATTTCAGGTTCAGGTACTTTTGTAAAAAATTCTATATGTTCATCAACATCATCACACTTACATGATTTAATGTTAAAAATTTTACAAATAAAATTTTTAATTTTTTTTAACATTATTTAATTTCTTTGCCGTGTCCTCTTTTAGCAACTCCTCTAGAACTTACTTCTCTTACAATTCTTTTCTTTTCAGCTTTTAGATTTTTTTTACCTTTTTTAGTATATGCTTTTTCAGCATCTACTCTTCCAAGTTCTTCGAGTTCATTCATTTTTCTAGTATTAGACATTATGATTTTCCTTTTCTTTTTTTAGCCATCTTTTTAAACGTCTTAGCTAAAGCTTTTGCTCTCCCGGTGCAACCTTTTTTAGTAATAGGTGTGCATTTACCTTTAGTTCCTCTTTTTTTAATAGACTTATTAACGTCTTGTATCCAACCACCTTTTTTAGCTCCCACTCTTTCAGGCATTGTATATCCATCAGCGTTATGACCTGCTGGTGGTCTATATCCCGATCTTGGACTTGTTGCATGTTGCAAAGTCAAAGATGTTTGACCAGCATTAGGTGATCTGAAATTTTTAAACATTATCTATTTATTTTGCCAGATTTTTTAGCTTTAGATCCAAACTTACCATAAGACTCATCAGCAGAAGCTCTAAGTTGTTTCTTAGTTCTTTTTTTTCTGATTCTCATAGCAATGGACTCATCTTTTCGATCTTTGTATCCCTGCTTTTTCTTTTTAGCAGATCCACCTTTTTTCATGCCGCTTCCATATGGAAATCTAACATTTGATCTTACTCCGTTTTGTCTCATTTTTTTCCTCCGTTTCTAAAAATTTGAGTTCCCTTTATACCATATATGCTCGCAACTACAAGGATCCACAAATTGGTGAACCATGACGGGAGCTGTGAGAACATGTCGAAGAACAATTTTACCTTGTCCATCGCAGTTGGGTCATCTGATATGACCGCCCAAGCCAGCACCAACACGGGCAAACTTAATATTATAAGGACTGCCTCGTCCTTCCAGTCTGACTGTCGGGCTTCTAAAAGTTTTCCCTGGTACTGTTCTTCGCCTTTGGCCATACGTTCTGCGTGCATTAACTGCGCGTCAGACATTGCCATTTTAGTTCGCTGCTTGTTAGCGTAAATTTTACTTCCAGCAGAAACGGCTAATTTAATTGCCGATAACCACATGTTAGTACCAAGTAGCCTTTACAGGTTTTTTTTCTTTTCTAATAGCTCGTGTACCTTTAACGTCTACGCTGTTTCCCTGTGCAATGTAATTTCTTCCTCTGATACTTGTTTTAGATCTTGGATCTAACTCAATGTTCTGAGGAGAATCTTCTACAGGTATTCCACCTTTAGCATAGCCATCTTTGTTAACGAACTGTTTAAATGTGTCTTTTGCCATATTTTTCTCCTAATTGTTAATATACTAACTTCTTGGACCTTTCAAGGTCTTTACATCTTTAGCTTTCATTTTGTCAGATGTTAATTTAACATCAGCAGATATCATTGATTTAGCCATCGCTGTATCTGCTCTTAAATTAGCTAATTCTTCATTTTGTTCAAGTTTTTCATCATTAATCTCTCTAGCCTGCATTAGTTTCATTTTATCAAGATTAATTCTGTTTTGATCTTCTTTCATCTTACGTTCTTCTTCCATAGCTTTAAGATCTACTTCTCTTTGTTTTAATTTAAGCAATGGATCGTGATCAAATTGAGATGTAATAGTTTTTTCTTCCTTCATAAAGTCTTCAGTCATCTCTGCAATTAAAATTGCTTTTCTTGCCTCTATCTTTTGAGATACTTGCATAAACTGTTGTTGAGCTTGGGGATTCATAGTTGCTGCTTGTTGTAATTGTGGCAACATCATAAATTCTTGTTGAAACTCTAATTGTACTTGTTCCTGTGCCATCAATGATATGTGCTCCATAATATTTTTTTCTAACGCTGCAGTAATGCTGGGATTATTTCTAACAAAATTACTAGCCATAAAATTTAAGTGAGCTGTAACGTGCGCTCTATGATCTTGACCTGGAAACGCTTGGAAAGGTTTCATCGCCATTGCATCAATGTGCTCAATCGCCGGATCTTTTGGTTGATTCGGTGGAGGCGGAGGTAAGATTCTATCAATATCTTTTACTCCTATTGCATTATACATATTTCTATACGCGTTATACATATTATGCATTTGTGGATTAGACATTGCTAGTTGTAATTGTGTTTGAGCCATAGAAATTCTTTGACTCATTGAAAATATATTTGGATCAGCAACAGGTAAAATATCTACTCTGTCATCAAAATCTGTTTGTTTAACATTTCTTGCAGCACCTGGAACATCGTAAGGATACTCTGGTGGAAGATAAGTTTTAAAAACATCTGCCAGTAATTTAAATTCATTTTTTAAAGACACATAAAGTCTTTTATGGATTGCTGACATTACCCTTGAACCACGTTCTAAAAGAGCTACGGTCGTACCAACAGCGGCCTGTTGATTCCCGTCCCCGACCTGCATGTCAGCAATGGACGCGAACCTTTGTCCTGCTTGCACAACAATTCCCATCAATTGTAATAATGTAGCTGATGGTTCTTTGTATGGTAGGAATACGAATGCATCTTTTAGATTACCACCTGGAGTGTCAACATCTTTAAATTCTCCTGGTTGTATGTTTGCGGCATCATCTTTTACTCTGACACCTCTTTGTTTAAATCCTGCGGGTAGGTTGGATAATGTTCCAGCGTCTAATAATTGACGGAGAGCCGCAGTTGCAGTACGACTCAATCCGCCAATCATATGAATTAATCCTAAGCCATAAAATCCTAGTCCTGGCAGAAATTTGAAGTGGACAAAATATTGGATTTTATTTTTCTTTGGATCATTGGGCGCAAAGTTTCGTCTAATAGACAAAACCTTCCTACTACCTTCCTCGATTGTAACGACGTAAGGCAATTTTATTCCCGTTGGCTCTCCGTCTGGGCCAAGGTCTTCGAATCCTTCCAAGTCTAGATTAACGTGGCATTCTAGAATTGTGTATAAAGGATCTACTCTTTGGGATTTTGTAAGTCCTTCGACTTCTCGTTCTTTTTCTTCCAACTCGTTTGTAATTGTACCAGTTGGTTTAGTTAACTCGATGTCAGAATAAAAACCTGCCGCCATTTGTTTACGCAAATCATTTTCTGACATCTTGATAACATGGATGACTGCTTCCGCATCGTCTAATGAGGTAGCCGTATATGGAACAACAAGATCATCCGCTGGGATAAACTTAGAAACAGCTCGTCCCAATAAATCGTCATAATAAACTTTTTTAAATGTAGAACCTGCAAGAGGTAAATAAAATAACATTTGATCAAACTCAGGTTCGTATTCTTTCATTTGATCCATCAATTGATAGTTCATAAAATTTTTAACTCTTTGAGCTTGCATTTCTTTTATAGGATCAGATTTACCCATAACCATTGTTCTAACTGGTCCGTCTGCAGGTAATAATTCTTTGTAAGCTAAAGCTTGAAACTGTGTAACAGCTTCTGCAAGAACTGGGTGAGTCGCACCACTAGCTCCTTGAAAAGGTTCTGTTCTGTTTGTGTATTTAAATCCTAATAAATCTAACCCATTAATGTATGCTCGTTCCCATTCTTTACGAGACATTTTGTATTCCATGTAATCATTTTGTAATTGATTACCCATGGCACTCGTATCTTCGGGTGGAAGTAATTCATTTAAATTTGCAAAGTGATCGCCGCCTTGTTCTGGCATTGGCATTGCATTAGGGTCAAAATCAATTGTAGCCCCTTCGTCGTCTTCTGTAATTTCTATTGGTCCCTTACCTAACTCGTCTGCAACATCAACCTCTTCCATCTGTTCTTTTAGAACTTCGTCTTCAGGTCTTTCGTTAGGGAGAGCTTTATCTATATCTGCCATATATTTTCTCCTACACCTTTTTAACTTGTTTTGGTTTAACTTTCAACCCTTGTGATAAAGGTCCCTTTTTAGGTGGTACTGCCCACCATTTAAAACCAGGATTAGCTCTCAGCTGTTGTGCTAAGTTTGGTTTTTTAGTTCTTGGTTTATTTTTTATACTCATATTTACTCCTTAATTGTGTTATGCCGCCTTCTGAATTTCTATCACGTTTATTTATATATTGAGTTGTATTAACTCCCATTAATGCTGGATCATTTGTTTTATATCTTAATATATCTTCAAATCTTATTAAATTATCTGGATCCATACCTCTTTGTAAGTTAAATCTGTACAATTCTCTTTCATCCATATTATTAATTTGTCTTTGAAGCTCTGCTCTTTCTTGAGGATTCATTGTAAAAATATTAGTTAATAACCAATTTCCTATATTACCGGCTGTAGGAATAAGTTGTCTTTTTTGCATGTCATATGCTTTTTTGTTTTCTTCTTCAATTTTTTCCATTGTTGCTTCTCTGATGTCTTTAAAAGGTTGACTAAAAAATTCTTTTCCACCAATGTTAATAGGTGCACCAGCTTCACTAACTCTTAAATTAGTTTTATAACTTTCAATCATGTTGTCTCGTTCAGCTATTTTGTCTCTAATTTTTTCATTTAATGATTTTTTTAAAATTTCATAGTCTTGTTTTCTTTGGTCTAATGATTTACCTAATATGGCTTGAGGTTGACTTAAATCCATAGCTGCTTTGTCAGCTGTAAATTTACTTTTATAAATAAGATCATTTATTTCCTGGTCTTTAACATTTAACGCAGTTGCTTGATCAAAGATTTCTCCGTCACCGCCTTTTGCTACAAACCTTTCTTTAACGTCTGCTATTCTTGCTCTGTCACCAGATTTATATAAACCAAACGACATTGCTTGAACTGCGTTGCCTAATGCTTCTTTTTCAGTTTGACCTTTACTAATATTATTTTCATAATCTAATACTCCAATAAGTAGATCAGCTACACCAAATACTTTACCCACAGTTCCTGCTGTTCCTCTTGCCGCATTTTTTACTGCTTGGCCTGCTTTAGAGTTTAATATTTTTTGAATTGCAGGATCTTTCATTAACAAGTCAGTGTTAAATCCTGAACTTAATGTTGTTCCTCCTTGGCCATCAATGTAGTCTATATATCCTTTAGCGGTTGTTAATTTAGTATCTAATGTTTTTTGTAATTTACTTTTATCAACTTCTGTGTAGTCTATATTTTTAACATTAGATAGTTCTGGAATTTTATCTATGTCAAAATTAAATTTTTTTAATTGATTATCATAACTTGTTAAAACTGTTCCATCCGCTGATACCGTTGCCATATCTGCAATTGCACCAACGTTTGTTCTATTAGTTCCAAATATATTAGAATGTCCTTTTGGAACATTAACTGTAAAGTTATTTGTTTTAGCAACGTTAACTATTTCATCTATGTTATTTTTAATTAAAGNATCTGTATCATATTTAGATATGTTATTTGCAATATAGTTTTCCATAGATCTAATAGGTCCGTTAATAAAAGTAGGAACTATTTGTTTATTAGTTGGAAACTCAATATTTAATTTTCCTGTTCTTTTAGAAACTTTATGATCAGTAGAAAAGAAACCACTTTTTATATATCTATTTAATCTATCATCAATTAATTTTGGATTTTCATCTATAATAAATTCTCCATTTTCAAATCTGGTAGCAGCTAAATTTCTAAATTGTGGATTATCTAAAATAACATTAGGATTTTCTCTAATATATTTATTTAAATCTTCTACCATTTTATCTTGAGCGTTAGATATAGCTAAAGTTCTTTGATCAAGTTTTAATTTACCTTGTAAGATATCTGTCTCAGCAGTGATATTAGCTAATGCTCTTTTTAAATTTATATTTTTAGCTTTTGCCTCATTAAAAAATATATCACCGCTTTCAGTAGTTTGAAAAGCCTCACTTAATCTTAAATTTCCAAGATCTGGTTTATTTTGAATATTTCTACTTAAAAAAGGAATTTGACCATCTCGACCAATTTTAGCAAACAACTCTGGATAATTAGCTTTCATAATTTTGCTTATATTACTAAACTGTATTGTTCTTCGAGAACTAGGTATGGTTAACGCTTTGTCTTTACTTATTTTAATTAAATCAGCGTTTCGACTGTTAATGTGTTTAAAAATACTGTTGTTAGTAAAATCTTTTAATGGTGCATCTTTATCTATTAAATGTTGTATATAATTTGATACTATTTCATCTTTTGACAAAAGTTTTGTAACATCTCCTTTTCTAAGAAGATCTTCAACTCCGGTGCCTCTTCCTTNATTTTTTGTAAAACCNATNTCCATTGCNATNTCNGNTGGAGTAGAANATGTAAAAGTTTGATTGTTTAATTTAATTGTTTCATCAACTATAGTTTTATAAACTTCTGCTCTTTTTACAGGAATTAAAGAACCTTTTCTTGTTGATAAAGTACTTCTATCAACATTGTTCATGTCCGCCCATTCATTAACTGTAGGTAATTCATCTATGGTAGTAAGTTTACCGTCAATTGTAACTTCAACAGGTTCTGAAAAATTTTTTATTTTTCTATTGTTTAATGCGTACTTAACTATTTTATTATAATCATCTACTAATTTTGTTCTACGATTAATTGCNTCTTCTGCTGATCCTTTTCTTCCACTATACCCAGGTCTAGATCCATCAACACTTGGTTTTACCATTTGTCCACCCTCAGCTGCAGGGTTACGTTTCATAAATGCGTTGATTGCATCTATTTCAATAACATCTTTTCTAGGATCTGGTTGAGGTATTTCTGAACCATACTTCATGGTTCCCGGACCATATTTTTTGTTAATCATCGCTTTGATTCTATCAGTCTCAGCGCTTGCTATTTTAAAAGCTTCTTCGTCTTCTTTAACTAATCTTTGAAACATACCACGACTGTCTTGTGAATTTCTTGCGTAGTCTTTAAACCATCCCTGTGCTTTAAAATAATCGTTGCTCATAATTAATCTGGTACGTAATCACCTTGAACGTCTGTTATAAATTGTGCAGAATCTTCTTCCATTTGTTTTAATACTTTTTTCTTTTTAATAGTTTCAGATATATCTTTAATCAAAGGTTTTTGACCACCTAGTTCTGCAAGTTCTGATGTATCAGAATATAAATTTTTAACATTCTCTACTGTGTTTTCTCCCACATCAATACTGTAATCAACATCGTCACCGAATTCATACGCTCTACCTTCTGGAATACTTTCAGTCGCTTCAAACTCATCAAACGGTCTAGGATTTCCTTCATCAGGAATACCCGGTGTGTATCTCATCTGAACACTTTCACCAAGAGCAGTGTTACCACCAATATAATCTATTTCTACTTCACCAGTTCTAACGTCATAGTAAACATCAACTTTACCTGTTGGAGTGTCTAATGTTCTAACCACTTGAGCATCTTTGTAGGCGTATCCTTTTGTGTTATCAATTCCGTCTCTAAGAGCTTTGTTAACTAATGGTTGGAGCCACGATGGTGCACCTGTACTACCGTCTATAATTACTTCGTCAATTACTTTTTTGCTCACGGCCCCTGAATCTTTGCCAAGTAATTTAACAAGACCTGTTTTAAGTGCAGCAACTCCTCCGGCTGTTACACCTAATAATTTTAAAAATCCTCTACGGCCTTTGTCAACTATGTTACCACCGGCATAGCCTGGTCTTAAGTTGGCAATGCCACCTTCTGCCATTAATCTTGGACCTATAAAATCACCTAGCTGAAAATTTTCTTTTGTTGCCTCAATTAATTCATTTAAATCATTTCCTGAGTAAATATTATTTTTTCTATATTTTTTACCATCAAAAAACATAGTGTTTTCTAATTCTTCGAATTCTTTTAATTTTTTTTCTTGTGGAGACAAAACTTCGTAATTAAAATCAATTCCTTCCATATCTTTAGTTTTCTTTCCACCTAGAGGAAATGCAATTTGAAATCCAGCGTATTTATTATTGTCACTATCTATGTTTGCATCAAAAGAAAAAGTTCCTCGAGTATCTAAAGATTTATTTTTTGTAAATATATTATCAATGTATTTTTTGTAATTTACTCCTAATGTATTAACGTGTGATCCATCATACCTATTTAAATTACTAAGACTTGCTTCTAAATTTTGAGTAATTGGAATACCTAAACTTGTTTCCAAATAATTAGAACCATCGTCTTTGTAATATTCAGAAGAAAGATAAGGTGATTGTCCGTCTTTAAGCATATAAAAAGGCACCTTTGTTGTTCCTTCTGCTGTAAAATAATTATTGTCTCCCCCACTAACGTTTTGTGCTGATAAAACATTTCCATCTTTAATTATATTAAAATCTGTAGTTAATGAATTATCTGTTGTATCTTGTGTAAAACCTAAATCTATTTGTCCATCCTCGATAGCTCTATTAATATCTATTTTCGATTGAATTTGACTATCTTCGTCTTTTGTAATGCTTGGTGTAATAGATAGCTTACCATCTTTAGTATCAAATCTATATTCTCCTACAATAGTTTGACTTTGATTATCGTAAGTAATTCCTAATTTATTATTAGTAAGAGCAAACGCTAATTCTTCATCACCAGCTGTATTACTTAAAGCTGATATTTCTAGTTGAGTGTCTTTTGGAAGGTCCATATTAATAATGGCTTTATAAATAGTTTCTTTATCAATTGGAACAAAACCAGCTTTTTCAGCAGCATCCATTTTTAAACCACTCATAGTAGTCTCATAACCAATTGTTAATTGATCGTTAAATGCAGATATTACTTTTTCTTTTGTTTCTTGATCTAAATTTTCAACAGCATAAGCAAATTTAGCAATCGCTTTATCTAAAATTCTAGATCGTTGCGCGCTTGCTGGACTTTGACGAGCACCTGCTAGCCTACCAAGACCACCAACACCACTATCAATCGCACTTTTTTCTTTTTTTAATCCTTTTAAAGATTCTAAATCAGATAAACTTACTTTACCTTTTGTAGCATAACCTATTCTGCCACCTTCGGCTTTCATTTCAAACTCATCTATTCCTTTAAAAGTTTTAGGAGTTGTTGTTTGTGTTTCTAAAAACGCATTAATTTTATCTTTGTTTTTTCTGATAATCTCAATAACTGTTTCTCTTTCAACACCTTGCTTTCTAAGTTTGTTGCCTTTTTCAATTATACTATTGTATAACATTGGATGAGTAGCTTTGTCTGTTCCATAAATACCTTGTAATAACATCATTGAATCTTTATCAAATTGATCTAAGGTATATGGTTTAGGTGGTGGCACTAAAAGTCCGTCGTTAAAAGGAACTCTAGTATTGTCATTATCTTCACCTAATAAATAATTTAAACCTGTTGACGTAGTCGCTTGTGTATTAGGACCTAACATTCTNGTACGAGACATCAAGGAATCTGAACCATGGCCAATGTCTGATAGATCAGGTTCAATTACTGACTGACCTGACTGACCACCTAAATAAAAACCAGCACGTCCGCCTTTAGCATTTTTAGTTCTTTTTGTGTTTTTAAATATTTCTACAATTTCTTCTGGACCTTTACCTTTTTCCATCATTTTAAAAGCTTCATCAATAGTTGCTAATACTTCTGCTTTTCTTTGTGGGTTGTCATCTATTAAAATTTTATTTAGTAAGTCATCCGTGATCCCTGGATATTTAAGTTTTAATCTTGCTCTTTCAGCAGCTTTAGTTAAACCAATACCTTCTACATTTTGAAATTCACTTTCAATCATGTTTTGTAAAGATTCTTCAGAGGATTGCACTGGTGCTGCAATATCATCTTTGCCGCCACGTGAACCTGGAGGTGGTGTGCCTTCTATATTTTCTTGATCGTATTTTCTTCCTTCTCTTTCAATTAACTGTTCTTTTGTAAGATCGTCATCGTAAATAGTTTTACCATCATCGTAGACATACAAATTATCCGGATCTCTTTGCATGATCCAGTCGTCAGTTCCTTCTACAATTCTATTAATATCTTTTTTTGTTAAATTTTTATATTTGCCTTTTTTACCAATAACTTTATTAACTTCTTTCATAGCTTCGATTGGTTCTTTTTTTACAATCATAGCTATAATTTCATCTACTATTTTACCACCAGCAAAACTTGCACGACCACCTTCTGCAAAAGGTATGTCATCATCAACATCTGGTTTAGATTCATATACTTCATCAGTTAAAACTAATCTTCCATCACCAACGTATTCTTTATTTTTAACTTTTAATAAATCTTCTCCCATGTTTTCTCTAAAAATTTCTTCATAGTGTTTAAAATCTCTACCTACTTCAAATGCACCTGGAAACGATCCAGCTTTTTTATAAGCTTCATCACCGTAAATTCTTTTAAATACTAAAATAGGATCGTGTTCGATCATTGGCGAATACTGCATAATTCTTTCTTTATCCAAGTCGTTTAATTTAAGTCTGCCGTTTTTATATTCTGTTTGTAAAAATTGTCTGATACCTGTTCTAAGTTGGCCTTCTTCGTGCATGCTACCACCCAAAAATTTATCATCTTTTTTCTTTAATGGTTGGCCGCCTGTTGTTAAAAAATCATCTAAATCTTGAAGCGCTTTATTTTTTGCTGCTTCGGCTTCATCTTTCATAGTCTTGGCAGTTTTTAAAATATTTTCAATTCCGGATTGAAGATCTCCAGCGTCGTCAGTTAATTTTTTAGATTCATCAAGTAATCTTATGCCTTCTGTAGTTTTAATACTTTTTCCACCAAACTCATTGTAGTCAATTATGTTATTTAAAAATGCCATTTGCTCGGCATCGTTCATTGAGTCAATATATTTTGCTTCGTCTTTAAAAACATCTAATACAGTTGCAAAATTTCCACCTCTATCTCTTTCAGCTGCAAGTAATCCAGGTTTTGTTGCTGTAGATTTATTTTTGGTAAAAAGTTTTTGAACGTTAGACCCTTGTGTTTGGGATACATCTACCCCTATGCCTTTTAATGCATTTACTAATTTTGTGTATACTATTCCTGCCATACTTAGTAGTACTCCATTTTCCTAGGTGGTTTTTTTTCGTCTTCGTAATCTTCTGGATGGGGTAGGAAACCTCCCTGCCTGAATCGCATAATAGCCATAGTCATACTGTCGACTAAGTCATCATGATCGCCATATGGGAATGACGCGCATTCCTCAATAACTTCTTCTGCAAATTGCTTATCAGGAGCCCAGATTAAACCGGCCTCAAACAGCGGAGCACAAGAATTTACACGTACGTGCTTATCATTACCACGACTTGGAGTAAATGTCATCACTGGAATGTCCATTTGTCTTAATTCATGCGTTAATGGAGTTCCAGATGCTTTTTGCTCAACGATAACCATGTCAGGATTCCAATATTTATATTGTTCTAAAGCAGTTCTTCGAAGTTCTGGAAATTCAAAACGATCTTTAACAGAATCTAGTAAAATTATGTTGGGTTTACCTCCTTCAACAGGATAAAAAATACCCCAAGTGGTAATTGCACTGTAATCAGCTGTTTCTTTTTTTAAAAATGCAGTATCGTACGCTTGAATGACGTAAGTTACGTCTGGTAAAAATTCTTTATCCCATTTTCGCCACCATTCTCGTTTTATTAACGCTCCTTCTTCAGAAGTTGGCTCTTGCATCCATTGTGCATTCCATTTTCCAACAGGAAGTGTTGCTTTTACCGATTCTAATTCTTTTAATTTCCAATATTCCGGCCAAACTGGTTTTTTTTCAGTTCCGTGGTCCATGATTGCCGGAAATTCGACCACGTCCCACTGATCACCTTTAATTTTTTTCTGATTATCCATCAAAATTCCTGTTAAATCTTTTTTTGACCAACGTGTCATAACTAAAACTATTTGTCCGCCTGGTTGAAGCCTTTGACGTGGTCCTGATGTGTACCATTCATAACAATTTTCAAACGCATTTGCTGACATTGCGTCTTGTTCCGAGTGCGGATCGTCAATAATCAAGAGGTCTGCACCACGGCCCGTGATTGCACCGC